>Ga0123352_10011806_pt1 | contig 13784 bp, 11 predicted proteins | sample TergutLab28metaG_FD_89700 | JGI IMG/M metagenome (GOLD analysis project Ga0123352, IMG submission 89700) | Labiotermes labralis P1 segment gut microbial communities from Petit-Saut dam, French Guiana - Lab288 P1 | ecosystem: Host-associated > Arthropoda: Insects > Digestive system > Gut ...
CCTAACCTAAACTAACCTAACCTAACCTAACCTAACCCAACCTAACCCAACCTAACCCAACCTAACCCAACCTAACCTAACCTAACCTAACATAACCCAACCTAACCTAACCTAACCTAACCTAACTTAACCTAACCTAACCTAACCTAATCTAACCTAACCTTGCCTAGCCTAACCTAACCTAACCTAACCTAACCTAACCTGACGTAACATAACCTAACCTAACCCTACCTAGCAGAAAAATTTTATTTACTACTCATTGATTTCACGTAAATAAATCAGGTATACAACTTGTTACTTATCAGATAACTTCTCTTCTTTACTTTACTTTTAAACAAGAACTTTAGATCCTCTAATTCTTGGTTGGCATAATAAAATTCAATATAATATTAATCTAATATATGTAGGTAACCAAATAAATTTTCCCAACATGAATTCTAGTCATAACAAAAAAATTGCGTTACCTACATCAAATGTTTTTCATGTCAAATTTATGTGCTAATCAAGCAGCTGCAAAACACTCTAGCAATGTTAGTGCATTTATTTTTCATAATAATCCTAACTGTATCAAACTTAAATATAATACTCTTAATAGAACCATACTCTTTTAATAATTCTTCATTGTTTACTGTAATACAATACATTTCTCAATACTCCATCAAATCATATCTGCAATGTCCCCCTCAAAATCTGATGAATTCTTAAATTCATTACCACGGAATTCACCCTATTTCATCTGTTCTATAGAACACCATTTGAGAGATGAAGAAATTAGAAATCTGAATTTAAATTAGTTTACTTTATGAGTTATCTTTTCAGACAAACATATAGTCATGGAGGTTCATGTAGTTTTCTTTCTAAAAGTATTCACTCCTATACTATTAACCTTGATCAATATAACAAAGAGAAAGACTTTGAAATTTGTGCTCGGAAGTTACACATATTATAAAATAGCTTTACAATAATTTGTATATATAGATCTCCAACTGGAAATTTCCCTTTGTAAATCAGTTGGAATTAATTCTGAACAACATTTTTAAATCATCAGCTGAAATAATTGTATGTGGTGATCTTATAAACTATTTTAATGATAACTCTAAGAAACATGTATTAGACTACATTTTAGCCTCATTTAGCCTTTTTAGTACTGCAAACTTTCCTACTAGAATTTCCAATGCCTCTTGTACTCTAATAGATAATATCTACATCAACACTTATAGGCTTGATTTCTCTCTACATCCCCTCTCTAATGGTCTATCAGACTATGATATGCAGATTATTACCTTCCCAAAAATTCTCATTTCTTTTCGCAGTCATTTACTTTCCTTCACTTGGGAAATTAATAACAACTCTCTTAGCAGAGTTATACTTCTGCTAAATAATGAAAATTTGGAAGATGTTTTTATCAAAAAAAACTTTAATATAATATTTAATAATTTCCTGAACACATTTCTCAGAATATTCTATTCAAGTTTTCCCAATAAAAAATTTCAATATTCTTAAAATAAAAACCATAATTAACTAGAGTTATTAGAATTTCATGTACTAATAAGAGGAAACTTTACCTAAACTACAGAAATAGTAATGATCCTTATTTCAAAGAATACCACAAGAAATATTGTCCTATTTTGTCTGTTGTCAAAATGTTGGCAAAAAAAAACTTTATTATAATAGACTTATATTGATTTCTAAGAACAAGTCAAAAACTACCTTGAATATTGTTAAAAGTATTACTAATAATAAAAGTATTAATAACAATATTTCAACAATTAATATAAAAGATAAGTTATCCAGTAATCCTCTAGCTATAACAAATGCTTTTAACACCCATTTCTCATCAGTTGCTGAAAATTTACTTATTAAAAAACTTATTAAAGAACACTATTAATAATAATGATTCAATGTCTTATTTACATCAGAATTTTAGACAGTCTTCTTCGACTACACAACTCAGAAATACAACTGCGTAAGAAATCAAGAAAACAATTTATTCCTTGAAATGCATGAAATCTTATGGTTATGAAGAGATATCATCAAGAATTCTAAAGGTCAGCATTCCTTATATTTTTTCTCCACTAACATTTATATTTACTAAAATTCTATCAACAGGAACATTTCCTGATAGATTGAAATATTCTGAAGTGAAGCCCTTAAAGGAGATAAAACAGAATTTTCTAAATATAGACCTATGTCACTTCTTACAACATTTTAAAAAATTATTGAACAGATCTTTCATCAAAGACTGTATTGCCACTTAAACAATAATAATATACTGGTCAATGAACAATTTAGCTTCTGGGAAAAATTATCTACTGAAATGGCAACTTTTACACATCTAAATAACTTATTGTCATCTCTAAGTAGGAAAAATGTTGTTGTAGGTTCATTCGGTGACTTGAAAAAAGAATTTGATTTTGTTAACCATGACATACTTTGGCCAAAATAGAGTTTTATGGGATCAGTGTCATAGTAAACAAACTGTTTCATTCATTCCTTCATTTTTTCATTCATTGATGAGATGAAATTTAGAAAAAAGATATCAGAGAATATCATTGAATGATAGTAAGTTTAATAAAATATATTCTAAGTGGGAACACACAAAACATGCAGTGCCACAGGCTCACTATTGGGGCCGTTATTTTTTTGCATCTATATAAATTATTTTTTCATCAATTATAAGCAAAACAGCTAACCGTGTGTTATCTGCAGACAGTACAGCATTATTATAACACATACTGATACAGAAGAATTTTAAAATATTATAAATATGGTTTTGATTGAAACAATTAATTGGTTTCAGAGTGATTTTTTAACGTTGAATTGAGATAGAACACAGTTTTTGCAATTCTTAACAAAAAACATAATGAAATAAAAATGCAAATAATTTATTCCAGTACAGTAATTACAAATATTAACAGCTCTAAATTTCTAGGATTTATAACTGATAGTTCATTTTCATCGAAGGATCATATTATTTAAATAACATCTAAACTAAATAAGGCATGTTATAGTATCAGGTCAATTCATTCATTCATTCACTTATTTAGTATTCCATAGATCCACCCGGGTGGATATAGAACATGTCAGGTATAACAATAGATATAGTACAAAAGATTCATTACAATAAAATAATTATGATAATAATATGGAATTAAGTCAAATCAAATTTACACAAGAATGTGATTTCCTCAGAATGTACAAATCATCAGTACAATACATAGTGCACTTAAACAGAAAACTTAGTAACAAGCCATGAGTACTATGTAATGCCCTAGACAGAATCCAAAATTATTGCATACAAATATACATACGTATACATATGTTCACTTTCCATTAGATCTGTACAGAACATGTTAAGAGGGTTTGTAGTGAGTTGTCATAATACATTTGGGGTTAAGATTGCAGGTAAGACAACAAAGAGTGAGGCATGTAAAATAATATGTTTTTTTAGTAATGGTGAATTTGTAGCTATCCTTAGTTATGTAAATAACAAGTAAAATAAGTACAAAATTAAGTAGCAACTAAGTAGCAGTTGCATAAAAAAGGAGAGCTGTAGCCATCAGGATGCTGATTGATAAAATTCGTCCAGACTATAGAAAGAATGTTCAATGAGATATTTTTTTTATGCGGATTTAAACCGCTTAGCATCATTTCATAGGTCTTTAATGTTTGATGGCAAGTGATTATATATATTACTACCAGAAAACAGCACTCCTTTCTGAACTGATGTAAGGTTTGTGGAAGGTAAATGTAGGTTTCGATTGTAACGTGTGTTTAGGTTGTGAATTTCAGAGTTGGATTGGAAGAAATTCCTATTTTTAATTACAAAGACAAGCAGGGAGAAATGTATTGTGATGGTAGTGAAAGTATTTGTAAGTGTTTAAATATTTGTAGGCATGTATCGCGACTGCTGGAATTAGTAATAATTCTTACAATTCTTTTTTGGAATTTGAAAATACTGTTTGTGTGATGTGTGTGCGAATTGCCCCAAAATATAATTCCATATGATAAAAGAGTGTGTGTAGGAGAAATAGATCATTCTCAGTGTATTCATGGTCAGAAATGATTTCAACAACCTGATGGCATAGCAAGCTTTATTCAGTTTAGATGTTATTGCAGTAATGTGGTCCTTCCATGATAATGAATTGTCTATGATCAAGCCCAAAAATTTTGTGCTATTAATATTTGAGTTTATTGAATTGGGTACAAGAATATGAATTTTCCTTTTATTTTGTTTTTTAGTTCGGAATTGCATGAAATGTGTTTTATTGTAGCTTAAAGATAGGAGATTGCTGTGGAACCAGGAAGTTATTTCAGTCATTACTGAGTTAATGTTTTTTTTTTAAATTCGTCAGGGTTGGCGTTAGATATAATAATGGTAGTATTATCAGCAAATAGTATAGCGTTGGCTAATTTGTTAATCCTTAGAGAGAGATCGTTTATGTATATAAGAAACAGTAATGGACCCAGTATCGAACCCTGTGGAAAACCATGCTTCACATGTATCCAGCTAGAAGATAGTTTATGTGGATTATTGCTGTATACAGATACTCTCTGATATCTATTTTCTAGATAGGATTTCATTAGTTTGTTGGGTATTCCAGAGATCCCATAAAGCTTCATTTTATCCAAGAGTATTTCATGATTGATGCAATCAAATGCTTTTTGTAGGTCACAGAATATTCCACCAACAAAATTTCTTCTTTCAAATGATAGCAGTGCATTGTTTAAAAGTGTGTATATAGCTGTTTTGGTGGATAATTTCTTTCTGAAGCCATACTGATGATCAACCAGTTTATTATTATCGTTGAGATAATTATATAACCTTTTAAAAATTTTTTTTTCTATGATTTTAGAGAATGAGGTAAGGAGGAGAAATAGGTCCATAATTTGAGAATTCGGTTTTGTCTCCCCTTTTGTACAAGGGTCTAACTTCTGAAAATTTTAGTCTGTCAGGAAAAACACCCATTGATAGGATTTTATTAAAAATATATGTTAAAGGAGACAAAATATAAGGGGCACTGATTTTAAGATTCTTGTTGATATTTCATCGTAGCCATGGGAATCTTTATGTTTGAGAGAACGAATTATTTTGTCGATTTCTTGAGTGGTTGTCTTTTTTAGATATAGTGAGGATGGAAGTTCATTAAAATTCTTACGTATGTAAGTTAAGGGATCATTGTTAGTTTTGGTTGCTCCTGTAAAGTTTCTGTGAAATAAATTTCCGGCTACAGATGAAAAGTATTTGTTGAATGCATTTGCGATGACTAGTGGGTTTCTTGATGGTTTATCCTTAATGTTCATTGACAAGATAGTATTGAAGGTATTCTTATTGCTAGTGATGGTTTTGACATTGTTCCATGTAGTTTTAGTTTTATTATTAGAATATAGAAGAAGTTTCTTATAATGGTGTTTTTTTGCTGTCATGATAAAAGAGGTTAAGATCTTACAATAATTCTTTTAATATTCCTTGAAGTTAGGGTCAATGGTATTTCTGTAAGTTAGATAAAGTTTTCTTTTGTTAGCACATGAAATTCTAATTCTATTGGTTAACCATGGTTTTGATATATGGTAGTTACATGATTTTGTAGTTTGAAAACTGGCATAGAAGATTCTGAGGTAAGTGTTGAGGAAATTATTGAAGATAAGATTGAAATCATCCTCGAGAAATACATCTTGCTAATTTTCAAAGCTTAGCATAAATGCAAAGTTGTTTGTTGAGTTACTATCAAATTTCCTATAATGGGAAAGTGCTTGTCTGGGTATAGGATTGAGAATATTATATATGGTGATGGTTTGTGCATCATGGTCGGATAGATCATTGATGAAAGGTTGAACCGAGAGATCATGTGTATAAGTATTAATGTAAATATTGTCTATTAGGGAGGAGGAGTTTTTAAAATTTCTTGTGGGAAAATTCACTGTGCTAAAGAGACTATATGAGGCAAAAAGTGAGTCTAACAGAAGTTTCCTGGAATTGTCATTAAAATAATTTACATTAAAGTCACCACAAACAATTATTTCGTTGATGTCTTATGTAGCTTGTTCAAAACAGTTTCCAGTTGATTTAGGAAATAATTGAAATTTACTATACAGGATCTATAAGTAAAAATTATAGTGAGATTGCATGATATTAAGCTTGACCTCAGGGCGCAGATTTCTAAGTCTTTCTCTATATAAAATTGGTCTAGATTAGTTGTATGGAACTGAATATCTTTCGAGACATAAATACAAGTGCCACCATGCTTATAAGTTTGTCTGCAGGAAGATGTTCCAAGGGTGTATTGGTCTAATTTAATAGTACTTATTTGTTCGGTAGTTAGGTGGTGTAAGTTGCAAGCATGGAGGCAGAAGGAGAACACTGACAAACACACAACAGACAATCCGGATCCATCATACACATAATAAGACATGCTTCCACCATACCACAAGGGCAGCATATATAGTAACTTTAGTATGTACAAGGAACTCCCTGAGGATGGTTATATGTGATAACCAAAACATGTAGGAGTGATTAATGGTTTTAGTTTGTTATATTTTAATGTTTTAAAGTATCAACATAACTTAAACAAATACATAATTGCACAAGTTGGTTATAATAAAGTGAATCTTGCTCTAGTTTTAAAATCCATTTTAATATTATTGCTTCACCTATATCTACAACCAGTCTCCTCCCTTCACATTTCCTACATAAAATTTTGTATGTGTTTTGAAACCCAATGTGCATGCCACATGTCATCCATCCCATCAAATGTGAAGTTACAAATCATTTAGAAGTGCATACGATTGTTAAATTTCTCACACGTTGTTTGTTCAGCAGACTTAAATGTGCAGAATTGCTCCATATAATGTGAATATCATAGCATTACAGAAATACAAGTGTATGTTTTGGTAGCTAGCTGCCAAAACATACACTTGCCATACTCCTGATATAAACACGTGTAATTCTTTGACACTATGATATTCAGATTATGTGGACCAATTCTGCACATCTGCTATGAATTTTGTCCACAATTTTAAGGACTAAAAAATGTTAAGCTAATTGATAATTGATCTGGGTTCTATATATTCTTGTGTGATGTATTAGTGGATTGTATGTGAAAGTGAATTTGACTAAACACCAGAAGAGAGTGTATTATTTAGGTGTTAAGGTGTTGAATATGCTTTCTTCTTACATTAAAACATTGTCTGATAATCCCAAGAAATTTAAATTGATTTTACAGATATATTTATGTGAAAATTCCTGTTACTCTTTGCATGAATATTTTGAGCTTAAAAGTTTAAATTTATTTATATATGATCTAAATTATTATTTGAAACTCTGGCACATTAAGTAGAGATATATATATATATGTTTCTTATTTTTTCTTTAACTACTAATCTGTATTTTGATCCTGTTGTGTTTATGACACAGCTACATGAATGTAGTGATGTGGCAAATTATTTTTTGTAAGTAAGTACTGTATCCTTTTAACTGGTGTTTTATGTTATTATTTTTTATATTAAAATAATTTATATCATGTTAAATCCTCAAATATCATACTAGGCCTAGTAAATAAAATTGTTGTACACTTTTATCTTGAATTCTTTTAGCAAATATGATTAATTCCATATCCATTTGGATTATATAATCCGGTACCGATCCACGGAATAAAAATAGATGCTATGTTGGTGGTATGTTGATACTGTGTGTTTAGTATTATCCATTAAATTGTGCAATAATGCACAGGTATGATTAATATTAATAAATTGCTATGTTGCTAATTTTATTGTTTATGAAGTTTAATTCTTATTAGTTAAAAAATGCAGTTGGTGTTCAACTTGTTACAGACATATAATGAAAGTATCATACTACTGCCATAACATGTTAGACAGCCCTGGTATTTCTATTGCACATTTTTTATAGGTTCTTTAGGTTTTGATTCATCTTGGGCAGTCAACTATGACAGTATGGAATGGATTTCTGAATGACTGGGCAAACTGTCATGGCCTACATTGTTGGCACAACACATGACAGAAGAGACACTGATGGCTCCCATAACATTCAGATGCCATTCCATCTTGAAACAGTTTACTGTCCAGGAAGAATTTTTGCATTTAGTGACCATCAAAGCTTAAAATCTTATAATGGTTACTTGCCTCTTACAGGTGAACTGTCCCTTCAGTTGGCCACCTGATATGAGATAACTGTGTCTAGCATTTTACATACATGGGTCCGTGCATCGTGAATCGAATTTAATAATTTTCCAACAAGATGCGACTTATTCAGTTTATTGCATTTCTGTAGGCAGCTCTACATGTTTCCGGTGTTGAAACCCATCATCAGGAGCTTGTACATCTGTAAATACAGCTTCTGGTATTGATTAACCGGATCTACTACTAAACAACGAGAGCGGATGGTAGTAGATCTGGTTAATCAAACCCAGAAGCTGTATTTACAGTTGTATGAGCTCCTGATGATGGGTGTCAACACCCAAAACATGTAGAGCTGCCTACAGAAATGTAATAAACTGAATGAGTTGCATCTTGTTGGAAAATTATTAAATTTGTGTCTAGCATTGTTGATGAGTCTTGCAATTTGTGTTGTGACTTTGTGCACTGAATCTCAATTAAACATTCCCACTGTATTTTTTGAGGGGCTTTTGTCAAGGACAAACTCCTAAAAATTATTTTGCTGAAACAAATTAATATGGGAAACAAGATGTTTCTGAGATGTATGGACTTGAACATGGATGTAGCAGAATTATAACCAAAGTTATTTGTAAGTTTTACGTTTGTTCCTTTTACCAGGCAGCACACCAGGAAACTCGATGGAGAAAAGGAACTGATCGTCTTTTTAACGTTAGACATGCCCATCTCTTCCAGAGGGTGATTTGTTTTAATACATGCTGAGGAAGAAGTTGGTTGGACCTAAAGATTTTTTGCTGTACACAGTAGCAAAATGACAACTAGTGTATTGAAATTTGCATATGTAAGCAAGAACTGAGTATTCAATAGTATCTTCAAAATACCAGTATCATTTCACCTTTGTTCCAAACTGTGCTCATTTTATGTTTTCATAATCCTGTGCACATTACTCTTACACTGCACAAATGCTGAATAATATGTTTATATTTTAGGAAAGGATGCTGTGGTTTATTAACAACCCCATTGAGTTAACATTATTAAACAAGAATTTAATGGTATGGATGTGGGATCCAAATGCGTCCTGTGACATAATATTTGTATCATACACTATGTACATAATGAGAATCGACCAGTTCGAGAGAATTTAGGCTTCTGCTGCAAAATAGGTGAGATCTAAACTCTTCTGGGAAATTATGCAGCGTTTAGTGGTCCCATCTTAAAGGGTCAAGAACAATAATATTGGTGCGACAGGTTATCTCGAAACGTCGGTCCAGAATAACCACTATACGCTGCGTAATTTCCCAGAAAAGCGCATGTCTCAGTTCGAGGGAAATTTTGTCTGCACGGGACATAACCTATAAAAAAAGGAAATTGAACAGAGTTTACAAAGTGCTTACAAAAGACAATATTGTAAGCAGAAGGGGTATGCATAACAGATGTTTCGTTTATAACATAAATTATGAGAAAAGACATTAGGAAATATGTTTACGTATGACAAGATGCCTGTGTCATGGTTATGTGGGACGTGACGAACGCTTCGCTACAGGGAAATTTGTAAACATTGGCATACATTGTGAAGTGAGAGAGAACGTGGAATATAAAAGCAGTAGGTGTAGTTCGCATGCGGACTAAGGCCACGGAGTTTAGTTTAGGTGAAGTTCTTGTTAAAGAAAGGAAATTTTGGCTAGATGAATGACGACACTATAGTGTTCCTTTCGCATAGTGAACTACGATAAACAACATGAACGCTTTGTACTCTTGTAGAATTACAGTGATGAAAGTGTTTGGAGAATAATAATAAGAACAGGAAGAAGACGTGGTGAATTGTTTGGTTTTGAGTGATGTACGGGGGGGACGGGGGGTGGGATAATATTTTTGGATAGTAATTGGCTGTTGCCTATAAATTAGACGTTTATTATTATTATTATTATTGTTATTAAATAATATGTGTGAGGTTTTAGATGAAGATATGATTTTCGTCTCTTTTGGTTTGCATTTAGTGTGGAAACCTAGACGACCTCCGAACACTAAGTGGATTCATATTTAATAATTTCCTCGTACTGGGAAAATGAGTTAATTTGGGACATGTAGGTTATGATGGCACTAGAATCAACAAGAGAGGAAGAAATTTTCTTAAAACTAAAATCCTCTGAATCGTCAGTTGCTTATGATGGCCTGCTCCAGATACGATCAAATATCGCTAAAACGAAAGAAGGATGCAAGACACTTAGAGAAAACAATGTTTTAAAGGATCTTGTGAATCTTCTGCATAAGCCAAATGAGAAGATACTTGACTTGACGTTGAGTGTTTTGGGCAACTGCTGTTTGGACAGTGACTGCAGAAATGAAGTAAGTATTAGCCCATATGTGCTGCTTAAGTCATTTAAGAATGGGCGATCGTAATTTTGAAATTCACGATTGTATTCAGGGAGAAGGGGTGTCGGGGAAGTGGAAAATGTGTAATAAGTATCGTTAATTTTACTTGCCCCATTCTGATGTTATTGTAATGTATTAAAGTAGTCTGTTGTTTACAGTTTGTTAGTTAATCAAACATAACAAATTACCATCATCATTTGCCATCATTCATCCATTTGGCCTGTTGGATTGTTACACAGCAGTGTGTTCATGTTTGTGGAGGTTTTTATAAATATTTTCTATCATTTGATCTCATTCAATGTTTGGGGGAAAGTTGAGTTACAGTAGTACAATGAAATGTATTTTTGGTAAATGCGTGAGTGTATGTTACAACAACAGTGATGATTTCACATTATACATGAGTAAAAATCATTGATACATATTTTATGATGGCTGAAACAGATGCCAGTGATGTTTATTCTGTAGGTTGTCAGTCATGGAATTGTGGGTCCATTGGCCTCAGTCATCCACAACATTGCAAGAGATAGCATACAGTGCCGAGCCTGCCGTTTGATTGGGAACTTGGCCCAGGAACATTGTATTGCTGAATTACTGCATAGTGAAAGGATTACAGCCTCCATTGTTGCAGTACTGATATCAGATTCTGGTAGTTCAACTGGTACACGACAGATGGCAGTTAGGGCTCTGAGGTTTGTTTAGCATGGGGTTATAATAACACATGTCTTGATTTCTTTATACATTGTATACATACTTGTTTTATAAGTTAATCCACCTTTTAATGGACATTTGGTGGTATTTTCAGAAGCATTGCTTTGAGCTGTTAGCCTTTTATTTTTCACTTACGTACGGTTTGCTTCAGTCTTTCTGTGGACAGTTGCAAGATGTAATAGAGAACTGCTGTCCTCTGGGTTATTATACAGCAGGTTCCTATTCTGCAGCTGCATTCTGTGGGAGGACAATGTGCCAAATATTCTTCCCTCCTGGGCCCATACATCTTTCCTTACCTTTTTTCCTTTTGTAATTTTCTTTTTTTTTTTTTTTTACATTTCACTACCATATTTTCTATTTCACCTTCATTTCTACTGTCATTATTTCACCTTCATTTCTACTGTCATTTTGTTTAACCCCCTTCCGCTTCCTTTATTAGTTTCCAATTTCTGCTCTGTTTTTCTTCTTCCCCCCTTTTCCTTGTTTCCTGCTTTTTCATGTGGGTTCCTTCTCTGCCCTTTCTTTACTACTCAGACACTTTTCCTCCTGTCTGTCTTTACGTCGGTTTAGTACCGAGAGACTACATCCACCCTCTGAATTTCATTGTTACTGAATTGTTCTTTAGTCTCATCTCCTTCGTCCCTTAGTTTTTTCCTCTATCCTTCAGTCCATATTATTATGTTTTTTGGTCTCCCAGCCCAGCACATGGTAATTTTACCATGGAGTAGTACTGGACTATGACATTTAGCCCCTCCTCTTTTTTGTTTTATGTTGCTCTTTATTACCATTTGTTGTACTGATTTTTACTTGTTTGTTCTTTATTCTAGTCTTCTAATCTACTCCCTGTCTCACTTTGTTCCTGCCCTTTACTCTACTATTGGGTTCTGGTGCATCCCACCACTGCATGTGGTATTGTTACCATACAATAGCACTGGGCTAAGACTTTTCCCCTTCTGTTGTTTTGTTTTGTTTTGGATTATCCGCTTATTAATCAAATATTGCACTTTTTTCCCTTTTATTTCCTCCCACTTTGCTCATGTGAATGTTCTCAAGTGTCTCACCATCACACCTGTCAGAATTTTGTCTATCACAGAGCATCTCTCTCCAAGCTGCACTGGCTACCACACTCCCTTCTTTCCCAACCACTTGCATCAACCTTACTAGCTGAAATCACCCTGCTGAGACTTCTCACCACCCACACTTATCCCTGTATAAACTCCATGTCACAGCAACAGGTTTTCTTTTGGATTCTCGAACCCTGAGGATGGGATCAATAGGTTGTCCCAAAATGTCGGTAAGAAACTGCCACTACTCGCTGTGTAATAACCCAGAAGATTGCAGTTCTCAATTATTTGCGGTGGATGCCTGAAATTACGCAAGTGTAGTTTTAAAGTGTTTTGGCCCACAAAACACAGATTTACCTTCATTTACACTGAACTAATGTTAGTGGTACATCTTATTTTGCATTTCCCTTATTAGCAGCCCAAATGTTCCATATTTTAGTATGGTTGACCATTTGACTGGGGTATAATTGAGATTAGGGGTTGTTGTGATGGTGACTAATAAGGTGGCTTCTTCTGGGATGAAACACCTGGTCTGGAAGCTTGTTACCAACATTCTGGATGAACCTGCTGCTCCATCTTCAGCTTACCCTGAAGATGAAAGTGACAGGTTCCACAGAATTGTGTCACACTTCAGGAGATGGCAGCCTTCAGGATTAAGGTAAAAAGGAAACAGGTACAGATGTCCCTGTATGTGGCGTGAAGGCATATATGGGGAGTGGAGTAACAGTTCCATTTACTCTTAACCTGGGCACTAGATTGGAGTATGTGGTCACCTTCATGCCCAAGCCACTTTACCTGAGGGGAAAGAGCCTTTGGTACCCATTGACTAGGAGGCTGGGTTGGGCCCCATGGCTGTTTTTGATACTTCAGAGAAGAGAAAAATTTCTTGCCCTTGCCAAAATTCAAACCCCCCCCCCACTGTCCAATCCATAGTGTAGTCACTGTACCAACTGTGCTCTCAAGAACAGTAAAAACCAAAAGTTGGGAATTTAAGAGATGGTTTTCCTGGCTGCCAAGAACAGGTGGTTTCATACTTTGGGTACTGGGTGGGAAAGCAACAACCTTTTGTTGTGAAGGATATTAGGAAATGTTATGCATGACATCTGTGTTATAAGCTATTTGAGGACACTACTCGGAGTTTAATTCAGGTCTGGCTACTTCCTGAGGGTGTCCAGCCATAACACCAGCTTAAGGTAATTTTGTGGGCTACATATTGTCATTGGTGTGCTTAATTTATTCTCAATTTGTGCATAGAAGAAATGAGGGGTTTGAGTTTAAGATGGTTCATCTGCAACAAAATGAATTTTTTTTTATTTTAACACATGTTCCGTTCATCTTTTATTATTTGTTATTGTAACCAACAAATGCACAATTAAGATCATAAAAGTATACAGGGTGTCCCAGGAGGAATGTGCCAGACTTCGGGAGAGTGTTCCTTATGTTAAAGTATACCGATATAACCCAAAACACCTATGTCCAAAGTTGAACGGTTACGGAGATAATGGCCAG
>Ga0123352_10011808_pt1 | contig 13784 bp, 9 predicted proteins | sample TergutLab28metaG_FD_89700 | JGI IMG/M metagenome (GOLD analysis project Ga0123352, IMG submission 89700) | Labiotermes labralis P1 segment gut microbial communities from Petit-Saut dam, French Guiana - Lab288 P1 | ecosystem: Host-associated > Arthropoda: Insects > Digestive system > Gut ...
GTGTTCTCTTGTGTGTAGTGTGTTTCAGTAGTGGATTGGTAATTCAATGTGTTGTTAGTGTTAATTAGTATTGTGAATCTGAAATTGTACATACCTTTGTTTGCAAAGTATGTACAATTTCAGATTCACAATACTAATTAACACTAACAACACACTGAATTACCAGTCCACTACTGAAACACACTAAACACAAGAGAACACTATGATCACCACACATAAGGGATCACAACTATTAATATTAACAGAAACATGTTACCAGCTACAACCAAGCGACAAAGAACTTCACACCGAACATACACCACTAAGAACCATAATTTTACATTAACGCTACCCCTCCATCTTTATAGAACATAACGACCAATGTGGTAATCAACATTATAGTCGCGAGCTCCTGATGTTGGGCATAGTAGTGCCCAAAACATGTTGAGCCTCTAAGAAGTACAATAAAATAATAAGTGGCATCTAGTTGGTTTTTATTCTTCAGTTATACAGATAACATCTATGTGACACAGTGTTATGGGCAGTTCATAGTCTGTGTTTTGGCCTTTTTTGCTGTGCTATATTTTTTGCGCATTTGTCATAAGTGGCAAGACATCTTCTAGTAAAGTATCTGTTGTTTTTGGTCAGTTGTTATGAAACTTGAATTTATTGAACAGGTTTGATTACAAATCTCCATTATAAAATTTCATAAAATCTGTTTGGTAATAGCAGAGTGGTACCATATGGACATACAGACAGAAATGATGCAGCTAACTGTTGCTCTTGTAGTTGTTTTACAAATGTGCCTAAAGTGCCTTTTCTGTTACTGCAGAGGCACCATATGTTCATGTCCTACGCATGTAGTTGCTGAACAGCAAAGTAGTAGTGGGCATACCTTATCTTATATAAGAAACTGCATATGGCATGACAAAACCTCCAGGTTGTTGTTTAATAAGGTAGTTACAAACCACAGTAGACAAAACACTCAGTCTTTAGTTTTTTTTCCATGTTTGTGTCACATTATTATTGGTCATTTTGTTAGTGTATGACAATGGGTAAGGTTGCTGGAAATGTCATATCAGTCCATTTGTGTGTCATTCTTGAAGGTTAAGTAAAAATGTGTTGTTGCACTGAATTATAGGTGCAGCTTAAAAAAAAGTTGTCAGATTTCAAGTTGAAGTTGGAGTGGGTTGAACGATTGGATCTAGTAAATGATCAGGCACCTCTTGCACCTGAACTTGCATTAAAGGTAAGTGATTTTGATTTTAATTGGGGATCATGTGTCACTCTGTGACATTTATTAGTACTGTACCCTACATGGTGGATATTGTTAGGTAATTTATATTATTTTGTTGCATAAAATAAGTAGTCACAACGTTTATGGCACAGTAAAGTGGATATATTTTTAGTCCCATAGTTCATAACCCCATTTACATTTAACATTGAACTCTCGTATGTTTCGGACCTTACTGGTCCATCATCAGGGAGTACTTTTTTTTTTTATTGTAGAAGACAGTTGTTAGACGTTATTTGACCTGCTGCAATCCCATCAATTCTTCCACATATGCAGAAGGGAAAATATTGTATAGTAATTGTTTTATACAATAAAAATTAATGTATTCGTGATAGGTGACCAGCAAATTCCGAAACCTGTAAGGGTTTCATGTTTTTAAAAATATTATCATGAGCCTAATGACAGTTGTGTGCATTTGTTGGTTAAAACTGTAAATACATGAGAACTGCATTCTTGTGGGTTATTACGCAGCGAGTAGTGGTAATTCCTTACCGATGTTTCAGGATAGCCTGTTAGTCCCAACTTCAAGAGTCAAGAATCCAATAAGACATCTGGAAAGCCTAGTATGGGGTTTATAAAGGGAAGAGTGTGGCTGGTGATCAGTCACAGTAGTGTGATGCCAGCCATTAGGGTTGATGCAGGTGACAGGAGGGAGGGGAAGTGTAGTCATCAGTGTTACTTTGAAGCAAAATGCTCCAGGAGTGGAAATTTATAGCAGATGCAGGAGAGAGAATCTAAGGAAACCTTCTATACAAGCAATGGGAGAGAAGGAAGAAAGGAAGTATAGTAAAATATGTAGTTGGTCAATAAATACAAAGCAAAAACAACAGGTCAGGAGAAAAATCTTAGCTTGATGCTACTCCTTGGTGAACAACCAATTGCAGGGCTGGGAGACAAAACAAACACAAGTGTATGGAATGAAGGACAGTAACAACTAAAGGAGGAAGGAGGCTTGAAGACTAGAAAAATGAACCAATAGGAAATAGGAAGGGGAGATAGTAATTCGGTACTACATTGAAGCAAAGTGTCTCACTAACACAGGTCACTGACTGTATATGAGTTGCATACCAGGAAACCTACATGAAATAACAGGAAACGTGGAAAAACCTGTTAGAAATTCCTACTCCCAGAACGTCTTGCTTCAAAGTAGCACTGATGACAACACTCCCCCCCATCCTGTCACCTGCATAACCCTATTGGCTGGCACAATGCTACTGAGACTTATAATTGCCCACACTCTTTCCTATGTAAACCCTGTACTAGGGTTACCAGCTTTCTTTTTGAATTCTTGACCCTTGAAGATAGGACTGACAAGTTGTCCTGAAATGTCGGTAAGGAATTACCACTACTTGCTGCATAATAACCCAGAAGAACACAGTTTTCATCTACTTTGCGGCAGAAGCCTTGTATCACACTGTAGATACACGATTTGTTGTTGTCTTGAAACAGTTCAGAGAAGTGTCATATCTGGATATTTATTACTTGATGGCATATGTAATGATTCTGTCAAGTGCTTGGACTATATAGCATTGAATCATGGAATGACTGGCTGGAAAGGATGTTGTCATAGCCAGATTTGAAGTAATATCCCAGTATTTGCACTGAGGAACTGAGGAAAGCCATTAAAAGCCTGTTAGAATAGGTGGTCCCAGGCTGAGATTTGAATTAAAAGCCTGGCAGGTATGTAGTAGAGTTGCTACTGGCTTGGTCCCAGTGTATGGCTATATCTGTAAATGTTGGGTGTGTTTGTGAAATAGTGCCTCTTTTAGCCATTTGTTGTCTATAATGTCGGGTATACGTCTCATGCACTGTGATGCCTATAGTGCTAAATGTCAGGTAGAGATGGCGGCCACTTCCCTTGCAGTTTTCATTTAAATTCGAGTCTCTTGCACATCACACCCAGCATTTAATACTGGCACCAAAGTGTTAATTGAATGCAGGGGTTTTGTGACTTGTTCTTGTATGTGGTTACTGTGTTCGCAAGTTACAAGAAGAAGAACTGCGGCATGAAGCCATGTTCAATAAAGTTCAAGGAAAAGGACAAAAATTGAAGAATTTTAATGGAGAGGATCTAGCTGTAAATGATTTCCGTCGCGAAACAACGTTTCACCGCCAGGCACAGGCCGCTGTTCTCATTGGAATTCCCAGACTCAGGGAACAGGGTGTGAAGACTAAACGTCCTGATGATTATTTTGCTGAAATGGCAAAGTCAGATCAGCATATGCAAAAGGTAAGCATTTTGCTATAGTGTCTTCATTGTATTGCTGGTTAATTTCTAGTATACTTTGAACCAAGTAAGATTTGGAAGCTGGGATAGTGTAGTTGGTACAGTAACTAGACTGTAGGCTGGATGATTTGAGGTTTAATTCGTGGAAGGGTCAAGAGATTTTACTTTTCTGTGACACTTCCAGAATGGCTCTGGGGCCCACTCAGCCTCTATTCAGTAGGTACTGCGGACCCCTTTCCACAGGGGTAAAACAGCTGGAGTGTCAAGTAACCACTCACAACAATTGAATTCTGAGGTTAAGAATGGTGGAGCTATACCTCTTCTCCCCTGGTATGCGTTCATAGCATAGACAGGGACAATTTTACCATTGTATTTAGAGAGTAACACAATGTATACTAATGGACTGAAGTGCACATAGTGATACATTCAACAATTTGTGGTATTAAACCAACTGTCACACACTTCTGCATGATTTAATTAGGGCTCTTTTTGCACTTCAAATAAGTTGTCAGTGAAACACCATGGAGTTACAAGAGTGGTTACAACTGCTGTAAAAAATTCAAGCACATTATACAGTAATGTAACAGATTTCATGAGGCATTGAAGCTTATATGCCATGATTTATTGAGTACCATTCAACAATTAATATCTCCAAAAAGATGGGGCTCTTTTTGTAAGTTTTGTTCTCTAAGTTGGAGAGAAATAAAAATGACATTCACGGAGTTTGCAAGACATTATGGCTGTAGTCAATCTGATTACTCAGAAAAGGCAACACTGAATTTTATTATTTGTGCTACTCACTGTCTTGAAAATTCATGTGGTGCTTCCCTTCTTCAGTTAATTCTTCAGATAGGTGCTACAAAATATGGGGTCTGATTGAAGAACATCAAGGGTAAATTTGTGAAAATGCTTGCAAGTGTACTAATTTCATCCACAGTTCTTGTAATCATTGGCAGATGCTCAGTTGCTCCCACATCATCAAATGTTCAGAGAGTAGAAGAAAAGTCAGGGAGCTGTATCTAGTGATATTGAGTACACATTACTGTAAAAATTCTGTTCATAGCTAAAACTTCTTACACTTGCTGGGCTGAATGTACAAGTTAATTACAGAAAATTTTCCACTTGCTGCATTCACCACTTTTGTGGTCATTCTGCAACATGATAATGTGTCAGCATTTGTCAGTAGGAATGTTGGCTGATTGTAATTATCTGTTGTGGAGCATACTTGTGCTGTGGAAGTATGTCAACAGTTGCAGATAGAAATGCCCAAGGACATTTTGACCATTTATGATGAAACCATCATGTTTTCTTGAAATGCCAGGCATCAGTTACCTGATGATACAATGCCACAACATAGAAGAATGGAGACCTCAACTGAAATATGTTTTAGTTTCTCTGAAGGTCTTGAAAAATGCCTGCACTACCAGTATGTGCATTTTTGTTTACAACCATAATCAGATCTTTGAATTATGCATTGCCGAATATCTCCCTCTTTGGAGCATAATGACCTGATTAGATGCCTGTGAATGGCTTATAATCAATATACTTTTATAATTCTGCAGTTTATAGAAATGTTTTTCAAAATGAAATTAATAATAATATGAACTTTGATGAAAGTGGAAAATAGAAAATGCTATAAAAGTGGGTGTAAATAACCATAATCATTAAATTGGTTATCTGCTTTGTTTTAGAAATGGGTAATGTTGTCAGAGACGTTACATTCAGCTGATATAGAATGAAAGCTACGTTGTATTTAAAAAAGAAAATTCCTTGTGGTGATGAAACTGTCTTGTTTTTTCTTTGTGCTGTCCAGTAAAACCTCTTATTTGAAAGTCACAGAATGCAGTGGTGAAAGCACAGAAAAGATACTGAAGAAATGTTTTCTGTATTCAGATACTGCTACAAATTCTGTGATAAACAGAACTGTGGAGGAGTAATATGTGTTCTGTAAGAACCTTGATGAAATTGAAACATGTTCAAAATGGGACATTTTACTGGTTGTTCACCATTCCATTTTGATCGGGTTTTATTGTGTGTAAACCAAATGTCCCAATACTTTTTGTAGGTACGTGAGGTCCTGATGAAGAAACAGCATATGCAAGAACGCACTGAACACGTGCGTCAACTCCGTCAGCTCCGTAAAGTTGGCAAGCAAGTTCAGAAAGAGGCTAAGGTCCGGCAAATTAATGAGAAAAGAAAACTGATGGAAGAAGTGAAGAAATATCAAAAAGGCTTGCGCACAGATCTGGATTTTTTGGAAGAGAAGAAGAAGAATAAGAAACAGAAACCGTCAGCGTCACAGGGCAATAGAAAGGGACCTGCGGATAAAAAGTAAGAATTTTGTATCTATTTGTACAGATAACATCCTGTTGTGTTTTCAAACTAAAAGAAAGTAAAGTAGTTTTTGATTTCCATCATACGCAACAATATTTATTTATTTTACTTTATTCTATTATGACAACATATTTCAGTCAACTGACCATCATCAGGCCATCTCTACAAAACTCAGAACATGGTGCAAAGCAGTGCAAATAATATTTTTGTAATATGGAATTCTGTATTACAAAAATATTATTTGCACTGTGTTGCACTTTGTTCTGAATTTTGTAGAGATGTTGTCATAATAAAATAAATAAATATTGTGTTTGATGGAAACCAACAACTATTTTTCTTTCTTTTATTCTGCATATAACTTATTGCCAGCATTTCATACTCTAAAAATGTGTTACTTATTTAAAGGTAAGTTTTTGCACACTACTGGACTCATGACTATTGATATAATCATGTAATATGAAATATACATTTAATATTACAGGATGCAAGGAAAACGTCGATATAAGGACAAAAAGTTTGGTTTTGGTGGAAAGAAACGAGGACTGAAGAGAAATACAAAGAGTAGTACTTCAGATGTTTCTGAGTACAGAGGGCCAGGCAAACAAAAACGACCTGGAGCTGCACAAAAACTTCAACGACCTGGCAAAAGCAAACGCTTAAAAATGAAAGCTAAAATGAAGTAACAATATTTTTGTATTGTAGCTTACAGTAAACTCATTCAAATACAAACAAGATCTTGTCTATATGTAATAAAAGTAACAAGTACATATTATTATGTGTCACATGTGACTTAAGGCAATTTTGTCCATAATGTATACATCATATGAGATCTTATTCATTATCATCATGGCATCAGGTTTAACCCCATGTATGTTCTTCCGGTCACGGCTTTCTTATAGCCTCTTTCTTTTGAATGTATGGTGTTGGATGATGTCCATGGCTTTGCAGATGAGGGCAGGTGTACTGGAACAGCTTTGCCACTGCTGTCATATTGTCAAGCTATGCAATGACCCTAGATGATCAAGTTTTCTTCAAGTGCCACTCATTCTGGCTCACAGTGACAGAAGATTCTCCGCTGCTATCTAGTCTGTTCTAGATAGTGGGCCTGAATTTTTGGATTGTATTTAGCGAAAGCCCGCTATTGTGCAGGCATTGGTTGACTGGATAACACCCATGATGCAAATCTTTTACCTTTTTTTATTGTAACAGGTGCATTACGTTATGTATGTACTGTATTTTAACCCCCTCCCTCTAGCAAGAAAAAAATATTAAAGGAATACAGAGAATGTGTGTCATGTAGAATGCTTTTATTACAGATGCATCAGATGCATTAGGCCATGGTGTCTACCATTCCAAAAGGAAGTATTTAGTCATGAAGAGTCATACATGTAATTGCATTTATATGCAGATTTGAAAAGTAAGTAATATTTGATATAGGTGTTTTCAGAAAATGTAGCTGCACCCAACAAAACATTTCACAAATTGTTCTTGAATGTGCAAGAACATTGTGTAGGTGACTCTGAAGAGAATTTACACAGATGTTTGAGTTCTGCTGTGAACACAGTCTGATGCACTCTTTGCTGATTGCTAGAGATGAGTTAGGGAGGAGTGCTCAGAAGAGAGGGAGAAAGACCAGGGAATGTAAAGACTGTATTCCTGCTTCATCACTGGGTGGAATTTCTTCAGTGAAATGGGTTTATCCATGTCTGCTCTGCACCTCCACTGCTCACCTCCTTGTCTGGAACACCACAGTGCACATGGAAATGACATCCAAATTCACCAGATGACTGGTGTTATTAGTAGAGTCCAAAATCTTTGCCCATGTTTTAATTGTACAGTATAATGTTGTGTGTAAAATGTACCTTGTGAGTAATGGGACCATTTGGCTGGTTAGTACTGTACTTGTATATTGTGCCTCCAGTCTTGTGTCTCTGAGCAAGGCAGTTGTCAAAGGAGCTTTATCATGTAGGAAGCCTGCATGTGCCGGGAATTTAGTGTCTGTTTCTCTCTTGTAGTTAAACTTATTTTGTAAAAAGGTCTTCTAAGTACTGACTTCCATCTTCCCAGCAGTTTGAAACTTCTGAAAATGCTTCTTGGCTCTTAACACATTTCATGTTTTGAAGAGTTAGCAGTTTCTGTTCAGATATTATGTTCCATTTGTTGCCAAAAATTTGGATTGTTCACACAAACTCTGTCTTTTAGTGTACCCACAGGGCATTTAGACATGGATATCTAGGAGACCACATTGTATAGGTTACCAGCTGTTTACTGATTATATCTTCTAGGGCAGTCATTAAGAAGTTTCCTTTGTGGGATGTGGCATTTTCCTGCATGAAATCATGGCAAGTTTTTCTTCATGTTTTACTCCTAAATAATGGGATTAGAATTAATCAAACTGGCTTATATGAAAATAATATAAACTTCAATTAAACAGTCTATTAGCTATCAGAACTTGAAACCACCTGCAGTACTGGTTTCTTGCTTCATTCTCCAGATAAGAGTGTTGTTATACAGCTTTAATTTTTTTTTTATATGGGCATAGTATTAAAAGTTTTGTTGCCCTATGAGTTGAGGATTTTGGTACCCCAATGTGCACATCCAAATGGCAGAAGGATGTTCTGGGGTTTCTTTCCGTTTGAGTGTCTGTATCTTCAATTTATATGCAGTTAAATCAGCATTTTCATATTTTATTTTTGTTTGGCACTGGACCTCTTGTTTGAAATGTTTTCCTGTTCTGTACATTGTTTGTTGTACTTGGCACTGTTGATTCTGGATTTTTTACAAAACTTTGGCGACTTTTCCATGATGCAAACGTCACAGAAGTGTCGCTAATGAATACCAGCAGAATGCATTGTCACATTACTGATTTCCCACTGCTTGTGACTCGTATGTGTCTGTGCGCCTGGCGGAGGTTCATTGTGGATAGGCGGAAGAGTGGGCTGTCTCCTTAGCAGGCCAGCATCTTATTTTCCCAATATCAGGGACATAATGAGAGGTGTGCTGGTCCGATAAAGAAGGATAATTATGACTATTGGAGTATGATCTCACAGTCCTTTTAATTAACATAAAAAACTTATTTTTTTGTAATGGTTTATGAGTTATGCCAAACATTGCACATTAATGGAAAATTTTTTGACAGTTTTGAGAGACACACAGAAGATGATACAGTTACCAGTAGCGAAGAAAATACTGGGAAAGTTCTTTGGGTTGTGGATTCACAAGTATCTTTATTGGAAAAGATCAACCTCAGGTCTATAGCCAGTTTCTCTACAATCTGTAAGTCCATGGAGTAAAATCCTCCTTCAGGAGCTGGTAGTTCCTTGTCTTGTCAAATTCACCACAGTTTTTAAACCTGAAGATTTACTACCTGCTTTATAGAAAGGCACCCTTTGGCCCTTAATGTGCGCCACATGAATCCCGTCCACATCCACCCCCTTTCTTTGAGATCCATTTTAATATTACCCTGCACTCTACAGCTTGGTTATCAAAGCAGTGTAAATCGTGAAGCACTTTTTAATGGACTTTTCCCCAGCCTATTATTATTTCCTGTCTCTTAGGCCGACCTCTGTGAATAATGTTATCCTCCATTCATAGGGTACCTTTACGTATTCGAACTGGTGTCCACTGGCGACGAGAAAGGGGATAAGCCGGTACAAATTAGCAGGTACTACCTTGCTGGGGGGGGAGGGGGAGGGGTGAAATTTTTCACCGGGGCCCGAATCCGGTCTCGGTGGCTCTGCCAGTGTCTTCCATTGCGAAGTAAATCATGAAATGAGTATACCAAAAAATCACGGCGGTATTGAAGGGAGATTTTGTTTTGACAGATGAGGTCAGTTTAATATTTCATGTTCCTGGCAGTTCCCGCTCGTATGAGTAATTTCATTCCCCGAGAGGGTTTGTTTTAAGCAAGTCTTGTAATTTTCTTTATGCTCAATGTTACAAGTAGGATATTCCTGAAGGTTTCCTACGTTATGCGAATTAAACGGGAAGTCATTTACACCTTAAATGTAGCTCGGTTATTCCTTCGAAGTATCATTGTTTTTAGCATAATCTCCGAGCACTTTGATACATTTATCTCCTCTGTTTATCTGTTGTATGGGCCGCCGAAGTAACACGTGGAGGTCGCCAATTTTGCAATGACGAGGAAACGTACATGGCTCTTCGTGAATGGTGAATGCAAGAGCTCGATTTCTACCGTGACGGAACTGTCAAACTCGTGCATAGATTGGACGGGTGCGTCAATGTGCTCGGCGTTTATGTTGTAAAGTTATGCCTAAGTGGAATAAATTATCTCCCCGTAACGTTATTATGTTTCCATTTAATTGCCATAAACTGGGGAACTTCTCGTAATTTAGGGATACCTTCTCAAATGACTTAAAAATTACAATTAAAAATGTTATTGCGTGAAACGATACATAGAAACAAATTAAGCATTAAATCATTACATGTGTTATCAAATTTAGAAAAAATGCGAGAAACAACGGGGAAAATAGCAGCCTTATTACCTTCGTCGTCTTTTCTCTTGGTTGAAACGATTTAAGGGCGTTGATTTTGTTCAAATGTCAGATGAGTTCATCGTCGAATGAAAAGGCAGGCGAACGATACATTTGTGAAGTAATGCAGGGAATAATAAGTTGTATCGAAAGAGAGTCTTGTGTGCAAGTCATTGAGTGTTTAGGTTCAAATAATTGGCTCGAATATGATAGCTAGGTGGAGTGACAGGAGAAATTGAAGCTTGCATTCAAATGGACTTCATTCTGTTATGTCTGTCGTACTGAATGATCTTAAATTCCTGTATACTTAATCCAATTGCTACCCGAAGTCTGTAACTCCTGCACGTGTTTACCGACCAACTTAGCGAAGCCGCGCTACATGTATTCTGAAACATTGTACTTTTTCAGTTCTGATAATGGTTCAGACTTATCTCGGGACTGCACGGCAAGAGCATCCATTTCACTCGCGCACTAGGCTAGTGGCGATGATGTGGCCCAGTGCAAAGAATTATTTCCATAATATGCACGTTTCACTTGTTTTTATCTATTCCTGTATTTTACGAAACACGCGTTCCACTAGACGTTGAATATTCAAGCTACAAAACCACTTAATTTTTGTTTATGCCTGTTACTGAGGCGGCTATCCTCCCTTTTCAAACCGAGGATTTCGTTGCTTATTGAGAAAGATAACAGGTACCCATGAATGCAAAGAGATTATATACGTTCCGTGACAAATATCACTCTAAATAATTCCAGCAAACTTCAAAAAGTTTGTACCAAAAAAGACCGCTATTCTTTTAAGCTTTACTATGTAGAGGATTAATGAATTTCGTGTCTGTGGATGAACTGAAATGGTGAATCCGATGAGGTGAATGGCTGTACTCTTGCGCAGGGTGTTTTAAATGGTCCCATGTGTCGGGCCAAATGTTAGTTGCCTTCGGAGACAACGTCGAACTCCACTCTACCGTACAAGGCAAAGCCTAATTGTAAAAGGAAGACATGCCGAGTCCGCGTCGTTTTCTGTCCGTTAGTGTGTAGTGTCGTGTCGATTCCGTGTCGGAGTGATTTCTTGATCGCACATATTTAAATGGCCAGTTTTAACCTATCGTAGTGGTAGTGTGTATGTTTAGCGAAGCGTGAGAAATGAACAGGTTTATCAAACACAAATTTCATGGACATTTTGTGCAGGTTAGTTTCATGCAATACTTGCCGCCGCCATAATCGCAACTTGGGTACCACAAGGCAGTAAGTTAGTTATATAATTAGTTTCAATACTCGTAAAAGTAAATATATTACCAGTAATGTTATTCGGTTTAAGAGTTCAACCTGAAAATGGAAGCAGTTGATTGCTCTAAAACCGGCAAATTTCCATCAGACTGTAAGGTATCATAGTCCAAGTTAAATTAGTCTTTCGTGTCACACAACAAATCGTACAAAAACTTTAACAGTCTTCCCTCCATAACTCCATATTTACAAATTACTTGGGAACAATGGTGTGGATTTTGAAATAATAGTCAGTTGCTTATCAAACATTCTGCATTCCTTCAATTCGCTCATTCTGTAATATGTCTAACACCAGGTTTGTAGCCTCTTCCAACGTGAATTCTCCATAGAGAGCGATTGAGTGCTTCTTCTTACAATTTCCAGTATCCTCTCATTTCCTTAAGGTCATCCAGTAGCTGCCTACCTCTTCTTCCTCGTCTTCCCAACACTTCTATCCTTCCCTCTGTCTTCCTTCAGTAACATGCTTATGAAGGCAGTTCCTACACAAGATGTTTGTAGGATATTCCCTTCCGTCTTGACTGTGTGATCTCGCACAATCATTCCAACCAGTCTTCTCCATCTTCACCATTACCACATTTCAAACTTTTCCAGGTACATTCGATCTACTTTCTGAAGTGTCCAAGTTTCAGCACCATAAAAAAAACTATGCTCCAAATTAACATTTTACTAGTTTTTTCCTTGTAAATTTAAGTTGAATTTTCTGGTGAAAAGGGTCTTCTTGTAGAATGCTGCTTTTGCCATGGCAACCCTGGATTTAATTGAAAGCGTACATTTTGCATAGTTTGTTATTATGCTACCCAAATAGTTGAAATATTCCGCATTCTGTGGTTGTTGCTTTTGATCAATCATAATCTGTATTGGGGATGGTTCCTTAAGATTCCCATTACTTTAGTTTTTTTCCACATTCATTCCTGTTCCTATAATACAAGAGAGGAAATGGGAGTATATCAGCTCTTTATAAACATCAAGAAAGGTTCAGATTGAGTGGAAACATGTATTGTAAGATACCGTTGTTGAATTCAGTGCACCCATGGAACTACTCAGATTAACAAAAAGTATTTTAACTTTACCTGTAATGAGGTCCACATAAGTCAACTTTTGTTGCAATGTTTTTTGTAATCAAATCAATGTCATCAGTAAGGAAGATCATGGCGACTGCTGCTGGTATCATACCAGTATGCTTCTCATGCATTTCCCTGACTGTGGCAACACTGTTACTATTAATTATTACTGTGATACAATTGAGAGGTTATGGCTGGCCATGTGTCACCACAGGCCTGGGTTACGCCATGAAGATGTCATCATTTTGCTCAATAGTGACAGGCTGTATACCGCCAGATGGACTTTTGAATGGTTACGATGCTATGGCTTGGATGTTATGGACCACCCTTCATACACTTGCAGTGTTGCAGCCAGCGTTTTCCATTTGTGGACCTCTTTAGAAGCTCTTGGTTGGCAAATGATTTGCAGAATATGGTGATGTGAAGCAAGCTATCACCTCCTGGTTACAGATGCTTAACATTAATTTCTTGTATGTTATGACACAAGCCTTGTTTCTATGGTGGGACAAATTCTTAGTGGTGACTGTGTAGGTGTCTCTTGTATACCTTTTGCTGCACTTGTGCCACATATATGTTGCAGTCAGAATAAAGCTCTTGGCATCAGAGTATTTGTTATCTTATTTTCTTAAATGTCTGTGCATATTGCTTGTATGCTCTGATTGCATGTCAGTTCAGGACTATGTGTAGTTAGGACCCCAACATTTATTTTTAATGGGGTAGAGAAATGTCTTAAATCTACACTGATACCAGTTTCTAACTTGTGGGACGTACTATTGCTAAACGCAAACTCTGTTTCTATAGATGTCACAATTGTCATCAAGGAAGAAGCCTGCTGTATATGGTTTACTCGTACAATTCACAAATTATGACAGGATGATGCTATTGCCACAAAGCCTTTGCATCAATTATGGTTAGGAACACTAACATATCAAGAGTTTTGCTTTCAGTCTGTTTCAGATTTAATTCTTACATACATACATACATACATTCATACATACATAGATATATACATTCCATTTATCCATTAGTGTGTCATAAAGACAGCAGGATGTGGAACAAGTCATGAATACACTAGTATGCCATATACCATTGTTTTGGTCAGTTGCACTGCA
>Ga0123352_10011811_pt1 | contig 13779 bp, 9 predicted proteins | sample TergutLab28metaG_FD_89700 | JGI IMG/M metagenome (GOLD analysis project Ga0123352, IMG submission 89700) | Labiotermes labralis P1 segment gut microbial communities from Petit-Saut dam, French Guiana - Lab288 P1 | ecosystem: Host-associated > Arthropoda: Insects > Digestive system > Gut ...
GCAAACATTCAAGCGAACTTCAAACTATTGAACTCCCCCCCCCCCATACGTCCTAAGTGGTTTACTTCTTAAGAAAAGAATGAACGTCCATGTCTCGTTACACGTAAGTTGTACACATGCCATTCGCCCGTCTAATATTCTGCATAAACTTCGCTGTTAACAACAGGATACCGCCCAGTCACTATTCGACCGAAGCACCGTCACATTAACTAACGAAGACACTTCTTTGTCCCACAAGCCGCGTTGTTGCTCTGCTGCATCCTGTGTGACGTGTAATTGGGCAATATCCGGTGTAAAACCTTAGCATTGAACATCAGGCTTCTCTCACTCCGTCCAAAAAATGGCCGGAAAAATAAGTTGCAATAGGTCACGACCACTTTTTTCCTTGTCCTTCACACACAACTGTTGAATAAATATACAATTCATAAACAGCTGATTAAGGGGAGTTGGTGCCATCTACCCTGGTGCTCAGCAGGTTTGCCCTCATTACTACTATTACTACTGCTACTACTACTACTACTACTAATAATAATAATAATAATAATATTAATATCACTAAATACCACGACAGCCAATCACCTAAAGATGGCAGCATAGCTAGCCTTTCAAACGTCGTGTTTATAAGAAGTGCCTCCTACAGTGGTCACTGGAAAACACAATATCCTTATTATAGTGCTGTGATTAGGTGTGTTGGCAAAATTGTGGAGAGCGACTATTAGCTTCGTCGTGTCTGCTCGTCTGTCCGTCCGTATGTAACAAATCGGCTCCCACTGGAAGGACTTTTATGAAATTTTGAGTATTGTGCGAAAATCTGTCGAGAAAAATCAGGTACCATTAAAATCTGACAAGAATGACGGATATTTTACATGAAGACCGATACACATGTTTCGATCATATCTCCGTCAGTTCTTCTTAGAATGCGAAATGTTTCGGACAAAAATTGTACAGAAAATCAAAACACACAATTCAAGTTCAATAATTTTGTTTACGAAAGTCTCCTGTCATTTACGAAATATATTGCAAAAAATACTGTAGAGCCAAGACCACAGATGACATAACATGGCACAAGCACTCTGCATGCTGGATACCTAAGGCTACAAACACACACTCAGAATATGTAATACGTGTTGCTTGTCCATGGTAAAAATAGTTACGCGAACGCGCCTCATTTCCTCTCTTCTTCTGTTATACAGAACACAACCAAAAGGTCTGAGCGTTTTCCCACGTCATTTTAAACCCGACATCTGATTTCTCTTACGGCACAGACGTACAATGTTTCTTATACATGGCGGTGGTACAATAATCCGTACAAAAGTCTGTGTCGAAAGAACGTGGAATATACAAATGGTGAAAATGAGCAAGCACACTCATGGTTGAGAAGTATCTTCTAGATCGCTGGTACACGTTTGTCTGACGTGTACTCGAATGTAGTCTGAAATAGGAAGCGAGCGAATGTTGTTAGCAGAATTGGTCTGTTGTTTGCTGATTTGATCACGCAAGGCAATTTACTGAATTGAATTTGGTTCTTTGTTTCCTACCAGCACAAGGAAGTCAATGGTTGCATAATGTAGCTGAAAAAAATGGTTCTAAATTACACTATGACATTAAAGGAATTATAGTAACTTAGGTGGCAGATTAACATGGACCTATAAACAGGTTGTGTTCTAATGAAGCGGCAAACATACAAAACAACTTAACAGTAAACAGTTACATGAATTTTTTTTGACGTTTTGCTGACCATGAATCTCAGTATATTTATCTCAGTATTTAACCAAATTCATGCACAAAATTTGTTTCAAACAAAGTTTTATTTCATGTCTCCACATGTTTCGAGCACATATGCTCATCATCAGGAGGTCAAAACTGCATTACACAGCCTCTGGTATCATCACACCTATAGGTGGCCGTCTCGTGCACGAGACGGCCATGATTTCAACTATACTTCTACCTAAAACGTAATACAAAGTAACACTGAATTTCCCTTACAAAACCACTTCCAATTTCAAAAACAAAATACGTAGCTTATTCGGAAAGTAAGTACCGTCTGCGCATATCTCTCGCACATCCTCGAGACTGTCACTTTGCGCATGTGCAGTGACTTCCTCTATCAACTGAGAAGCCAAAGACGCCATTTCGTGAAATTCGCATTATGTTTATATTTGTTCCTGTGCGTTAAACATGATTAAGACAATTGAAGGGGCCTCCGACTGTGAAATACGGTCTGTAATTCGTTTTTTGAATGCTAGGAATGTACTACCAAGTGAGATTCATCACCAGGCCTGTCAATTGTATGGTGACAATGCGATGAGTGATGGTGTGGTTAGGAAATGGGTTCGGATGTTCAATGAAGGACGAGAGAACGTGCACGATGAGGTGCGAAGTGGGCGTCCATCTTTGGTGAATGATGATTTGGTGCGTAAGGTCAACGAAAGGGTGCGTGACGACTGACGTTTCACAATTTCTGATCTGTCACTGCACTCTCCTCAGATTTCAAGGACTCTATGACATTGTCAGTAGTGGCTAACATCGCAGGCGGCCGCAATCTATGAGGAGGGTATACACAAATTTGTGCCTCGCTACGATAAGTGCCTCAATAATGGCGGCGAATATGTGGAAAAATAGTTTGAAGTATGTAGAATCTGATGACAATAAAATTTTGTAAGAAACCTTATTCGATTTTTTTACAGCGAAACGGCACTTACTTTCTGAATAAGCCTCGTAGTGTGATTATACGATATAAACTGAGGGTGTCCTGTAACTTCATTCCGTTCAGTTACAGTCGCCGTCCTTACTTATCCTTAGTGGGAAAGGTACGTTCTATCTTTACTTAGCAACCACCAGTTTCGAGAGCGAACTTTCATCGTCGTGTAACGCAAAATTCTCATTTCATATTTTAATTTCAGAAATGGTATGTAAGCCAAATGTTTAGGCAGAAAATCTATTACATAATTAAAAAATATCGATCAGCAATACCAGAACGTATGCCACCTGCACTATAAGGTCCATATTAAAATCCTCTAAGGTGACACCCATGAATTTTTCTTATATTGATAACCTCCCTGCTTAGAAAAATGATGAGTGCAGCGCAGCTGAAAATCTGGTGCCGACCAGAACCAACCAAAGCTTACAAAACGATCTACAGAAGAAGGACTCTCATTGATGTATAAGCTTTCTCAAGAGGACGATTTTATATCTACCACCAAAGTTTAAAATGTACACTCAACGCAAAAAATTTGAGTGAGTTGCATCATAGCTTACAGTGAATGAAGGTGCGTAGTAGTTCTTCGCAAGCTGTTTCCCAGAAAACATTATTCAGCGTTGAGGAAACGTGAGCAGTACCAGGGAACACACAGTCTCTTCGCATTTGTTGTTAGACAGCCAACAAGCATAAGAACTTAGATATTGAGCAATCACATAACAATATTAGGAAGATCTCACTGTTCACAGACATTCAGCACTCTTGAAACACTATACTGGCTACTTCAGTAGTGTCACTATTACAATCACTGTCATTACGATGCCTACCTAAACTGGAGGCCATTCCATAAATTGCTTCCTTCAAATTGCATTCGTTAATCAAGGGTCGTCAAGGTTTCATTCCCGGTACTAAAGCGACCAGACCTTTAATTTGACTACTCACGTCTATCTAGTCCCGAGGTTCAGCATGAAAGGAGTTCTACTTTTACTTACCCTCTGTGCCTTCATGACGTACAGAGGGGGCCAACTTTACCTTTGGATTTCCTATGCCATTTCTCTGAGCAGGAATGAGTTAATTTTGTAACGCGGGAAGAGCGCTTGGGCGTGGGGACTACTAAACACATCAGTGCAATATAAGTCAATCATCAACCGTCTCCTACTCCATAAGTAATTATTTTACTGTCTGAATCAGCCTCGTCGCACCTATGACAAAGATCGTAGGGAAAAAAATATCCTACATACAATAAAAAAAGAGGAAGGTTTAACTGAATTGATCACATGTTGCGTAGGAACTGCCTTCTAAACTACTTCGATGAAGGAAAGATAGGGTGAAAGGTGGAATTGACGGGAAGACGAGAAAGAAGATGTATTTTTTTATGTTTGTGTGGCCATGCATCTCTAATACAATAGTATAAACAAAAAACTGGATGCAACAATAACAATTTATTAGTAATTTCATTCAGATCAACATGTTTCGGGCGATAATTTCGCCCATCTTCAGGGGCACAAGACTGTGTTTACAGCTTGTGGTATAATGTACCAAAGAAGTTGCCTGCTGGTGACCTTGTCACCGGCTGGCAACTTCTTCGAAACCAGCTTTGTTCGAAACCAAGTCAAAAATCGATGCAGTAGGTCAGTTTCTTTAACCTAAGATAAAGCACTAATAGAAAATGAAAGAGACAGAATTATTTTTCATTTTAATTCTAATTCTAATATCACAGAAAAATTAAAAGTTTGGCAATCTTGGGCCCGAAGATAAAAACTGGTGATAATATGTGTAGCCACTAAGCTAGATGGCACAGCAACATGAAGTGTTTGAATTCGTGAGGTACCGATTTTCCAACAGTTCACTTAGAATACAACCCCAACAGCTGATACAACACAGTACAATTAGTGAATAACCAGCCACAGAAGAAGAGAAATAGGCGAAAAGAAAGAATAAATGAAAAAAAAAGAATAAACCAGGAAAAAGAAAATAATACATCTGTAATCTTTCATTCCCGAAGCATCTTCTATTCAAGGGGAGGGGGGGGGACTATTTGTTAGGGGATCTTCCGTCAGTACTACAATTCGTATTAACGTCCAGTGGAACCAAATATACTGTGAATAACATTACGTCTGAAGCATTGTGAAACGCTTATTTCAAGTAATTATATTTCAACTTACACGAGGGGAAAATGTAGGACATTGAACTTCAGGTCATGTCATGTCACAGTTACCAACATCCCCCCCCCCCACCCACGTTGTATTATGTACATTACTTGCGTTGTCCTGTACAGCCAGTGGCCTATTGCAAGCTCAATTAGAGATAAATTCATAGAGTGGAAAACGCTAGCAATGGTTTAATAACAGAGTAACACCCCAACAAAGTGTTATTGGCATCCACGTCACCATGGCAACCAAAACACTGACTACGCAGCTAACTCTCGATGGTACCGTAACAGCGTGAACGGGTGTGATTTGTTGCAATGTGAATGGTGTAGGCCTGTCTATTCGTACATACTAATGAACAACGTTTGTCTGCCTTCGGTGGCTCGGGGCTCTGAGTTGCTTCCCAGTAAATACATGTCATCCTTTAAATTATGAAACATTAAATCGACTGCATGGTGCAGGATTCCCTTGCTCAGATGATAAGGAAATTACTTCCTTCAATGGAATCCCAAGGATCATTACAATGTTCATGAAAGCCGTTATTGAAATCCAATATAAGCCACTTGAATCCAGTTCCTTCCTTATTCATTACTTTTCTGAAACGAATTTCAACAGTACTTGGTAATCTACACTTAGACCTGGCACGTGATCCATTATCTTAAGATACCCCAAACAAAATTTTGATTGCGTTATTAATTTCCCTCGTGATTGCTGTATGTGCTAACCATCTCATCCAATTCTCCTCAGTCACCCAACTATATTAACTGAAGGCCATGAATGACGAAGCTTCTAATTACGTCATTCCTTCCACTCTGCTGTAACATCTGCCTCATGAGTACAAGAAGTCTTCTCAAAGATCTAACATTTTCGCGACAGTGTAGCTGAAATGTCCATCTGGTATATGACTTCGCGTCACTGGCTATACGGATTCCGAAGTTTCGAGACAAAAGTAAGTGTCTCAAATTCAAAAGCCGAAATGTCCGACGTTTTCTTAAACATACCTACCCTTGAGGATGACAACACTACGCTGTCTCGAAACGTCGGGAACATATTACCCAGTAGCGCGACGTCATGTCCCAGGATAACGAGTACTTTAGCCTCAATATACGTTCTTCCATTCGAGTAGGAGACATACAAACAATTGGTAAAACCATTACAAGGAATCGTCAGCTGTGTCAGGTGGTTAAGGTAGAGCAAAGAGCATATTTCCAGATACCAACTGCTCCCCTATATTCGTGATTTCACAACAGAGAGGCATCTAAATGAAAGCAGTCGCCGTGGGAGTTTCATAACAAGCAAGGCAGATTTAAAATTGTTTGGGCCTGTATTATAATATACAGACTGTTAAGTACTAAACTAGAAGACAAGAAGAATTTAAACTGAATCTCAACACTAGATCCCCTAATTTAATTTTGATCTTCTGTTCTTGCCCCCCAAGTAGGCCTCCTGTAACTCTATCACAGTTTCAACTGATTCATTATCTTTCGTTGCAATATCATCACGTCCTGCAACGAACTTAACTCATTCTCTTTGGCTTTTGCTGTGACATGAACTAAATCTAATTTGAAAAGAAATTTCCATGCCGTGAAATAAACGAAGAACACAGATCGCTTTTGGGTTAGACGACCGATTGCTGTCTTAAACGTAACAGACTGAAAGACAGGGAAGGAACTCTCAGAGCGCCATTACATTTTATTGATCTACAAGAAAATTTGCCAGTTATCCTAATGGCAATCTTCGTGCTATGCATGTATACTGACGGGTGAATTCACACGTTCCTCCACATATTTACACAATAATAATAAACAATTAAAGCTATAATAGTATAAACAACCAACTAGATGCAACAATAACAATTTATTAGCCATTTTAATCAACTCAACATGTTTCGGGTGATAATTTCGCCCATCCCCAAGAGCACTAGGCTGTGTTTACAGCTTGTGGTATAATGTACCGAAGAAGTTGCCTGCCGGTGACAAGGTTACCAACAGGCAACTTCTTCGGTACATTATACCACAAGCTGTAAACACAGCCTAGTGCTCCTGAGGATGGGAGAAATTATCGCCCGAAACATGTTGAGCTGATTGAAATTGCTAATAAATTTTTATTGTTGCATCTAATTGGTTGTTTATACTATTGTATCAGAGATGCACGGTCACACAAACATCAAATCAAAGTTAAAACTATGGTAGATGGGTCCCCTGCTATATGCATCATTTCCTCATAGACCTATCCGTCATTCATTTAATTGTTTGCTTTTCACCGTTTACTTCTCTTTATTAAAACTGAACCTATTAAACGAACATACATATTTAAAATTCAATAACTCACATTAATAAAAATTATGTTTAAATTAACTTTAATTAAATCCGAATTAAACAAGAAGATTACACTAGCTTGCAGTCTACTCCAATCCCTGGCGCAGTTTAATTTCATCAGAACACGTCACGATTCATCGCAAAACCAATCCCCCCCCCCCCAAGTTGAGCGATAGGCACAAGTTAAGTAGCAAACACCTTCGTTACACAATTTGTACCTTGATACTTACTTCACAAAGTTCAGCGGTCAGAATAAGATACACAACAGTGTTTACTCGCCTTTCATTCAGTGTTAAACGATGAGCAGAGTTAAACACACTGCTGGAGCACATGACCTCAAAACCGATTATTATGTGAGTTATCAGGCTGTATTCTGCAGAGAAACTTATGGGCATTTCAAAGCTGTACAGCCCATTGGCCAGTGTACGGTATATAACATCTGCTTTGATACAAACCTTGCGAGTCCCATAGAGTGCATTTACGTTGTACATGTTGCTTGGTTCTCACTGCAAACAGTTATTATTTCCCTAACAGCATTAACCCATCGCTCTTTATTAATGAAAGCTCTCTATGTGTTTACTGTGAGGTACAAACTCGGCTCTTAATGTCTGTTACATTAGAATAATGGAAATAACGCGAACCACACTTGCAAATACGCACTGCAGATATCTGCGATAACACAAGGCAGCAGAAACCACAAAGCAGTTACCGAAAAAATTATACCCTGAATCTTACACAAAATGCCCCCCCACGCAAACGTTAGTCTCCTCACCCACACACATTTCTGGCAAACAATTCCAAGATTTCGTTTCAGGTAGCAGATATGCAAGGCCTTGCTGAAAAATCCAGCCCAAAGGCGGTTTTCCTACGCTGGCAGGAATAAGGGGAGGAACAGAGGCAGACGGTGTTCCGAGAACAGGGTGTTGAGGAAACTACTTGGGCCTAAGGGAACTGGAGAAAATTGCGTAATGAGAAGCTTCATGATCTGTACTCAATACCAAATATTAAGGTGAATAAATCAAGAATAACGAGATGGGTGAGACGTGTAGCACACATGGGGGCGAGGAGAGGTGTAAACAGGGTTTTGGTGGGGAAATCTGACGGAAGGAGTCAACTTTGAAGACCCAGGTGTGGAAGGGATGATAATATTAAAATTAATTTTCAAGAAAGAGTTTTGGGGCTGGCCTGGATTGAACTGGTTCAGGATACGGACAAGTGGCGGACTCTTGTGAACACAGTAATGAACTTTCGGGTCCCTTAAAATGCTGAGAATTTGAGTGGCAGAGAAACTATTAGCATCAGAATAAGGACTCTGCTGCATGGAGTAAGTAAACAAGCAAGCACGTACTACTTACTTACTTATTTACTTCATGCAGCAGCAGCTTCATTTCCTGGGATCTGAAATTCGCACAGAGTTGTACAGCAGTCGCACGGACGACATGCATGCATGCTTGGCTTTCTAGCAAGACCACCAGGTGAGATGAGCAATAGGCAGATCAGTAAGCATCTTTCAGAATTATGCCTACGTGTGGGCCTTACACTACTGTAAACTCTTACTTTTCCCTAGGAAATTGAGGTTCTAATTACGACGTTAAGGAAGATTAAAGGATTCTAGGACGTTACGCACTGCAAAATGATAAATATTTACCTATGTTTCGGGGGAGCTTGCTCCCTCCACCGTCCTTAGTCTACCCTGATGAAACTTGTACCTAGTTTCTCGATCACAAAATTTTAGCCGGTGTAATGAACATAAGAGCGACGTATTCAAAAGGTGTGTAAAACTGCAGGCTACAGGCGCCAGGTTCCTAACACGCGCTAGCACAACCATACAGATTTTGCACAGGGACCTTGTGTTACAGTCCCTAGGGAAACACATAAATTTGAGGGTGATACAAACAGACCTTAAAGGAACGTAACGTGTAATGATGTGGGCTCGGTTCGTCTGGCTCAGAACAGTGACAAGCACGAGGCTCTTGTGGACAGGGTAATGAAGTTCCTGGATACGTCATATGAGCGCAGTTTTTAGGCGCTTTCGCAATATTGCGAAAAGCGACTATTAGCTTCATCATGTCTGTCCGTCCGTCTGCCCACATGGAATAACTCGGCTCCCACTGGACGGATTTAATGACACTTGATATTTGCGTACCTTTCGAAAAACTGTCGAGATAATTCAAGTTTCATTAAAATCTGACAAGAATAACGGGTTACTTACATGAAGAACAATGTACATTTTTATCACATCTCGCTCAGTTCTTCTTAGAATGTGAAATGTTTCAGACAAAAGTTGCTGAGGAAATCACAACATACATTCTGTGTTTAGTAACATGTTTTCGAAAATCGTGCCATTTTTGAGATAATGTGCAAAAATACTGTAGAGCGGGGCGGGCCACAGATGACAATATGGCGCATGCGCATTGCATGCTGGATAGTTAAGGCTACAAACACACACTCACAATACGTAACACTTATTGCTTTTCCTCTGCAACAGTGGTTACATGACAGCGCTTCATTGTTACGCTTATACGTACATGCCCGTCTGGTTTTACTAGTTCAGGAGGCTACTGGCATCTGAGGACGGACTATTGCCAAAGCAGCATCTTAACTGTAATAAATTAAAAACGGCGAAGGATTTAAGTAAGTTCTGAAACACAAAATCTAGTTTCAAATCCGCTAGCCACTGTACTTCTTTATGGCAGGCTTCAAGGGAGAGGGGAAAGCACTGTCAGGTGTCGGCAGGTCTGGTGAAGCGCGAGGTGGCTTCCAATAGGCGGAAATCTGTGCGAATTGGCAAGAAGCTCCTTCCGTCTCTTGCTCCCATGCACCGAAGACATCCTATTGATCGACTCAGTGGTTCGATCAGACAGCCTTCAGGCGAAGAACTGAAACTACATTCTTAAGGACGAAGAGATGAGGTGCGGGGTGTCCTACACCCACGACAGACTGAATTCGTCCAACTCGTGAAGACAAGAATGTACGATGCCTCAGAGCATTTTCTACCTTGATCAGTTTGCGTGTAATGACGAATCATTAGCGATGATCACGATGACGATGATGATATCTGTCAACGGTATTCGGCTCGAAATAAAGGAACAGACCTCAAGAGAATATTAAAGATCTATAACAGTACAACAGGCGGCAGCAGAAGTAATAGTGGTAGTAGCAGCAGCAGCAGCAGTAGTAATAATATTAACCGTAGTAGTCGTTGTGGTAGTAGTAGTAACAGCGATAGGACTTGAAATGAGAGTTAAAATGACGCAAAAATATTGCCAAAACACTTTCGCCAATCCGCAACTTGCTATTCAATATATATATTTCCCCGCCCCCCCCCCCTCCCCTGCTTGAACTGTAAACGCCGGCCCAACCCCCTAGTGAGCTTTTATTAGTCTTAGGTGACGTATTACATTTTAAATGTTTAATTAGAAACAATGGATCATACCTATAAAGTGTAGCAGCATAATCTGTATATTATTTTAATGTCGCTTATTATTCCGTTTCCAGAATAATTATTACCACAATAATTTTAAAAAAAATTACACCCACTGTTTGCAAGGTGTGGGGGGGGGGGCTACAACTTTTATGTACCAATGTCCTATCTGATGACTGCTGAAGTGGACAACACAAACAGGTAGCAGTATCAAATAAAATTAATATACAAGATCTGTTTAGTTGTGTTTATGGGACAGTGAAAATAAAGGTTCATTAGACTTGCTAAAGGTTAGTACCACTGCGATCGTTTGTCTAGCTCCCGTCATCGACCGTTAAACCTCACCGGACACGCTGCGTACTACACAACGCTGGCATAGCGACGGGCGGAGCGTACTGTCAGCTACACTCTTCTTCGTCCGCAACATGAGTACGTCCCATTTTTACCTCGGTAAGGGACACAACACGAACCCAGGACAACCCAACACATTAAGCTGCAATACACATCTATACTTGGCTCTGTATTCGAACCAGTAAACCGACAGCCCTTGGGGAATCAAACAATAGACACTTGCAAGTTGTAATTCCTCGCTTCCACAAACGTCTAGTCACCCGTCAGGACGACTTCACCAGTCACGTTTGTTGGGAGTTTAATAACAAGGAAACAACAGACATGCAAGCGGGTTCGCAGGAAGACAGGGCCTAATGTGCAGTAGATTAAAAGTGCTTCCGCCAGCCATCACATGAAGAAGACAACGCCATTTGCTCGGGCTGACGTGGGATATTACTTGGCCGCAAGCAGGTGGGTGTGTAGAGAGCAGAGGGTACTGTAGCAAAGGGGGAGCTTAACGTAAGGAGACTAAAGATAAATGACAGCTGGGAGACCTAGTTTCTAATCTTTTGCTTCTTCCATCCGCAGGACAGGAGACAATTAATCCGACAAGTGTAAGGAAAACATGCATGAAGGAAGAAAAATGAGAGGTAAGAGAGTATAAGAGCTTTGGAAGGAAAATTCTTAACACTTAACTAAGGCAAAGGAATTTAATTCATTTTTGGTTATTATCTGCACAGTATATCATCATGAGAGTGACACGGCTTCATACTCGGAGCAAGTTACGAAGCGCCGTGTTGTCCGTGTGAAGAAAATGGTGCAGGATTTCATGGAAGCTGAACACTTAAGTAGCAAGGATTTAATTCAATTCACAGGCTTAATTTAAGGAGAATATACGCACAGCACGGACTGCGAGGTAAGGACAGGTGATTTACTCCACAAAATGGCTCCCTGCTCCAAACTTTATCTTCGGATTCATGGTTCGTTAAGATTTTCAAAGTTTCTAACATGGATTAGTTTTCAAGGACTTAAAATAATCTCATTCCGGGCGCTAACCCACCGTCCTAATTACATTAACTTGTGATATAAGGAGAATGAATGAAGACGACGTCACTATCACTTAGCGTCTTCAGAACTCTAAGGCACGACTCTTGATGGTATTTGTAAACGTGAAAGTAAAGACACGTGTATACCGCACGTACTTATATGAATGAAGTCGATATATCGGCATCTACACAAAAACAGTTATTTCTGCCAAGACATCTATTATGTACACGCATTTATTCTTCAAGTTTGTTTACACAGACGTAAAATATTTTACCACTTAATAGCCATTATTTCGGGGAAAAAAATAAAGTCTTAGGAAAGGAATAAATATGAAAATATTCAAGTTATTTGTACGGAAAACCTCCATCTGAGACATTTTTCAAGCCCGTCAAATGTTTAAACAGAATACATTCTTGTAGATCTTCAGGATTCCACGGCTGATATTTCTTAGAAGGTAGTCCTATTTGTTTGACACCGTGTAGGGTCGTAGGCTCACATCGACGTTTCCGAGGTACGTCATTATGAACCTGCGATCCTACACGGTGTCAAAAGCAAGAAGAACATCGACTAAAGCGACATTATTTTGGGCGTAAATTCAACTGTTCTCTTCCACCTACAAGAGCTACAATTTAAATTACAGTGTCCCAGTATTCAACATGAATGATTTTTATTTTTCGAGGACGCCAGAATATGTTAAGACTTGCTGATATAAAATCAGTTACCAGTTTGCATATTTCGACAACACCTCCCCACAAGTTTTCCTTTGGTTAAGTACACAAAATAAGGCTATTCGCAGACTAACGCAAGTGAACATACTCCACCAACTGTGATAACAGATCTCCACAGCAGTTCATATTCATATAGTAGTCCACTGTAAACTGGCACTGTGTTGAAGTTTTGCGACAGAAAAGTGGTGTGTCACAGAAATACCCAGCCTATAGCTTAACGGTTTAATTGCCTTAGCCGCTAGTACCCTCTGGCAATTACATACACTGGTCACTGCTGCGATAGGAAACTGTATTTTGGGCACAGACTGTATCTAGGCGATTCGGTTGACTCTGGATAGACACAGGTTGTTGTCCAACACACAGTTAAATGACTGCCATTTGTTATGACATGCAGGCTACAATACAAACTGAATTTTACATGCAGGCCCAACTTAGATAAAAGTTCATCCTAAAAGGGCATAAATATGGGATGGCAGGGAAATGCTGTAACAAATTTACTGAAAAAAACTTTTCATCTAGGATGACATTACTACATACGGACAGTAGTGAGGACTGATAATAATAGGTAAACTAGAGTTTTTAAGAAACGCTGATGTAATTGATGCACGAAATATAGACATGGGTAGAAGAATTCCTCTGATATTCTACAGCCTCCTCTTCCTTCTCTTCCCTTAAGGCTTAGACCTTTCGGCCTGTTCCAGTTCAGGATAAATTTCTGAAATTGTGAATCAAAATAATTTCATGGACTCCTTGAGAGTGAGATCGGCCCATGATCTGATCTCTATTACGAATTCCGTAGACGCGCATGTGCAAGATACCGCTGTGAATGACGAGCTGCTACTAAATATACTGCAAGCACTCGCAGAGCGCCCTTGCTCATTACAAGCCACTCGAAATTCTTGTTTTTTCAGTCTGTAGGTAGCAGTAAAACGGCCCGTCGCTCCTACCAGCAGCAGTACTGTAGTACCCCCCCCCCCCCCCCGCAACCCCTCTTTCCACCTACGGGCTGTGAGTCACAAACAAAAAAAAAAAAAAAAGAGGCCAAAATATAAAAAACCCAAAAAACCCCCGGGAGGAGAAAAAA
>Ga0123352_10011812_pt1 | contig 13779 bp, 8 predicted proteins | sample TergutLab28metaG_FD_89700 | JGI IMG/M metagenome (GOLD analysis project Ga0123352, IMG submission 89700) | Labiotermes labralis P1 segment gut microbial communities from Petit-Saut dam, French Guiana - Lab288 P1 | ecosystem: Host-associated > Arthropoda: Insects > Digestive system > Gut ...
GGTCTAGAAAACAGAGATTAACGGCTGTGGGGACCCGTTGCACTGACCACGTGACACCCCTCTATCCGCAAAAGTTGGCACTAACTTCGCCGACTGGCGGCGGCCGCTCTGTCGGTATAGTTCGTGTGCGGACTAAGGCCACGGAGTTTAGTTTATGTTAGTTTAATGTGTGAACTTAAAAAAAATGGAAAGGTATTTACGAGTAAATTTGTTGGGACCGGGCCCTCGTCTTATGAAAAAAGAATTTACAAAGGTTGAGAAACATTGCTCTGCACCTTACATTCCCCTGCATACACACTGAGAAAAGCAAACCAACCCATATCTATATTTTCCATCATTTCCTGGAGTAACTTCTGTTTTTTGTTATAATGATTGATACATTTCTGTCTAAGAAGTTCATGTAGTCATATATTCTGCAAGAGGGGCTGATTTTGTGATTCAAATACACAACAGAAACAACATTTTAATTTCGCAGTGTGCCAATCAATTAAGTTACTGACAAAAATTTCATCATCCTTCCAGCAAAAACTACTTTTGTGAATGACTAAAGGGCATACCTTGCTAGCAAAATGTTACTGGCAACCAAGTTTTCCAGAAGAGACAATAGCAACTGCAGGTGACTATGATTAGTCATTTCTGCAGCCTTCAACAGGTAAGCCCTGACACCAGACTCCTGTTGTTCTGCATTCAGACCACTTAGCACTGACTGTAGCTCTTGCTGACAGGTCTGCACCTGTTCAGGGCAGTGCTCCAAGAAACAGCTGAAAGCTTCTTCAATGCCTTCCACTTTCTCAATGGTTTATAAAAATAACAGTCTATTTCAACTTACAATATAAAATAGGTGACATATACAAAGGTATTTACATGTATGTACACTCATATTTTAAATACATGAAGGTGTAGAAAAATCACACATTCACTTACAACAGCAGCCAGGGAATTAGCAAGATATAAATTACATTTAGTGGGTGTACAGGAGGTTACGTTGGGAAAAGGGGGTACAGTAAGAGCAGCGGATTATATTTTTTTCTATGGAAAATGAAATGAAAATTAACAATTGGGAACAGTATTTTATGCACAACACAAAATTGTATCAGCAGCTAAGACACTAGAGTTTGTTAATGATGGGATGTCATATATAGTTGAGAGGTCAATGGTAAAATATCACTGTTTGGAATGTGCATGTACCAAGTGATTAGAAGAGTGATGATTCAAAAGAGAGTCAACTATGTACAAAAGTATATCCAACAGCCTGCTATCAAGGAGAGTGCAATATGCTGAGGAAATTATTGAGGATTATGAGTGGACTTTGATGAAAAAGGTCAACTATGATAATAAATGCTGCATTCATCAAATACTTGATCAAAATTGTGAATACAGTGAAGCAGTGCATCAGCTGTTTATAGACTTCAAGAAAGCTTATGGTTCAGTTATGGGGGAGGTCTTGTATAATATTCTTACTGAGTTTGATATCCCCATGAAACTGGTAAGGCTAATAAAAATGGGTCTGATTGAAACCTACAGCAGTGTCTGGGTAGGCAAGGATTTGTATGACATGCTTCCTGTTAGGAATGGTTTGAAACAAGATGTTTCATTGCTGTTGATTTTCAACAGTGCTCTAGAGTATGCCATTAGGAGGGTTCAGGTAAACCAGAATGGCTTGAAATTAAACTGCACACATCAGCTTTTGGTTTATACTATGATGACAATATACTGGGTGGAAGCATACATACTATAAATAAAACCACAGCAGCTTTAGTAGTTGCTAGTAAGGAAACTGGACTAGAAGTAAATGAAGATGGTCATGTATCGAGATAAGAATGCAGAATGAAGTCACAATATAAAAATTAATAGCAGTTCCTTTGAAACGGTGGAACAATTCAAATATTTGGGAACAACCTTAACAAATCAAAATTCTATTCAAGAAGAAATTAAGAACTGATTGAATTAAGGGAATGCTTACCATCATTTGGTGTAGAATATTTTGTTTTCCTGGTTTCTATCCAAAAATATAAAGATTAAAATATGTATAATTTTTACTTTTTTGTATGGGTGTGAAACTTGGACACACACACTGAGGGAGGAACATAGGCTGAGGTTGTTTGAGAATAGCGGGTAGAGAAGAATATTTGGGCCTAAAAAGGGCGAGGTAACAGGGGAGGGGAGGAAACTGCATAATAAGGAGTTTCATGATCTGTACTCCCCACCAAATATTAATCGGGCGTTTAAACTGATAAGAATGAGATGGGCAGGGCATGTAGCACGTATGGGGGAGAGTACAGGTGTATGCAGGATTTTGATGAGGAAGCCTGAGGGTAAGAGACCACTTGGAAGACCCAGGCATAGACTGGAGGATAATATTGAGCTGAATCTTGAAGAAGTGGGATGGAGAGCATGGACTGGACTGATCTGACTGATGGTAGGTACAGGTGGCTGGCACTTGTAAATGTGGTAATGAACCTTCTGGTTCCATACAACGGGGGAATTGCTGGACTAGCTGAGGACCGGGTGGCTTCTCAAAAAGGACCCTTCTCCATGAAGTGAGTGAATAAGGAAGTATATTCTACTGTGACTGGAGGAGCACATGGTTACTACTACAAGTTTGCAGATTTGCAGAACACAGACACACACACACACTGAAATATATATTTACCTGAAACTGTTTCACTGAAAATTGCATATTTATTCGCCGTAATGGTGAAGGATATTCCATAGTCACGTACCAGGTATGTGACATTAACGCAAACTGGAAAAGAAAATGATAATGATATTAATATGACTGTTAAAATTCCTATTTACTTTAATACCTGATACTTGTTTTCTTTGGACTGAATAATCATGTAAGAGCAATGAATATAAAAACTGTCAATCTTACAGTGTTGAATCTCCTCAAGCAACAACCTGCATCAATTCAGAGCAGCAGCCCAGTGTTTTGGAGATCTACATCATTACAGAATGATGATGGAGGCACATAAGTTTCCAAAATGTTGCACTTCTGCTCCAAGTTGACACAACTTTTCACCCAAGAATAATTTCCATCATGTTCAGCTGGCATGAAAGCCTCAATTCTTGTTTTATATTTACACTACAGCATAGCGTACTTCATGTTTGTTGTCTAGTACCTTCTGTGCCTCATCACGCGTGTGAGACAACACAGTACTCTTCATTATTATGACCCATCTCAGTTCACTGATTAAAGAATTACAGAAAAGGAATTACATTTTCACTTTTAGAATCAGTATTGCTTTTGCATTGACAACACTTTAATTTTTAAAAAGGAGAGCAAGAAAAGTACACGTCCCTCTAACAGCCAATCTGAACATCTGACTTTCACAAGCACACACGACATACTGACACGTGGAAGGAGAAGTGAAGCTGTCAGTTGCAGGACTAATCACACCAAACATCACATAAAACCTTTATGTAAAGCAAAAGATATTATATTACTACGACAATCTTACTTGTGAAGTTCAACCCAATTTCTTCATATTCTAGGTGAACACAACACCCACAGTTATAGCTGATACAATTACATGCAGCCATAACTCCTTTTTCAACACCTTGCCACATCCCAACAACTTTATGTTTCACAGTATCCCATACTTCAACCAATTTGTCTTTCACAATCCTAAGCCAGTGGAGAAATGTGTTCCACGCACCCTGTGTAGTATCTGTACATAAACAAATCTCAAATGCCAGTGAACATACAAAAGTCAGAACAGTTGACATAGCAGATTACATGGTCTACTCTTAAACCCTTGCATGAAGCAATATTATAATTATATTTGGAGTAAGGGACATGTGTGTCCACGGAAGGTCTATCACTTTACCTATTTATAGGAGTGATAAAACTAACTGCAGTAATCTGTAAAGCCCACCACTGTTTTGAACCACATACAAAATTCTATCCAATGTTCTTTCCACAAGGTTAGCTCCAATGGGAGACCAATTACTGAGGGCCATCACTGTGGGTAGGTATAAAATTCCTTGTTACTTTAAAGTGGTTTAAGCATGGAACAACTCAGGATACTTCAACACTATCTCATGGAACATAAAATATATCCTTGCTAAGTAACCATATGACGGAAACTTTGCTTGCAATATCTCAACATAACTTGAAAGATCACGAAATAGATAATTTACCCACAGACCAATTTAAATTAGGATCTAAATTTTGTAGACAGGAGTTTAAGAATGGGGGGGGGGGGTTGTATTTTTGTTCATTAAGATCTTGATTTCTTCTCTATTTCACTTGATAAATACTGTAAGGAGAGGTTTGTGCTGTAAGGCTAAAAGAACTCCCGTACAGTTAATCATATTAGCTATTTACAGGTCACCTTTACTAACTTTAACTTTACTAATTTTTTTTAAGAATCTAGACAGTATTTTGAACACATGGTATAGTAATAAAACTGAATTCGTGTTATGTGGTGACATAAATATTAACTATTTAGAAAACTGTAACAAAAGGCAACAATTAGATGCACTACTACAAAACTATAACCCAACAGGAACAGTATCATTTCCTATGCGTAGATCAAAAGCATCTACTACCCATCTACTACCGCTGTTGACAACATATTCATAATAAGGACTAAAAATTATGTTATAAATCACCATATCAATGGACTTTCTAGTCACGAGGCGCAGATAATAGTGACAGAAAATACTGTCCTTACAAAACAAAGAAATAATATCACCACAAAGAGGGATATCAATAGCCAAAGTATACTGGAATTCCAATTACTACTAAGTCATGAAAACTGGAAAGAAATTTTTATAGAGGATGATGCTAACACTTTTTTCAATAAATTTTTAAATATATGTTTTAAAAAAATAACCAACACGATGTCACTTGTGGACTATCCTTTATTTTCAGGGGTAGTCGTCATCCATTCTCTACATGTTTCGAGCTTTCGAGAAGCTCATCATCAGGAGAACATTTTTCTGTACAGTCAGCCTCTGGTATAGTGTATAATCTTTGCTGTAACCCTCCCGTTCTCCTGCGTGTTCAGTTCCCAAAAAATGATCTCCTGATGATGAGCTTCTCGAAAGCTCGAAACATGTAGAGAATGAATGACGACTACCCCTGAAAATAAAGGATAGTCCACAAGTGACATCGTGTTGGTTATTTTTTTAAAACAATTACAATGATGCACCGAACAATGAATGTAAAAAATATATTTAAGGATTTTTCACTCTTGCTTTATTAAGAAACATACAAACAATTTCTAAACCTTGGATAACCAAAGGGATAAAAACCTCCTGTAATCAAAAAAAGAGAGTTATATCTGAAGGTGAGGGACGATAATGAAATGGAACATAAGTTATATTACAAACAGTACTGCAAAATGTTATGTGAAGTTATATAAAGGGAGCAAAAACATTATATTATAAAGAAGTTCTTACTAAGTCAAAAAATAAAACGAAAACCACATGGAATATTATACATAAAGAAACAAGTAAATTAACTAATGGGAATACCATTAAATCATTAAGAATTAAAAATCATATAGTATATAACCAAATAACCATTGAAAATGAACTTAACAATTACCTTTTAAACACAGCAGGGAGTATTAGTAACAAAAGAATTAATGAAAAAGAAGAAGAAGCAAGTCCACTACAAAATGTGTTTAAATACTTTAATCAGCTATTCAAAGACATAAGTTGGCCTTACACCTCCGCAAAAGAAAGAAACAAAATAATAGCCTCACTGAAGGATAAGAATTCCATTGGGTATGTGGGGATTTCAACAAAAAATCATAAAAATAAGTAAACCTTTTATAATCTCTCACTTAATAAATATATGTACCAAAATGCTTGCCCATGGTATCTATCCTTAAAGACTGAAATTCTCATTAATTAAGCCAATTTACAAAAGTGGAGACAAATCTTCCCTATCTAATTATAGACCCATCTCCCTATTGCCTGTATTTTCTAAATTTTTTTAAAAAATCATACACAAAAGATTATTTGATCATCTGTTACATTGAACGAGCATCAATATGGTTTTCGAAGCGAAGTGTCAACACAAAATGCTTCTTATATATTACTAAATGAAATAATGACAGCATTGAAAAACAAACAGATGGTGGGAGGAATATTTTGTGACCTCCATAAAGCATTTGACTGTATTAATCATGCTGTGCTATTAGAGAAAATGAAACACTATGGAGTATCAGGAAAATTTTAAAATTTAGTAAAATCTTATTTAGATGGAAGATATCAAAAAGTAATTTTAAGCCATAATAGTGGTATTGCATCCACCTGGGAGAAAATAAAACTGGGGGTACCACAGGGATCAATTCTGGGATCCTTTCATTTTTAATCCATATAAATGACTTGGAACCAAAATCATTTTGTATGCAGATGATACCAGTATAATAGTAACTAGTCCAAATCTGGAAAATTTTGAAACAAAAATAGATAAAATATTTCAAGATATTAATAATTGGTTTAAACTAAACCAATTAATATTAAATTATAATAAAACACATTACTTACAATTTAATACGAAAAATATCTGGGATTATGATTTGAAACTTAACTACCAGGGTAATTATGTCAAAAGCTCATCAAATACAAAACTTTTGGGTTTCATCATTGATGACTCCTTATCATGGAAGGCTGATGTAGACCAAATGATGTCCAAACTGAATACAGCATGTTTTGTAATTCGAACAATACAAGCTATAATGTCTCAAGAAACTTTAAGAGTGGTCTATTTTACACACATATATTCAGTTATGAGTTACAGGATATTATTCTGGGGAATCAATCATATAGTGATAAGATTTTCAAAATTCAAAAAAGGGTGATTAGAATCATCACACATTCAAGAATGAGAGTTTCTTGTGGAGAACTGTTCAAAAATTAAAAATACTGCCCTTATATTCTCAATATATCTTTTCACTATCAATATTTGTGATAGCAAACGAACATTTATTTTATACAAATAAGCAGATCCACTGTATTCACACAAGATTTAAAACCAACTTACATCCGCCCATACCTAATCTAAAAAAATCCAAAAGGGAGTGTACTACTCAGCAATTAAAATTTTTAACAACCTTCCTCACAATATCAAAGACTTAGCTAATGTGATAGTACTGTTTCGGAATTCTTTAAAGAGGATTTTACTCATAAATTCCTTTTATAATAGTGAAGAATATTTTAATTATCAGATATTCCATTGAAAACTGAACCGAAAATTGGTTTTAGGTGTTTTATTATTTGTATTTTATTATTTTTTACTAAGATTCTTCCAACACTGTGTATATGTATATGATTATGTCTATATCCACAGGATTGTATCCTAATTTGGATTTATAGAATGCGAATAAATTACGTCACATTACAGAAACTAAACAAGACAATCATTGTGTCGGGAATGTTTTTCATCTCACAAATTTGAATTAACAGTCGATTCTTATAAAGGATGATTAAAAAAAGCGGCCTGAAAATCCAACCATAAGACCATTTTCGGTAAAAGTACTATAAGGCGTGTTTTCTTGCTTGACCAATAAGCGCCAGACCAACTCTCTGCCTGCGATGCGTCGTACACTGCATCTCCGGGAGTTTTAAGAGACGACGACGGGAGCTAGGCAAACGATAGCAGTGACAATAACCTTTCGAAAGTCTCATAAAAACTGGCGAAAGCGCCTGGCAGGCGCTTATCTGTCAAGCGGAAAAGAAATAACCTACATTAAATATCATCTTGAACGGACTTCACCACTGTTCATAATCACACTTCCATTCTGTTTTCCCTCAAGTGATGTTTAGCACATGCATGGCTGTGAAGTACTACTGCTCCTCCATATTTACACTTTGATCCAGCAAAGACGTTTGCCAGTATCGAAATCATAGTAAATGCGCGTGTCTCAGCTACACACACTTATGTAACAAACCACACCTCTCAAAATACGCATCAACATCACATTCTGTACTTAAAAATCAACAATTCAAGACACTTCACTGAATCGCTGCGTGTGCACGATCAACAGAAAGGATACTTAACTACTTCATACATACCTAAGGCACTTACGCTGCTAATACAAAAACATATTAATAAAATTCGCGAATTCATCGTACTGTAGTATATCCGTTCTTAAAATCCAAATACAAAAACCTCAAAACATCTATCCTTTCCGATCCTGCACTTCACTAGCATACCTTCCACACCAATTGGACTTCCCACTACCGGTGACAATTACAGGTCTGGGGAGTAGTAATCTGTGATCTCAGGACTATGGAGTCTACGTCACTAGCACAGATCGAACACAAGCACTGTACAGGCCACGGATCATAATGCGAGCGAAATTGATTACGCATCGATGGCATTCACAGTACGTATGTTAAAGACGAGCGAAGGCAAGGTGCTGAGCACGGAATATCTACATGGCACTACCAGAATGTAAGTAAAGTGACATCCGTGCTGCTGCTTCGTACTAATCTAGTTGTTTTCGTGCACGTACGTAGGTGATAGAAGGCAGTGGAAAAATTAGCAGTGCCGCTTAGTCTTAACATCGGCACTAGATGGGGAATGTTGTCAACTTCTTGTTTCGGCAACTTTAACGTCGTGAAATAGCTCCGAGACTAATTGAATTGGAGGCTGGGTGGCCCCACAGCCAGTACTGTCACTTCTTCTTTCTTCTGCCGAGAATCGGGCCATTTCTCATAATCCAAGCTCTAGCATACTCAGATGATTCTACCCCGTCTCCTTCTAGTGGCAATAAAGTCACTAAATAAGAGTGCAAGATGTGTTTATATTTTACAGCGAGCTTTCCCACAGTACTGAAAAGGGGTGACATAAGCATTTATTGTGGAAACTTTTATAGGTCATTAAAGGATTTGGGGCAGGTGGGGGAAATGAACGATGAGTGAAAATTTTTCAGAATCTAGTGGTCACAATGGAAGGGATGAAGATATTCTCTTAGTGACAGGAGATCCACAGGAGGTACCAAGCTGATATTTAGAGAGGCTGTGAGTGGAGGGTAAGCAGTGGATCCAGGAAATGATCAGTCTGTATCCATGCTCCTGTTGAAGTTGTGAGGGTGGTGTGGAACCATCAGTCACTGACATGTGGATCAAGGGGATGTGAATAAAGAACGAATGAATGAATGAATGCACATCCATCATAGATACGTGTAGTGGCGACAATGGGGCATGTATCTGAGGGTAAACCGCTGGTGTTGCTGCAGATAAACTGTAGGAGTATTTGCAATAAGATTTTAGAATTCTGGAATTTGATACACATAACCCTGATGTTGTAATATGTATGGAGTCATGGCTTGCTGAGGAAATTAACAATGCCAAAGTTTTTAGGGATGACTACATAACGTCCAGGAGGGATAGGTGTTCTTGAGGTGGTGGAGTATTCATTTGTGTCAAAAATTACATCGATTGCAGGGAGCTATGGATGGATGGAGAATTTTGAGATTACAGCAGTTGAAGTTAAAGACAGGAACTCAAAATTTACGTGGAAAATAGTAGGGACTTGCAGAGCTCCAAACGAGGACATGTGAGTTAGAGAAAGATTAGCAGCCCCAACTGGTCATACACGAAACTTTTCAAAGCGTAGCATCATTGGGGGTGACTTAAACTTACCCTATGCAGATTGGAATGGAAATGAAGGTGGAAATAATGGAACTCGGGCACTTACAGTCTGATATGGGAAAACGGTTACAGTCAGGTAATAGACAGCCCAACCTGAGGGGATGCATTACTGGATGTTTACCTGGTCTGACCCGAAAGTTCAGTTACCTCTAGCAGTATAGTACAGGAGATCAGTGACCATTACGGAGTAATACTGGAAGTAGAATGGGAAGACAATTGGTGTGAACCTCAGGTAGAAAGGGTAGTCCCGGTGTACAACAAAACAGACTTTTAGGCTTACAAATCTTCCTCTGCGATAAATTAGAAGTATTGGCAAGTAAAGGCAGTAGGGTGGAGGAGATATGGAATAACTTCAAGAATATAGTATACGAGAGTATAGAACGTTTCGTACCACATAAAATACTTAGAAAAAATTCAGACCCTGAATATTACAACAAGGAAATCAAACGATTAAAATCAAAAGTCAGAAAAGCATATAATAGAAGAAAATTAGGAATATGTTATATAGAGGAAATGAAACAACTAACCATGCAGCTACTAGCAGCCAAGAAATCTGAACAAGAGGCATTCTTAAAATCAGTATTAAGCACAAAGGGTAAATGCTGGTCTGAGTTCTACAGATACGTAAAAAGGCGTAAAGGAAATAGGGAAAATATTCCTACCATCAAAGACTGTAATGGACGATCATCACAGATTCGATAGAAAAGGCTAATTCAGTTAATTACTATTACTTGACAGTATTCAGAAGCAAGGGAAATATTCCTCATATATAGGGCGAAAACACAGGTGAACCATTCACCGTTGATATTAAAATCATTAGGAGAAGGAATGGAGCAACTGGGAAAAACAAATCAGTAGGGCCAGACCATGTCTCTGGAGAAATTCTAAAACTGGGTGGGGAAGCCATGATTCCATACTTTGCGTGACTACTAGACATAACAATGAATAATGGTACACTGCCAGGTGACTGGAAGAGAGAGACAGTGATTCCTATTCACAAGGGGGGCAATCAATCATTAGTCTGGAATATGTCTGCATGAGACAAGTTATAAAATTTCTTGCAGTCCGTCCTAAACTGCTTATTTTGGTAATACTGGTTTTGTCTTTTCCTGTATCTAGATAATCACTGCATCTTTGCTGAAACCTTTTGTTTAGGCTCTTCAATCACTTTATACAAATTTTCTTTCTTCTCTATGTTATATTTCTTAAGTAGTCTGGTTCTTTTTACATGCTGTACCTTTCTGTTATCTCTTTATTTCCACCAAAACTGACAGTTCCTTTCTGATATCATTTATGCTCTCCTGTATGCGTCTAACCCACGACGGTGTTTTTGATCTCTGTGTTTCTAAATTATACTCTCCTGTTCCATTTATTTCTTCTGTAATAACTGTTGCTGCTGCATAAATGAGCTGGTTTAACTGAGTGATATTTAGATCTTTTCCATCTAGTATTTCTTCCATTGCTTTATTTACCGTTTGCATTATTGCTTTTATTTTAAACATATTTTGGAGTTTCTGCAATCGTGGTCTCTTGTCAATTTCTATTTGTGTCACCTGATAATATGTACTTTCAATTTTTTCTTTCAATTTGTGAATCAGATTCCTTTGTTGACAAATTTCCATTTCTTCTTCTGTTGTAGATGTTGCGCCCAGCTTCTGTTCACCATCCCGTATGGTCCCCCAGTATTCTAGCTCTTCTTCTTCTCTTTCTTCTAGGTGACTTCTCTGACTTTCTTGCAGTTCCCTCCTTATTTCCTGGACTTCCATCTCCGTTATCTTTTTGTGTTTCATAATATAATTTCTCTGGTTCATTAGTTTCTTGGCATCCATGTACATTCTGCATTCTGGGTTACGTTGTCTCCATATTTCATACACTTTCTTGTAATTTTCTGTAAAATGCTGTCTGCAATACATATAGCACCATATCACTTCTCTTACTTCCTCTTTTGTCCAAGCCCTTCTTTGTTTTACCTCTGGATGTTCCACCGTATTTTGGGCTTGGTGGTTTTGACTGTAAGTGAGCGGTCCGCTTTGAGTTGCCTCATTGCAGTAACCTTCCTTGGCCTTAGGAGTACTCGGTTTCCCGCTACTCTTTATGTTTCCATTCCTGGTCTCCAAGAATAGCTGCTCTTCATTCGTGTTTTTTGGGTTTTGTTGATTGCTCTTCCTTCATCACTGTCCCATGAGTACCTAGGGATGACAGGGTCCATTGCAGCACAGCCCCGCTTGCTACAATAAGGCTTTGTGAAACTGGGTTTGCCAGGTGCCCAGAATTCACCATTCATGGCTTCTAACCTTCCACCTCAGATGCTTCTGGAGTCCTTCAGCACGGTTGTTTACACCTTAGACGCAAGGATTTTTTTTCGAGGTTTGTTCTTCTAGATCCACTGTGTTCCATTTAAACAGGCCCACCTCTTGTCAGGTGTAGTCATTCACTACGCATGGATGGTCTTGGGTGCAAAGAAGTGGATGGCTTGTGCCTCAAGTTGCACTACTGCACACCTGGGTTGGTGAGGACCAGTGCAGAGTCAGCCCCATACAAAGGTGCTACCACTCCCATATCCCTTGAGCCATTATTATTATTGTTGTTGTTGTTGTTGTTGTTGTTGTTGTTGATATATCAGAACCAGCAGTTCCTTGTGACATCAACTTTTAAAATGGAGTAGATATTCAAAACTTTGGCTTTTGACCTAACAGTGTTGTGTGATATGCCCGGAACATTTTAGTGCACAACAGACATTTATGCACCTTAGAATGAAATGAGCAACTGTCTCTCACCAATTAATTATTCCTCATTAAGAAATCAGAGTAGCTGAAATACTAAATTCTTTGTCCTATCCAGTGTTAAGAAGTCCTTCATTTCTCTGATATCCAGTTTGCACGTTGCCAACTAATAGGTATGCCTGTTAAAAGATTTGTATGCAAAAATAAAAATCAATAAAAGGTTTCAGCTATGTACAGCATTTCACACAATTCTGGTAATACACTGTACTTCACTTTAAAGCTTTTTTTACAAGAAATCACCTTGATCTGTTAGAAGCAAGCCATTAGTTCTGACAAAATAAGATGTTGCCTTCAAGATGCACAAAAACATGTCACATCATGACTAGGTAACCTTACCAAAGAAGAGTCTGGCATGTTCAACAAGATCTCTTGCATGATAATCCTACTAAGCACTGTTTCATTTCACAATTCAATATCGTCATTCACAAAAACAATAACTTATTTACATCCAAAATAATGTCAGGCACTACCTTCCATAGGAGAAATTAAAATACATGTTATAAACAGTCATGGATGAAATAACAAAGTTAATTAGTTTTATTAACATCCTATGAAAACAGCCCATTCCTGATATTTCTTTCTCCTGTTATTGTGGCAGTAATATGAATGGTCCAGCTCAGCGGTGTATGGGAGCCTTACGAGAATTCTGGAACAGACCAGCTCCATGGCACAAAATAGACACTACTGATGAACTAAACCAGTTTATTTGAATAAAGGTAGACCAACTTGATGACACTTGCTTTATTATGTTAATTTACTGCTCAACATGTTTTGGATGTTAATACATCCATCTTCAGGAGCTTGTGACTACTTGGTGTGCTATTGCATAGGCTGTATTGTGCTGTAATGATAAGAGGTTTATGCGTTAATTTATTCATCTAATGGTAAGTGTTATATCAATCATAGACAGCAACCTACAAGGCAAGATGGAACAGCACTACACAAACCTCAATAAAAAACTAGACAAACTAAACAACAGCCACCCGCAACGCACCTGGCAGGCAACGAGGGGACGCATGCGGGCATTCTACCCGAGTACCATCAACCTGACCGACATCAAGTTCACGAAAGAAGAACAGGAGCTACTGGACAAGGGCCTACAATACAATATACAACAAACCAGCAAAACCAACTGGACCAACCTAGTTGTAGAAACAGAACAAGCAATAGAAACTAGAAACCAAGACGCTTACCGCATACTAGCAGCCAAAAAACTCAAACAATTACAGCATTCCCTTAACAATGACAACACCATGCATAAAAGACACATATACCTAACAAAGAACATCCAACACAAGATCAAAGTAAACAATGCAATGATCACACAAGCAGACAAAGGTAGAACTCTGGTTATCATATACAGAGAGGATTACCACAA
>Ga0123352_10011814_pt1 | contig 13779 bp, 4 predicted proteins | sample TergutLab28metaG_FD_89700 | JGI IMG/M metagenome (GOLD analysis project Ga0123352, IMG submission 89700) | Labiotermes labralis P1 segment gut microbial communities from Petit-Saut dam, French Guiana - Lab288 P1 | ecosystem: Host-associated > Arthropoda: Insects > Digestive system > Gut ...
CCGCCGCCGGTCGGCGAAGTTAGTGCCAACTTTTGCGGATAGAGGGGTGTCACGTGGTCAGCGCAACGGGTCCCCACATCCGTTAATCTCTGTTTTCTAGACCTGGAGCCGCTACTTTTTTCAAGACATGTACGCCTAGTAACAGAAAATGTATCTCAATGTGAAAAAAAAAAATTCCACAAGGCGCAATCCGCGACGTAATACACACTGTACCAATGCGTTCTTTCCCACGTCACGGCCAGACGGGGCGCACTGACGCCTTCTCGTCATATGATGCGGTATTTTCTTCTACTTCGTGAACTACAACTAAATTTGAGAGGCTTGTCACTGTTCTCCAATCTAGGCACAAAATTATTTCTTCCCTCACGTTAATCGACGGTGTATTTATTTGTATATCTTCACTTTACAATGCAGTCTACATATCGGGCCCAGCAAAACTCATTTGATGTATTTATTCACATCATATTAAGATTACACGCTGTGAAGGTCTCAGTTACGAAATTTTGGTTATTCACAGGTACCAGCAAAAATTAAGACCTAGGCCTGTACGACAATAGCAATTACGCCCACAGTGAGATACTAGACTGAACACTGCACGCAGTTGTGCGCTGATACGTATGCTGATATAGATACCCAATAATTAATCCTCTGCGTATTATTATATCCCATATTAACTAACCCACATTATCTAATAGGCCTATGTTACACACATAAATCAAAGCCCGAGTCTGGGGTGGAAACAGCCACATGTGAAGTACGGTGGAGCTACATCATAACATGTTTGGTCGCATCAATCAAAGCCACATACAGAACGGCGATGAACAAGATTAGAGCAACGAAAGCACTCACTGACTACCCAGTTCATACATAACAACACAGACAGGTTGGTAGGGCATATCCTCCGTGCGTTATCTTACAACCGATCACTGAATCTAATCAGGCACACCTCCATGTTACATACACATCAGCATATCAAAACAGGGGGGAGGGGGGGGGGCACGGCACGAAAACGAATGGAAAACGTCGGCACGTTGATTGCTACCTGGTGTGGCGCGTGCGTTGCGCTGGGGATCACGCATGCACGCAGGCGTTGAGAAGCTCACGCATCTTCTGATACAAGACAACAGTTTCAACATCCGTCAAAACCGTTTTATCAGGGATCCCCAATTGCAAAACCAAGAACTCAGACCGACTTTACAAAGAGAATACTCAGGACCGAGAAACTTACATATGACCTAATGTCAAATTTCTGCTAGTGTATATCTGCATTACGTGAAAATCGTCATTCAAAACCTCCAACTTGCACACGGACTTTATGTGCGTCATCCCCGTTGTGTGATATACAATTAGTATGGCAATATATGTGCGTGGCACTTACCGTCAAACACAACTATTTTATTGGTTAATTGTTGGAAGGTTTACAACTACATGTTTCGGCCCTATTCCTGGGCCATCATCAGGTTTGACGGTAAGTGCCACGCACATATATTGCCATACTAATTGCACACGGACATGTTTACTACAGGACTCTGTTACAAGCATCGATATTGTATCTGCCGTGCCTTATCAGTGCAGTCAGTAAATGAGCAGCACAAACGATTTGTGGTGCTGAGGGCGATGACTATTAGCACAGTCATCTGGGATGTATGACAGACGACACGGCGTCACATCACAAATGACACCGCTCCTCCGCAACGCGGAATTCATGCGATCGCCGTGTTCCTGTTTTACATAATAATAATAATAATAATAATAATAATAAACCGTGACCCTGACAACCTGCATTCGAAAATCTTTAACTTCCAATCTTAATCCTTCACAATGCCTTTCACTCACCTGATAAATAAATTACCCGCATTTTATGTAACACAAAGCTTCATCGCAGGTAATGCCAGGATATGCTGGGATATCCACCGACAGCTGCCCTGCTCAGCGACGCGATATTACGGACACCCGCATCATGATCCCGTCCTACACTCTGTTGCGGTTCAACGCCATTCTTGCCCCTTCCTTCACCGACAAACAATCTAAATGCCACCTTGCTACTTTTCTTGCTCCTGATCACAATAACTCTCCTCGGACAGTATCCTGACAATTTCGACGCAGGTTGCAAGTACCACGATAGGCAAGATCCAGAATTCACTTTGAGAAACTATCAGGACGACTTCGATCTAAGCTACAATATAACCGAATTACGGCGGCTGAATTGCCTTATTCGGAAAATATCCGCTTCTCTTCTTAATTAAAAGAATTTCACACAAAGTCTATCAAAGTAACACAAAAAGCGGCTACTCTCCATGACAGGCGAATTGGGCATATTTAATTATGACTTTACTGAAGACACTGACATGCAACGCATAAACATGAGGGGTCGAAAGTGCAAATGATCCACTTCAAAGAAGAGTACGCTGACTTGTAAACTGAAACAATTGTCAGTATTTGATTTTTTTTTTTTACCATTTCAGCCTGAATTACATTAAATACCAAATGCCGAAAGATACTATTTTTGTATTAAGAATGCTGTTATATATGAAAACATTTACTGACAACTGAAATGTATGCAACTGATCGTACTTGTGGGCGAATCCGCATAAAACTGCCGATACTGGCTGATGAAAAGCATAAATAAGGGTTTGAGGTAAATACAAGAAAAAGGATTGACTGGCAGACGATTATTTTAATAGTGCCAGCTGAAGCACATACAATTAGTGGGAGAGATAGTGTGATTGTATCATGTACTGGTGTCGATGGACGAAGTGATATATTTTCCTACGTTTCGGATACACTGTGAATGAAGTTTCTTACAGACAGAAGTAAAGATCAGCCCGCCTCTTGTTTAACGCTTTTGACACGCATTGATTGGAAAGACTGAAAAGTAACAGTTTACTAGAAGTGTCTTACACGTATAAGAAATGAATAATTTAATCGTCTCAAGGCAGTTTCTTGCCAGAAAAATCCCACAGACAGTACAATTTTAGCTGGCAGTTACTCACACCTATGTTTATAACGCTACAATGGACTATGCGCAAAAAATTCCGAAATAAGTTCTCAACAATATGAAAATACAGACAGCAGAAACTGTAACGAAGGTTAATTCATCTTGCTCGGGAAAGGCCCTTGGGTTCGACAATTTCTGCACCACAGTGGCACGTAAGGCAATGAAGCTGTGGGTTACGCCAATGAAATTTGACTATTCACTTCCGCAATCGAATCCGCCACTCAGCCCCGTTCCCTTAACCGCCTGTATGCAGCACTTCTGAAGGCGCAGGTATAATCAAAATTTAAATTCGTTCAGTTGATAAAAAGGTCGGGCCAAGACAGTGACTAGCCTAAGATTCGTCGTAGCGACCGTCGGTCCCTCCATATGAATGCCGGCAGAGCAGTATAGCACCACGAAACAGGCCTTGGCCACTTACTGGACCCATGCCTTCGAAATCACCGTTCATTTATCAATCTGCTGGCCACTCACCTCCATCCAGCTCCTAGGTTAAGAATGGGAAGAGCAATACCTCTGTTCCCCCATACGCCTTCACGGAATGGGCAAGGACAAATGTACCTTTACCATTCGACATCATACAAGCTGAACTACTGACAGCCCGTCAAGTACACAGTAACTGTGACTGGGGGACACCAAGACACTGTGCACAACTTGCTCTATGACATTCAAGGCTGATGGTAGTCTTCACTCACTCTTATCACAAGGCCAGCAAAAAAACAGCGGTAAAAGAACCTGGAAGAGCTCCAGAAAATACGACTTTAATTTGTGCCTTCCACACATCAATGCTTGATCTGTGAGATGACTGACACATTCCTCACTGTGTATCATACCATGAACAGTTGGTGAACGACGTTCCTACACAGGAGGAGTTGGCCCGTTGTGCGTCTGCCGCCACGTTTTGGTCTTCCGATTACCACATCACACCTCACACCAATACACATTCATATACAACAGAACCAGAACTATATCAAAGCCATGAAATGAACGCCGTCTTCAGCCAGTTTCTTCCGTCTGTCAACATCGTAACCTAGCTCACTAAGAACCAACGTGATGATAAACACAAAGTCGTCTTGGATTCCCAAGCATTTTCCTCACCAAAACCAGGTACGCGTTTTCTGTTTCCCCTCATAACCTATGACCAGCCCATCGTAAACACTAGTTCACTACCCTAACGATAATACGTAACATGCAACAACAACAAAAACAACAACAAGAGGATATAATACACACAATCATCACTGCAACTTCCTCAGTTCATAATATTTCCTGAGCATTTCGTATACCTCGAAAGGAAGATGCCACGTTTCACAACACAAAACACTTACAATATGCATGCATAACCTGATAAAAATCTGACTTGTAATTCACGTTATGTACAAAACATTTTTTTAAATATTCACATCTTCACTGAAGTTTGATCTACGATCGCGCACGTACAAATCTAGAACAGAGCATTAACACCGTCATCGCCGTGGGAGCCCGAAGCAATAAACAACATAAAAGTACAATGTAACACACACAAACGGAAGATTCCTCAGATAACAAGATGGGACGCATTTTGTATCAGTACTGTATGTGGGACGGACATGTGCCTACACATATGCTGCAGGCCGTAACTCCCGGGGTGCTACACTGTATGCATCTACCCCGTAATTGGTACGATGTAGATGCATACACACACACAAAAAAAAATCAAATAAAAACTGCAGTATAAACTACCTTCATTTACACCTATGTCACATTTTCCTCAGTAAAGTCAACTATTTCTCCCACAATAGTCTAATACAGTGGTGTCCAAACCCAGTCCCGGCTCGGCGACCACATCTGTGAATTATGTATTTACTGAAAAACATAACACAGGAAATTTACGCGAATAAATGTACCTTTTATTGTGATTTTTACAGGCGCGGTCCTCGGATCAGCCGCAATAACGGCTGTGGCCCTTCGCCAAAAAAAAATGATAGACGCCCCTGATCTAGTATATGATTGAAAGGTCTGTATGCCGTCTTCGGGGGTATACACATCACAACTGCTTCAAGACGGATAGATTATTGGGACAGAGACGCCTCTCTTCAGGGCTGTGAAGTATATGGCACAAATTTGTCGACCTTTCGAAAATGTATTATTTGAAAATGCTGTCTCAAAACATCCAAGATTAAATGTTTCCGGCGCGTGGTCTGGGGAGGCCGCGAGTCGTGACGTTTCAGGATACCACACCCGTAATCGTCAGTAGGCGTGACAAAACCATTAGAAACCACGAGTAACTTGGAATATGACATTGTGTCGACTGGCTTCTGCTTCCATCTTATAATAATAGCAATAATAATAACAATAATATTGTTATTTACTGCAATAGGGTTGTCACCCGGTGGCAGTGGTTATTTTACATGTATACAAAATATGAAATTGGTTACTAATAAATTTAAGTCGGGAGGGCTACATGAGAAGTATGTAGTGGTAACTTGGAATCTTGGGAACCATCTCAGCATTTGTTCTTAGGCATAGGGAAGCCAAGAAAAACCTGTGTCGAGGTGGCCGGTCGCAGGACCTTCCGAATACTGACTTCTAGCCAGCAGTCCGGCATCTAAAGTAAATAAAACAGCAATGCACACACACAGTATAACAAATACACACAAGACAACTACATATCTCCAGGGCAGTCACTGAAACTCATGACACATTCAGTAGATTTCCGTATCTCACAGAACTTTAGCCTTCAGGCTTCTAGCGCTTTTGCTCACCCCTACTGGCGAATACTGGCGCGGTACCATGAACCACGTGAAGACGGACCCACATCCCAGACGACTGCACAGTGTTGTCAAAACGTCTAGCAAAGCATGAGAAACAAGGGGCGGATAATATCTTCTTGTCCCTGGCCGAGGTTCACACACACAGCACCTCTCTCCTAAAATACAAACGAAGGCGTCGAACACGAAGAACCGTTGAAACAATATGAAACGTTGCCATCAACAACTTGCTCAAGCACATGTACGTCATCTGTGCACGCCCATGCCTGCGGTAGCAGTACAGGCAGTGTACGCGTACGGCAACAATCAAGCGCGTTCGCGCAACCATTGTTGCAGTGGAAAAGCAGTAAGTATTACATATTCTGAGGGTGTGTTTGTATCCTTACTTACACAGCATGCAATGCACATGCTCCATATTGTCATATGTGGCCTGTCCGGCTTTACGATATTCTTCCACTTTATGTCATAAACGGAATGACTTTCGAAAAAAAAGAATTGAACACGAAATGCGTGTTTTGAGTTTATCTACAACTTTCGCCCGAAACATTTCTCATTATTGGCGGAAATGAGCAAGATATGATGATACAAGTACACAGGCCTGCAGGACAAATAGCTCATTATTCTTACCAGATTTTAATGGGATTTTAATTTTCTCGCCAGATTTTTCAGAACATACTCAATACAAAATCTCGTTGAAATCTGTCAAGTGGTAGCCGAGTTGCTTCATACAGACAGACAGACAGACAGGACGAAGCTAATAGTCGTTTTTTTTTTCGCAAATTTGCGAACGCGCCTAAAATGCTTTGTCAGCCTACACTGGCAATTACGAATTTCTAAAGGAACTGCTGAATGCAGTAACACACATCCAAAGTATTCAACGTGTGTTAAACAGCAGCAAATACACGCACACACATTTTCAGAAAAAAAAACAGTAAAGTACTTCCTGGAGTTGTTTCACGGCCATTTGCTTCTCTCACACAAAAACTGCGGCAAAAGACTAGGGCCAGAAAGCTGTTAAACCGATATTATGGGCCGGACATAACTTGAATTCTGACCAATTTCAAAAATAGTGTCCGTGGTTGTAACCAGATGACGCACAACGATTTTAGCCAGAAACAGAAAAATAAAATGTTTCAACGCCTTCAAGTGAATTAATACTAAATGAAACAGACTCCAGCTAGAAAAAACAAATTTATTGAACGAAACAACTACCCACTGATGTCATTCCAACCATGTGACGGAGGTCAGGTAACAGTAATGCTAAAAGGCACGCCACGTATGAAAAGTCGCATGGTGTTGTACACCAAGCGTTTCCATTAACCATCACTGTTTTTATTTATCTCTGAATACCTTAACCGTTACGAAACGGATACATCAATTAAACTGAACCGAGTGGTCTGCAGAAACATTCTTTGACGGTACAACACTTCCAAGTTCGGTACTACCGCTCCTCAAGAGCAGGAATGCTCAAACCCAGCGTCGCGAGAGCCTTCCTTTGCACCGTGAACGCACCCAAATAGCAAACGAACTTAAAAGTGGTACAGGGGTAGGTACAGGTACCATTTAGATCGCAAGGCCAACGTGACTGCAGATTCTGTGTTGTGGGGGGAGGAAAAAAAGAAGAAAAAAGAGAAAAGAACCTCTGCCCCTAGGTGGATGGTTCCTCTTATGTGTTCCGTGTAGACCTCGGGGACCGCAAAATAATCTCTGTCTTCCTATTATAAATTTTTAAGAAACAATACTGTACTGAACAGAACAATATTCCAAAAATTATGTTTATATAGAAACTGTTATAACACAGTGCAGATTCTGCTCACAGCTGAACACAGAATTTTATTTCACGTTTTCGTAACCTTATTTGTACGGTCAATTTATACTAAGAAAATCGTAGCTTTTTTTTTATTTTGTATATACTTACTCTAACTTTACAAAATTTTAAAAGTTTAAGTATGCTTCTTGTTTGCATATTCGGGCTGCAGATGCTACTCTCAGATATGCCTAAGGATCCCGTCACACACGATACTTTAGGGAAACCTCAGAATCAGTGAGACTGTGCAGATGGTCCGCGGTAGTTACAGTATCTGCCTCATGACACCACGTAACCGCTGGCATGGCTACTAAAACCACAGGCCCTCCTAGCATCAACCGCCCTACAGCAGCTGCCTAAGTGTTCCTTCGGACAGAAGCAGCAAATGCCTCCAAAAAGTTGAGACCACCTACAAGGCCACACGGCGCCACAAACAAGAAGGGCAAAAACTCAATTTTCACCGCAGTCAAAGGCTCGAATCTCACCTTCCACCTGACAACTGTACGTAGTGTCTACAACCTCTATATTCAGAATATTATGCATGAAGGGACCAAAAGGGAGGACGGTTCTCCAGTCTGGAACTAGGAGAAAGAGGAAAGAACGCAGTATTAGAGGAAATGGTAGATGACTAATGGGCAGTTTCTTCGGCCAGACATGTTCAATGAAATACTAAGACATTCAGACATAAATGCCACAATTTCACAGAGAAGGTGCCGGATTACTCGACCGTTGAATTTAACGGAAGAACCGAAAGTCAAGATAGAAGAGCTATATTACACCAGCGCATGGGTATTTCAATGCATTTTGTTGTGCTTTACTGTGTACTAACTACACTCCACCAATGGATATACGAGGAACACGTCGTCGAAATTCGGTAACTGACGGTTATCTAAGACTTTTCACTGCATGAGTCGGCATGCTAATTAGAGTTGTTGTTACTGAACGCAGCGTTTACTGAATATGCGTTAACTACTGTAATGCACCATCAAAATATAAAAAGTTTTATCTGGTAACCAGTGCAGATGGAAATCAAAGGTAGTGAGAACACACATCAGCATCAAACAGTACGCAAGCGTACATCATACACCCCTCCAAAGGGAACGTGACTGCTCGGACTTTCAGAACCCGTGTTCATTTATAGGACTACAAAGTTTCTTATTACGATGACAACTACTAGTGCAGGCAATTCCCGCCCTTCGTCTCTCAGCCGCCAAGTGTTCTTCTGTTGTTTGTTACCTAAAAAATCAACCAGTGTTTACTATGAAATATTGAAATCACACGATCCAACCTGCACAGAGCGTTAATTCAAAGTTGTATGTAACATGTCTTTGCAACCATACTACTGAAACTCAACGGACTAGTCCTCCTCGAAAACGTGGTACAGATGGAATAAGACCCGTCTCTGTGCCTTGTTCTGAGTCAGTTGAATCCAGTCATTCATAAACCTTATATATATTTAAAATTCATTTTAATATTCTATTCCCACCTATGTCTACGACTCCCCAACCGGTCGATTCCTTTCAGGATTTTCCGTATGAGGTCTGTACGGATTTATTACCTTCCCTATGCGTGTTATACTTGCCGCCCATCCTAATATATCACTGGGGGTTTAGTGTTTGTGTATATGAAGTCAGCAATTCTCTGGCAGGACAGAACGACCAACTAATATTACTTATGTCTGGGAAGAAGATGAATGCAGCATGTTTACAGGAAATATCAGTACAGGAAGTACACCGATTTTCCAAAATCCAGGAGTCATCTCGAAATTCTAGGCGCTACAAGGTTGACGACATAAGGCAAGTTTCATAATTAGGACCCACGAACATAAGCGCCACTGTACAAAATTTGGTCGCCCCAGCGACCTGGCGCCCGGGATTTGTGCATACATATCAATCAATCAATCAATCAAATCAATCAATCACGCTATCGAATTACCGAAGGCTGGTATCAACGTTTCGGAGAAACCTGCTGCTTTCTTCTACTCAGAAAACGGTAACCTTGTCGCCACCGCCATAGAGCCTCGAACCTCTTAGAACGGAATATGTACAAAAGAGGTGATCGACAGAAATGTCATTCTCACGAATCAAGCGGACCACCCCGCAGTATAAATACAAAGAACAGACGATCAACAAGGAGAAGACAGAGAAGGGCAGCCTGCTTTAATTGCTTTGGAGCTGCAGCTGGATCTATTTATGAAGTAACTCCACACCATTACACCCTGTCACGTGTACACTGTGTAGGTGCGGGTTTATGTTTTGTAACTTTGATTATAAATACAATTCCAGGAGCTGTTTGGACGGAGCTTAACTTTGCATGAGGTGACATTCAGCCATCTCCTGCCGTATAATGAACCATCACATCCATTTTACGACGCAACTCGCGGAGGTCGATTATAGGCAAGCGTCTCATACATCGTACAGGGCTTCCATACCCTCGTGAAAACTTCACGCACTCAGGAAATGTAGTCGTTGAAACATCACGGAGAAACGTAATGCGGCACAGAGTGATACACTACCCATAACAGTTGCCCAACAGACTAATGTAGCGGTAACTCTCTGGACTTGTGTTTGGAAGAAGACTGGTTCGAATCCCAGCCGGAACACCTTTTAATCTGAATAACGCTTTTCATGCTTTCTTCAGTCCGTCTAGGAAAATCCAGATGCAGACTCTCGATCTGATAAGGACCACCTCCTTCCAAGTCCTTTCCAATTCATCGTCCACCCATCCATTCGACGCTAAGGTTACAGTCTGATTACTAACAGCTTTGTAAAACAGACAGCAAAAAAATCAAGACACGTCTATCAAGGGTCTCTAAGCTCGTCACTGGTCCACATGGTCGACAGTCAAGGATAATGGGGTTGGATTTCCACCCAATATACAAAACTCGGATATTTTCATTGCAAAATCGGTATAAGGAACTGGGCAAATCAGGAAATTTTCCGATACATCCGGGCTACGGAGATCGTACAGTGGACAGCCCTGCTCTCGTACATCATCATCATCATCATGGCGAAGGTTTTGGTACTAGAACCTGTTCCTTTAACGCTCCAGGTGCACAATATACTTACCAAACTCAGGTAGTGTAAAATAGTTCTGAAATGAGCCGTCCCCGTTGTGTGTATACAAACAACAGGTGTACGTATCAGTCAATAACACAACAGTGTCTAAAAAGATGTTTAATAAAGGATAGTAACTACATGTTTCGGGCTATTCCGGGCATCATCAGGTTTTCATCCGAAAGTATGGTGGTGGTGACATAACCATGCCAATCCTATAAAGCTCCACCACCATACTTTCGGATGAAAACCTGACGATGGCCGCAATAGGCCGAAACATGCAGTTACTATCATCCTTTATTAAACATCTTTTTAGAAATTGTTGTGTTACTGACTGACACCTACACCTATTGTTTAGTGTACAATAGTAATTATGTTATAACGATAGAGAACTACCTGAACTCCGTGAAGCACATTCAGTTTTGAAAAGCCGACAGTCGATCACCTGGTCAACACAGTACCGACTGACAGGAGTGTCAGCCACCGGACCCCACCCTGAACCATGAATCACTATCATCCACACGACGGTTTGTACAAAAAAAGAAGGGCAAAGAGAGACAGAAAATGAAAGAATTCTAGTAACCGCAAAGGATGGACTAGGGCATCACGACCAGAACAGGCAGCCTCACATATGTAGAGCCATTCTGTACAAATGGAGCAAAACCTTCAACAGAAATTAAAACGTTCTTTTATTTCCCATCGACTACAACTGTGGCTTTAAAAACACTGTAACAAGGAAAACTTAATGGCAAAAGCGTTTTATCACATGTTTTGTACTTAGCAGACCGTTTATGTCGCCAAGTTAAGTATTAGGCCCTTATTACAAACAAACCTACTACTGTGACTTGAAAATGCTGGTCATATATTCCGTCGAGCTACTGAGTAAACTAGCGCAACTAGTAAAAGAAAACTGTGACGCTGCTCCGCCGCATCGCAGATTGCCCCTGATGGCAAGACGGCAGAAATGAATTTCTGTAGATATGGTCACAAGGTAAACGCACAATGGGGATAAGGGTCCTTAGGTTTCGCCACATCAACCACTGAACGGCTCTATGAAGCGTTGGCTTCTGGGTGCTACAGCAAAATTTGTACAGCGTCGATCCTGTAAATTCTACGGGATGCAAAGTACGTTCTACAGCGTAGAACGTACTTGGGATGCCGATCAACAATAATTTTCTCAAGAAACGAGTACACGAAAAGGAACAGGGCATAAAAAACATCTTACCAAAGTCGAAAATCGCTATGTGCAACCTTTTAATTTGGCACAGTCAATGTATTTATTTGACAGTCGGTAGCTCAGAATATATAGTGTCGAATGTAAGGATAACTGATTTACGACCATTTTGAAAGGATATTTAAGGCAGCCACCGCAATAATGGAAAATTACGTAAAAAGAGATACAACAGCCGGCCTCCTGAACGAGACATGAACCCAGGACTTCCCAAATATGAAAAAGGAGTGGTAATTATTCCACCACGAAGGTAAATAATATGGAGCCGGTTATTAGTATTAATCGAACAAATGCTGTATTTCTGAAGGGGCAATAAGCACGAAAATAAGACTCCCCCCCCAGGGCACGACAGCTCCTAGAGGGCCAGGGCCTCCTCACTGTCAAGGCTTCACGATCATAGACACACTACACTTGGTAGGACTACTCTGGACGAGTGATCGGCCCGTCGCAGATATCTGCACCTGACAACACACAACACCCACAAGAGACAGACATCCATGCCGCCGGCGGGATTCGATACCGCAATTCCAGCAAGCGAACGCCCGCACAGCCACGCCTTAGACCACGCGGCCACATTAGAAAACTATTCATCCCTAAAACTAAACATGTTCCTTACCCACTGGGGTTAAATATATAATTAATTGGCGGATAATTACGTTTCGGTCTACTTATGATTGATTTCGACACTAACATAACTACACGTTGTTTGAAATTCTGCGCCAATTTCTGCTACGACAATTCAGCACAAGCTGAATAAAACGAAAATATCGGTTAACAGTCTGACCGACTACTGATAGTGTATGGCAGCTTTCCCCACTTTACCTGCCGGTATTTTCCAATTAGTACGAAGTTCCGTTCCGCCCTCTATTCATCACCTTAGTACCTACACAGTCAGTCAGTCAGTCAGTCAGACAGTGCCTGCAACCAATAACTGACGCGTTCCGACGAACGCAAATGCAAATTCCGGCGAAGTACGCTTTGTCACATTCGCTGTTCTTGAATGAAATCGAGGCTCAGGTCACATTACGGTGTGGTAGTGGTGGTGGTGTGTGTTTGTATTTACTCCACTTTTCTTGCCCTGTAAGTAAAACGACGCAAACTGTACACCACGTCGGTAAAAATGAGCGCGCCCTTTCATACAACTTAGGAAACTACTTTTGTAGTGTGTGTCCTAGCCTTCAAATCCAATTCCATTACGCATAAACACAGGAAAGCTGTTTGTATATCAGTGGGTAGGAAGCAGATGGGGGATAAGGGCATAGTGGCAGGAGTCAAGGAAAGATGCTGGAAAGCTGTGCGATACAGGCTAGCAGAATATATAATCGCGTGTATTGAGTTTGGTTTCGTCACTTCGTTGCAACAGCGTAGTTGGTCTCTGATCTGACGAGAACATGCATACCGTCGCCACAGTCATGCGTTCCCTGCAACTTCTTGACTATACTTATTTAATACAAACTTTCACGGCAAGGAACTAAGTAAGGCACATTCCGCGCTGTGCCGAAATTGCGCAAGGGAACAAGTTGAGAACAATGAGCACGATGCGTCAATTTCGGTAAACATTCACAACCGACGTGTACAAACCGATCAATTTGCGCTACAAAACAAAACAAAAGTTACTCAGCACCCAAAGGAAGTTAACGTCATTCTGACATTTCAGGCTTCGCGGTAACAGTGAAACCAAAGATGACAAACATTCCAATCATGTGTGGCAAACAAAATGCACATTAAATAAGGAAACTGTCTAATCTTACGGAACGAATTAACTCAACGGAGCACAGCTGTCTTGAGCAGTTACTAGTTCCGCAGCTGTTCAAAGAAATCCCCTCGTTTTACGAAGACCGCAAGTCAATTACCGTGTTCGCAAGACACCGCTTCGTGTCCCTACCCTGCGCTACATTAACCTTTTGGCGCCGGAATTATTTTTTAAATTTTAGCACACC
>Ga0123352_10011815_pt1 | contig 13778 bp, 6 predicted proteins | sample TergutLab28metaG_FD_89700 | JGI IMG/M metagenome (GOLD analysis project Ga0123352, IMG submission 89700) | Labiotermes labralis P1 segment gut microbial communities from Petit-Saut dam, French Guiana - Lab288 P1 | ecosystem: Host-associated > Arthropoda: Insects > Digestive system > Gut ...
CTGAGTGGACCCCGTTCCAGACCCACTACTACTCAGAAAATCTGGTAGCGCCGGGGATCGAACCCGGGACCTCTGTATCAGTAGCCAGAAACTCTGACCACTAGACCACAGAGGCGGTCACCTCCAACACACAGCAAACCAAAAACGACAAGACCAATGTAGTAAGCAACATCATAGTCTCGAGCTCCTGATGATGGGCATATTAATGCTCGAAACACGTTTAGCCTATAAGAAGTACAATAAAATATGAAGTGGCATCTAATTGGTTTTTTGATTCATCAGTTATCACGATGATGCGCGGCCCAATAAACATCAGATTCTTTTATTAACTCCACGTACAACCACGCAGGCAGGACGAAAGGAATTTTGTAGAAAGACAACGAGTTACGTTACAAATATCACGTAGTTAATTACTTCTACAGTTTGTGTTCCTCACAGGCACACAATTCAGCAATCCTTCAATTATGATTTATGTGTTATGAGTCATTTAAAACTTAGTGGGCAATATGTGTATCACAAAAACCACTTATTTTCCTATCCAATGTACAGCGATTGGTCTAGCTACTGGATGCGCACTCTGTTCTCCCTAATGTACGAATTCTTTAAGTATACTGAACATTAATTTTTTATTTTTAAAATGTTAAGTGCCTTGTACCGAGTATCTTTTACGCTTTTCAACTTACGAACTGTGTATCTCGTATCATAATACTTACGAGGAAATGTCCATCAAATCAAAGTTTGTTCTGTTTTGTCCGTTGTCTGATGAGGACGTCTCCTGTATAAGATTACGTCCATTGTCTCGAATTCTTTTCGAGATACTGAGAATCTTTTCTGCAGGAAGTTGCCGTGTTTTGATATTCATAAAACTCTCCTATGGGATAAATATTTGTTATTTTTGTACTGACACGGCTAGTGTAAAAATATTGATGTGCTCAGATATATTTACTGGGACAGGCATAAAGGAAACGCTAATTTAAGATACTGAGTTATAATATTTCGGGACAAAGGAAAAGTGTATAATAGTACCAATTTATATCCTTCGTCTTATAATTTAAATTGTATAGAAATGTGATCCTTGCACAACAAGGAACCAAGAAGAATAATTGGACCTAAGAAAGAAAAATAAACTGGCGTGTGAAGGAAATCTTGTAATAAGGCAAGTACCAATTTGTACTTTTCATAAAATAATTTTACTAAAACCAAATTAACGAAGACAATGGACAGAGAATGGAAGAAAAGAAAAATTTATGGAAAAAATTCTTGTAACATGAAGAGGAGAGAAAAACTTGCGTACGTAAACATAGACAGGCGAATAATATTAAAAATATTCTTAAAGTTTCAGAATATGAGGGTGTTTGATTTATGTCACTCCATGTGCCTGTGAAGTCTTGGGATGTTTTAAACACATTCGGGTTCCACAGAAGTCAGATTTTCTCTGCTTGCTGAAAGACTAATACCTCGTATCTATTCAAGTATTTAGCTCCCAAGAGTTACTTGATTAGTATCCTTGTGCATTTTGTCATAATACTTATGTCCTATCACAGTCCGTATTGTTCTCGAAGTACAGGACTGGACACCTGATAAAACCAAGGAAATAATTTTGTACGCTAATCATTGTTCTGTATACTTAATTATTGTACCAACTACTGCACATATATAAAATTTATAAAAGTTATACATTAAAACATTAAAACGCTCCGACATGTTTCGGTCCTAGGGCCATCATCAGGGAGCCATATCGTCCTTTCTAAAGACACACTATAAAATGTCACATTAATTTCGCTGTACCAGTTGGGTATTGTGGCAGCATGCCGTTTTGTGTAATGTTATGTTGCGAAGAGTGCCCTGCTACGGATGTGCATTCTGTGCTTCGTTGCGTACCCAGTTGGTACAGGGAAATTAATGTGACTTTTTATAGTGTGACATTAGCAAGGACGATACGGCTCCCTGTTGATGGACCTAGGACCGAAACATGTCGGAGCGTTTTAATGTTTTAATGTATAAATTTTATATATGTGCAGTAGTTGGTATAATAATTGAGTAACTCGACAATACGCACGGTGTAACAACGAAAATAAAAAATTGTTATGTTTCTTCGCAAATTACATCGCCGCTTGCGGTGTCTTGCATTCTGTCCTACACGGTGTAACAACGAAAATAAAAAATTGTTCTGTTTCTTCGCAAATTATATCGCCGCTTGCGGTGTCTTGCATTCTGTCCTAACCTTGAAACCCTCGTTTTGAAGTTACTGTAGTTCAAACGGCCTCCTAATATTCTGTCTGTCAATTTACGTTTGAAACGTGTATCAAACGGAATGACTACTTTGGTCCATATTCCTCTGCTCTGCGGTTTTGTCACTAAGTGTCACATCTGGTATGGTAAGGACCGTCACTAATGTATTTCATCTATATGCATGATTTTGCCTTTGGCCTGTCAACTGAAACGAAGTACCGCTGGTACTTAAAGCAACATGGCTTAATTCGCAACTGTTCTTCTCCAAACACTTGGGAATCGGTCTGACACTGTTACACGACTGGAATTAGTGTGGTGATGAAGACCAAGTAAATGGACAGCAGGAATTGGCTTTGTCGGTTAGTGTTAGTGTGTAGCACAGTTTAGAAGAGGAGCTATCATGAAATATTTAATTTGTAATTAGGAATTCACAACATGCTGAAAGTGAAATTAATAATTTACGATTTTCTATCGATTAATAATTTACTGTAACTTACGTTAGTGACTATTATCAGACTCCACGGAACAAAGCCAATATTCACAAGATAATACTCGCATCGTAACTTAAATAAACTTTTGGAACTTGCAGCTTTACTTCAGTTAATGAGTAATTCACAACAGCAAATGTGACACCATCGGTACAAGTTATGCAAACACTTTTTTATTAGTGACGTATTTCTAGCTGCATGTTTCAACTTATGACGCCACCATCCTTCCAGCAGATCTTCTTGTAAGAATGTAGTTAACGTGTATTGTGTTCTTATTGTACTATGTGAGATTAAATCCGTTTTAGAGACTCAATGTATGCGATCGAGAGCACTGAAAATGAATTTACCTAGGTATCAGATGACAAAAAAGACAGAAGAATGGTTGGCTTATTTATTTTCGGTAAGAGTTTCAGTCACCGGTAAGCAAAAATGTATTTTTCGCCACGGCTTTCAGATCAGCCATAGGGCCCTTTTTTTATCTAAAGGGTACCGGGGCTTCCTTACCATAAATAAAGCGTCCTGAGCATGAGGACTAACTGCGTACCAATGTCAGCTGTAGAAGGCGTAGGGGTGTACTTCCACAAATACATCTTCATGATGGTGGGAGTAGGCATATGGATATATTCAATTACGGGTTAAAGGAGATTGGTAAATTTGATAAGGGACAATAAGCACAAGGTACAAAGCTCAATTTTCTCCCTCCAAAGCTTTTGTTAACTTCAAGGACAAGATTAATAGCATTATACCTCTTTAAGGAGATCATGTTACTTAGCAGTGTTTCACACTTCAACTGGTCAGTGAAAATTTCCATTTTCATCGGAATAAAATGCGTTTCGTTTGGTCTTAAACCACTCTTTCAGCTTTCTAGTCATGATTAATAAAATGCAGAACAATCCCTGTGCTGAATTACACACAACGCCATGAAAACATATGGAAAATGGAAGTGTGGCTCCACTCTCTCTTAACTTTGCCACTTAATGGAGGTGAGTGGCAGATGCTTACTCCGGCCATTTGATCCCCGCCCTAAAGTCCACAGCATCCCTTGCATAGGAGGTTCGGTGGGCGCTAGAGCCGCCGGTCTACACGCTCTTGAGAAGTGAAAAGGTTCTTGCCTTTGCTGGAATTTGAGCAAGGTTTCCTCGGTCATCCATTCCGAACCTAGTCACTGTAAGAATCAGCCGAATCTTCGGTGACACCGAACACGCTGATCGGGCCATGCCGAAGCCTAACACTTGTTACAGTTAATGTCCGTCCACTCGTTCATGACGTTTCGACTCACACTGACCCATATTCCACCACCGTTTTTACATAAATGTTAGTGGCATACCCATTACCTTGCTAGACATATCGGATCACATATCTGTTTTGTTCTTTTGTGCGTTATATCAATTGAGCAGCCATGTTGATTTGACGTTATGGAAATTCCCTATTGTTTACATTCGCTGTCACTTTCAGTGCTGTTAACTTTGTGGCGAAATAGCTAAACCTCTACTTTTAACAATTTCTCTGAACCATTTCTACTGTGTTTAATTGTAAACATCGGTTTAAAAATCGTGTAAATATTGTAATACGTAGACCTGCACGAGTATTTTGGAAACAGTAAGCACAATAAACTGTTTACGTTGTTCAAATATTTCGTTTCATAACTTCATTCACAAAGTTCGGGTAGGTTAATTATTTTAGAGGCGAATTTTTGTCCGAATGGCTTCAGTTTTCTGAAGAAAATTATAACTGCTTACTACAAGAAACAACAGTAAGTAATTCACCTTTGAATTTTATGAGTAGGCTTTCTAGTTACTGTGGTGCAGTGTACAAAAAAACTGGGGTATTTAACGGTTATGGTCTTACAGATAAAAATGCTTTTTCTTCTTCTTCTTCTCCTCCTCCTCCTCTTCCTCCTCTTCCTCTTCATCATTTTTCTGTTGCTGCAACGTCTACGTCTGTGGCGCTACGGCTAAATCGAGCATAGACCGCCTCGTTTTGAGATTTCTGGATCGCACACAGTTAGATGTAAACCCTGTAGGACTCTTGTATGGGTGATCACCCCATCGCAGACAAGTACAAGAGATAAACATTCGTGCTGTCTGTGGGATTCTAACCCACGATCCCAACGTTTAAGAGACTACATACCTACGCCTTAGACCCCACGGCCACCGAAATCTACGTTTCCAAAGCTGTTATTAAGAGTTCAAGGTGAGTGTAACCACCGAAAAACGGAAATTCGGGTGAAAACCTGGATATAAGTTGTAAAATTAATTTATAAGACCAAAGTGAAGAACCGGTAGTGCCTGGCAGTCTTTGGCTTGCGTTGATTGACCTTGCAACGGAAAGTTTCCGTATAATTAAAAAGTGCTAAAATTGTTACTTAGGGTTTTGATCTAAATCAACGATGCATTTTCACTGCCTAGTTTTATTATTTCGTCGAATGGTAGGATGAATCGATGAGGCATAAGTCATTTCCTACAGTAAGGCACAATCACTTCATTTTTCTAGAGCGACTGAGGAAAACTGCATTTAACCGATAAAGTATACGGAATCTGGGCCGGAATCGGAAGGCGGGGCCTACCGAATGCAAAACATAACCTCGTCCTTTTAGCGTTTAATACGGTATATTGCGCTAGAAGGAAATTAATACATTTTCTATAATGACTTGGTATATGTGAGTGAACTTTCGTAAGTTTGGCTCACCCGATGCCTTAAGGCACATCGTACGCACACAAAGACTGTGTAAGCACACTGTGCGTCTTCATTGGCATTCTGAACAAGTGTATGAGGCCCACGAGTGAAGGAAACCTCATCCCCTCGACATCTGCTCGTCACGGACGTCATTATGTCACGCCTTCATTATGCACTTTCTCGAATTGCCGTTGTGTTTGTGACCTTTTCTGCGCCATTTCTTTCACATTGGTTTTCCCCTATTACAGTCGACTTTATCCCCAGTCCATTTCTCTCTCCTCTTTTTGTCCCTTTGAAAGGGGATATTCATTTGCAACTTCAATACTTTGTTTCCTATTATTCCATCTCTGCAGCTTCCTCTTCATCAAGAACTTTAAAAAAAAAGTGGGGGGGGAATGAAAAAGTGACGTCATGTGCAGAACTTTAAACAGATTGGCGAATTGCCTAAAGCAATGTTTACAGAGACATTAGTATAAGCAATGCGAATGAAAGCTTACCTTGAAATATAGTGCTGGAAACATTTTCGGAAGGAAAGTGTGACGCCTGTCTTCCTGTAATTGGTTCCACAAATAGAGAGATGCTATTTCAATTTACAAATTAGTAGTCGGGAAATTTAGTGTTCTGTATGCACAGTTTACATCAATGAATGCAAGTTTCATTAAGTTCCGAGAAAATTAAATTTCTGTATTCACATGGATAAGTCTTTTTTGTTTTTGTGCGTGTGGTTTAACCCATTTTATAACTCGTCACTTTGAAAGTAAAATTGAATGTAGAGTTGGCACAATCATTTTGTTGTTATCATGCATTCTTTACAAAAACACATTTCTCACAATCACTAGTATCTGATGTTTATTAGACCGCGCATCATTGTGATAACTGAAGAAAAAAATAAAATAATAAGTGGCATCTAGTTGGTTTTTTATTCTTCAGTAATCATTACTATAAATCTTATTGTAGCACCGTGCATTTTTTGTAGAATCACTTCAATTTATCAACCAACGAATGCACATATAATTTCACATAAAACACTTTTAAAACGCTTTAAAACGCTTCGACATGTTTCGATCTTGTCAGGCCATCATCAGGGAGCTTTGTTCCTTGCTAAAGTTATGTTAGAGTATTCACAGTTCAATTCGTATTTGCAAACGAGATGTTGTGGCAGCATATCATGTTGTGTAGGAATGTGTTGTGGAGCAGTGGCGAGGTGTGCTTCGATACGAAGCACACCGAGTATTAATTGTACTGACATATCGGTAGCGTTAACGGCAATGCATTAAGAAGTAAGAAATTGGAGTACCTCCAGGGAAATAATTATATTGTTGAATATTTTTATGCACCGACACACACATATTAATCACTAAATAATCAATTTCATAGAAAAGAGTCCTCTAGAGTGGCTAAGAATTCCTCGGCTATTCGAGAAATTTCCCTATTTTATGAAACACGAATATTAGTTACCTTGATCACAGGAGCCCGCCACTTGTTCCTCTTCTGAGTCAGGTGGACAAACTCCACTCCACACAACTCAATTTCTTTAAGACTCATTTAGTACTACTTTCCCATCTCCGCCACATCTTCCAAGTGTTCTCCTTTATTCGTGTTTTCCATCAACATCCTCTCCCCACCAAACGCACTACTTGCCCCACACCTATCATCCTCTTTCGTTTCATCATTCTAATTACACATGGTGAGCAGTAATGCTCATGAAGCTCCCCACAATGCAATTTTCCGTGAGACTATTAAATGCAACTGATACTAATACTAGCGCACTTTATTCATAAAATAAGGAAAGTAGGTTACAAATAACCGAACTGTGGCCAAACGTAGCGGTCGACCGATAAGCCACTCTATTTCACATTCATGAGTTTCCCAGTTCGAATCTCGGACGTGTTTACCGGCTATTTTGACTGAGATCTTGGCGGCTTTTCTCAGTCCCTTCAGGACACAGTCATGACATAACCCCAATTAGACCACAGCCGCTTTCGTCCAAATCTTCTTCAAAACATCTTTCACCAATTATTTTACCATCGACCTTGTTCACAGCACATTTAGCTTCGTAAAGTGTACCACAAAAATAGAAATTGTTTAACACACACTGGGGCAGATTTCATAGCCCTTCTTATTAAAATCCGAACATATTGTCAACTATTAAAACACTTTAATATCCAACAGATGCACAAATATAGTGCATCTCTAGACTGTGCAGTACACACACACGCACCACGGGCAAATATGCTGCCACAAAACCGACTACGTTCATATCAACGAACACGATAGAACCATTACTGTAATTTTAGCCAAGCACTGTATACAGCTCCCTGATGATGGATCCCTTGTGATTCGAAACATGTTGGAGCAATTTTTAAATATATTAAATATTTTTTAATAATTCCAATTGTGTCTACGAATTATATATTTGTGCATCTGTTTGATATTAAAGTGTTTTAATCGTCATTGATACACGGTACAAGCATGAAGATTATTATCAACGGTTTGTCATAAGATAAAGAGCAGACCGAGAAACTGAAGTGAAAGATTTAAAATTGCCATTACTCAGTGGTTGTTATCAACTGCTTCTTGTATAGGTATTTCATTTCTGTTCTTGTCTGTAGGAGATAGTTGTTGGTTTCTAAAAATTTTGTCAGTTTTGAAACTATTCGGCTTCGAATAAGATTTTATCTGGGCCTCAAAATGGAAAAGATAGGAGAGAAATCTATCATTGCTTATTTTATGACACTATACCGGAATTCGTCTGTGTAATGCTGTGAGATATGTAAAATAGGATAGACTGCATTTCTGGAATTCTAATTGGGAAAATATCGAATAGCAGTCAGATGCTCTACATTTCGGCTAAGCCTGCTTAGTACATTTTACGGTTAAGATTTAAATTACGATTTTACAGTTATTTATTTATGTTAGGTCTTCCAGACTGAGCTAACACTTTTTTTCCAACTTAAACTTCCAATACACGTGGATATTTTCTCAGACTCGCTTCTGATTTCTGAGGTTCATTTTTAATAAATCAAAATTTATGTTTAGTAATATTTTAAGGGAAACCGCATTTCGATTGTTCTGAATTAACAGTTACTTTTTTTGTATTCCACTTATTATCAAACCACTTAAATTATTGACATATTGATTTCGTGAGGGTAATAAATATTTTGTTATGGAAACTGAAGTTTCGAGATCGTCGGTGTGATTTAAACGTAATAAACCAATTGCTGATTAGGTGTTCTGCTTGCTTCAAATAGTGCAGAAGCATTAGAATAGAACGGCCCAATGTACGAGATAATTACTTGCACAAAATATCAGCGACTAACGAAAGATTTCCTTGTTTGGCAAATTCAAGTTACAAATCTGGCAATATAAGTCGTTCTTTTCTGCAACGTAGTTCTTTAGTAGATCAGTAGGTTAGGCTAATTTTATTAAAAGAAAATTCATTGCGACTTTCATATTAATTGTACTAAATCCCGTGTCGTTTCACATTGGTAAAGTTAAAGTCTGTACAAAAAAGTCTTAGGAATTTATTAATCTATGCAGATTACATTGTCTGTCACTTGTCCAAATCGCCTGATTATTTAATCTGAACAAAATCATGCTTCTTTCTCTGCCAACCTAAAGGAGTCAATTTTGTTTATGTTATTCACACCGGGCATTTTCGGGCGTTCCGTTTTTTAAAACATAAAATACACTAATTAAAATAAAATAATCAGATCAAAAAAATTTTGATTCGTGTCGTCAACGGCACGGATTCTGCACTCAGTATGTAATATTTAACACATCATTGGAACGGAAAAATTACATTTGAACTCGATTATAACGACCTCGGTTTCTGCGAAACTTCGTTTATAATGTTCTACATTCAGAGGTACCAATTAATATTCCTTAATGCACGTGCCTTTCTTCCATGCTGAGTACGACATACGTAAAAGCATCTATCTCGGATATAACACCATTGCCAATCAACCATTCCAATATAATTTTTCAAGAAGTGTGTTATTTTGATAAATCAACCCTCTCCTCATCCTTGATGGGGAACTTCTTACGTGGTTTTGAGCAAGACAGACGTGAAAATATACCAGTGAGCGGTCGTATTCTAAGGATGATTGTTGTTCTTTAAATTTTATTCTTAAATTAATGTATTTTAGCGTAAGCCTGTACGGACATTTACAATTATATAACAGAAGTTCTTATTCTTTCTAAATTCTAATTGTAATTTAATTTTAAAATAGATCATAGCGTAAATATTCAAGTAATATTCCTACAAGCCTATATTTTGTCTTAAAATACTTTTCTTCACTTTTACCACTTTTTTTCGCTTAGAACGACACTCATTTATAACGACACAATTTATTCGGTACCTTTCATGACGTTATAGGCGAGGTCGACTCTATTTCCAGAACTTTGAGAGAGTTTTGGCAAGATCAAACAATGTGTTTCTGTTGAAGTTGCAAATTGAAAGCAAACTTTTATTTCAATCTGACGCTGATTAACTTATAAAAATTAATAATTGGAAAAAGTATATAATTACAATGTTTCTGATATTTTTATATCACCATGTACTTCTTCACTTGTCGCACTTCCTATTTTACAGAACCTGGTTTTGAATGATCACTGAACAATAAATTGTCGTACAGGAGCATATGTACTTTCTGGTTAATAATGAGTTTGTTTAGAGGAGACAGCAAACAGAAAATCTTCATTAAAAAAAAGCCTACCAGAAATTAAATTCCGGAAAACTGGACTAATAAATGTCACTTAGACATAAGTAGTATCCATGTGTAAAATTAGGATATATTTGCTTTCAGGATGCCGGTGCAGGCGGACAGAATATTAAATTACCCTAATACCAAGTCATTCTTCACAGTTACATCCCACGTTATGTACAGTTTGAGACACGTCAAGGAAAGTGACAATTCTCTAATTTGTCTAGCTTCTCAATATGGAAGTCACAAAATATGTCATTGTTTACTTTTCAGAACGCAAGTTATAATGAAATAGACGACTACGTATATTTTGCTTCACCTTATAAAATTACTGTACGGTCCTTTTTAATCCAAAGTATCTTTCCACGCATCAAGTATCCGTTGAAATTTTTGTAACCTGCTTCTCGGTAAAAAAAAAAAAAAGGAATAAAGAGTTGTGTAATGGTAGAATATGCATGTCACCTGGCGAGTAAATGGTCAACACACAGCGGTTTTTGACGCTGTCATGACATCCAGTTCAGTCTTCCGTACTTGCTCACATTAAGAATAAAAAAGAATTAAGCAGAAAATTTGAATTAAGCTTTAGGTTTAACATAACCTCATGGCAGGACGTCGTGCTCTAAATTACGTTGCGGAAGTTCTGTATACAGTTACAAAATCCTACCAGTTTTCAACGTACGAAACTGATGTCTAAGCATGCACCTCAGTATTACATTTCATAATATAGAGAAATTTCAGTGACCAAACCTATCCTTTCGTTGTGCCACAATGTGACGCACAACTGCCGTTATGCGCCTATTTTCGGAAACGATTTTATATTGGCTCTTTATAAATGCCATAAGAATTGGGAAGCGCAATACTGTAACGACTGCAAAGTTCAGCTGATGATGAACTTAAAGTGAAATAATGCAAAGGCGCGAATTAATGATTGAAAAGTGCAGAACGTTTAGACTGTCATCAGTTAAGTTTTTGTTTCTAGGGCATTCAGTAGGAAAAATAGTTTACGAGGAGTGAACATCTGAAGAAATACATGGTTTTAGTTCTCTAGTTTGCCAGATAACCTACATCGTTTCAATATTTTAAACTGTAAATAACTGTGTTTACAAAAAAACACATAAAGGGAGATTGATGCGTTGTTTGCCTTCAAGCCTATAACTTTTCGAATCATGTTCTCTAGGTGTTTTGTCTGGAAGAGGTGTAGGACAAAGTTGCACAGCACCAGCTACCTCCTTCAAGCCTGTAACTTTTCGAATCATTTATCTCAGTATTTAACCAACTTTATGCACAAAATTTGTTTCACAATAAGTTTTTATTTCATGCCTCTACATGTTTCGAGCACATGTGCTCATCATCAGGAGGTCAAAATTGCATTATTGGCCGTCTCGTGCACGAGACGGCCACCTATAAGTGTGATGATACCAGAGGCTGTGTAATGCAATTTTGACCTCCTGATGATGAGCACATATGCTCGAAACATGTAGATGCATGAAATAAAACTTATTGTGAAACAAATTTTGTGCAACATTTGGTTAAATACTGAGATAAACATACTGAGATGCACGGTCAGCAAAACGTCAAAATTTTCGAAACATCTTCTCTAGGTTTTCTGCCTGGAAGAGGTGTAGGACAAAGTAGCACAGCAACAGCTACCCCGCCGAGGTCTCCGGTTTGTCCTGTCACCTTCCCTTCCACCTTTCATTTACACTCACCCTTGTCCTTGATATGTTCAGTATCTGCAGTCAGACAGCACATGTTTCGGTCTTTATGTCGTGAGCGTCATGTTTATCCTCAATTCAGATATACGAACAGGGAACGATGTAGGAACATGCTTCCCGTGTGGAAGTGTCTGTACCAAACTAGCTGTCGTAATAATTCCGACGAAGACAGCTTCAAATGTTTTCCATTACTATTCCTTTCCGCTAGTTTGCCAGAAAATACTGTAGCTGAAACTCTGCTCTCTACAACCCAATAATCTGGATCCCTAACCACTTTTCTAAGCACTGATTATGTAAGGAAATGTTTCTGCCAATAGCGGTCTTGTTGTAGCCTTTTCACTTGAAAAATGGAAAGAAATTCGGTTTCAGAAGTGCGGTAAACTGTTCAAAAACGGGTCCCGCAATAGCATCCCATAGGGGCAAATACACAGAATGTAATCCAGAGAAAGCCATTCCTGTAGTGTAAATGTTAAAAGGGTAGATCTTTAGATCTAAAGCATGGAGTTCCAGCTGAGTGAATGCGAGGAAGTGCAAAACCGTATCGTCGCCTCGCTAACACAAAACTCGGGAATTTTTCAACAACCAAGTTAAAAGAAAATGAACATGTCTTGAAGGCTCGTAAGTTATTTTTGTCACGTCTTCTGTTATTTCCCTTCTTCATAAATCTGTTGGCTGTGTTAAAAAAAAAACACAACCTTTGCGAACGGATGCCTGTTTAATTTTTTCGCCATTCTCTTCCTCTTTTTAGAAATGTTACAATGTTGGTACAATTGCGTGCACGCATTAATGTCTGGATTTTATTTAGTCAGCGTAAGATGTGAAGATATCTTTTTGCACGGGGTCTTTTTGTGACAACGCTGTTAATTGTACAAGTACACAGACATTAATATTCTGGACGACCTTCATTAATTTGTGTAGACCAATTTTAAGAAACCGGTTTTGCTCTGAACAATGTAAGGGCTGTTGTTCTATGTAAACTTACACTTCCAGCAGATTAATTGAGCAAACTGTGGGAGAAGTATTTCAAAAAATTCGAGGAATACCTTTTATCTTTAATCTAAGACAGTACTGTATTAACATACAAAATTGGCAGGCATACTCTTTTAATACAACCAACTAGATGCACTAGTTTCTCAAATTTATTTATGGAATAAAACTCTACATGTTTCGGACAGTTCCTCTAGCCATCATCAGGAGTTTTTAAACTGTACATACAGCAATAGTATATGTCACATATGTTCGCAAGCAGTCAGCAAACATTTGTAACATACACCATTGTTGTATGTACAGTTAAAAACTACTCACGATGGACAGAGGAACTGTCCGAGACATGTAGAGTTTTATCCCATAAATAAATTTGAAAAACTAGTACATCTACTTGGTTTTGTTATAAGAATTTATCACCATCCACGGTCAATTGAAGGTCAAATTTGTCTGGCATAATTTAAAAAAGGAGCGCTTACAAAACAGACGTTTCGTAGACATTTTGTGAACACGACAAGAATCGTCGGATAGACTCCTTGTCTTTCATTTCATGGCTTCGTTGAAGTAAATCCCAGTATTCTGAAAGACATTTGGCTTAACGATGTGCCCATATTTAAAAAAAATGCTTACAAAAAGAGAATTTGAATAGGGGAAAAGGAAATTATTATCTCCACGCAGATGTTCCAATTTATCTAGCAGATTTTATATAAGAATTCAGTTTAATCTGTCCCCTGCTGGTATCATGGTCTCAGTGCTGGAGAACAGAACGTGGTCTCTGAACTTTGACACTTGTAGAAGAATACGTAATTCGCTTTTGCAAGGATCAGACTACTTATTTACTTACTTCCATACTTTCTTACTTTCTTACTTTCTTACTTACTTACTTACTCCATGGTACAGAGTCCTTCTTGAGAAGCTAACTGGTTTGCAGCTAGTCAAGAAATTCCCCGCATTTCACGGAACCCGAAGGTTCATTA
>Ga0123352_10011816_pt1 | contig 13778 bp, 7 predicted proteins | sample TergutLab28metaG_FD_89700 | JGI IMG/M metagenome (GOLD analysis project Ga0123352, IMG submission 89700) | Labiotermes labralis P1 segment gut microbial communities from Petit-Saut dam, French Guiana - Lab288 P1 | ecosystem: Host-associated > Arthropoda: Insects > Digestive system > Gut ...
ATTTTTATGAAAAGGTTTATTAGGGGAGTGAGGTAAGGGGAGGTGAGGGATGGGGGGAAAGGGGTGAGGAAATGGATGGGTGGGGGGGGGGTGAACAATTACAAGAAACTGTACGCAGTCCTCCCTTACTCGGGTGTTTTTACCTTTTGTTCATGTTGTATTCTAATTTGTCTCGCATGTATTGTCCCTAGTTTTAAGTTGTCTTGTGTGTAATTGTTGTTGGTTTGGCCGTGTGTATTGTTTTAGTTGTCTTGTGTGAGTTTTGTTATCTTATGTGTATTTGTTGTACTATGTGTGCATTGCTGTTTTTTTACTTTAGATGCCGGATTGCTGGCTAGAAGTCAGTATTCGGAAGGTCCTGCGACCGGCCACCTCGACACAAGTTTTTCTTGGTTTCCCTGTGTCTAAAAGCAAATGCTGAGACGGTTCCCAAGATTCCAGTTTGCCACTAAATGCTTCTCATGTAGCCCTGCCGACTTAAATTCAGTAGTAACCGATTTCATATTTTGTATACATGTAAAATAACCACTGCCACCGGGTAACAACTCAATTGCAGTAATAAATATTATTATTATACTATAATTATTGTAAAGTGGGGTGTCCAATTCCTAAGATACCGAAGAGTAAAAAAAAAATTTAAAAATCACAACGTTTATTGCTCTAATTAAATACAAGCTGTAGAAATATATTACTCTTTATATGAGCCATGCTCTTTGGCGTGATATTAATAACGTGTGTCTGTCCTTGTGATGACCTATATACGGCGTCCAAACTAGTTGGCAGAAAATAAACGATATCAAGCAGTGTGTTGTGTGTGACTGGGGAAAAAAGTATAAATGTGTTAGTTTGTTATTTCTTGCTGCCGTAATTTTTTTTCGTGATTTAAGTGATTTAGTGGCTTTATTCGGACAGGTTTCTGAGAAACGAAATCGCGTTTGGATGAAGACACAAGTGGAGGATCTTCCCTTCATTGTAAAATTTGGCAATAGGGAAATTTGTATGAGGATCTTCGTATGGCGAGGATTGGCCCCGTTATAGTCTATTTATATGCAGTGTGATTGAAGGATCCTCTTCATCTCTTAAAATTTTAATCTGTCTTCATAAACGTCCACGCTGGTTCACCTTTTGTTCGCTGCCAGGAATACCAGTACAATTGATCCTTTCAGAATAAAGTTATAGAAGTTAATGCATAGTGTCACTGCGGACACAGCCGCTATTTGGTTTCCATGCATGATGTTCATGCTTCTAAGTCTCCATGGAATACTGCTGGTTATGAACCGACATGGTTAATATGGAAATTATCCAAAGTGCAGCAGAACATGCAGGATGTATCGTATATCCCATTGCTCTGCAAGTTAAATTCTGGTGGTATATCCCTTTTCTGTACCACTTAAAATTAAGTTCACTGGACACAACAGAACAGCTCTATTGTGCATATTTATCCGAGCTTATGACAACGAGTATCTTCTGCTTCTCTTCGTGTCTAATTAAATAATTTCCGCAGATGTGTTTATATAAAACAGGAAACGATCTGTGACCGACGATATGTGTGTTAAGTGTTTTTCATAGCACGTCCTTGCAAATTGAATGTTGTAAATACTTGCATAGGTGGCAGCTCTGTGTTTGAAAATGTGTCATCAGGAGGACAGAGGTATAACTTAATTCACGTGTTTGAAGTGGCACAGATCAGAGGTAGGAAGGAAGGAGAAGGGGTATGAAAGGGATAAAAAACATCAAGGAAAGTCATGAAGGATGAAAACACTAAACAAATTATCTCGCGTTAAATGTCAGTTTTAACGTACTATGTTAGCAGTTGGTTGGAGGAAATAAGCAAAATTACAAACCTCTGAAGTGATGGACGGTATTCGGGCCAACTTTTGAACCTAGGGTCTCTCGAGTAAGAACCGGGGTTGCTAGTCACTGAACCGCGACACGGTTTATTTTCAAAACAGCGACTTGGGAGGAAAAGTGTTTTATTTAACGACGCTGTCAGTTACTAAGGTTGTATAACGCCGGTGATGGGTAAAATGTGACCATGAAGTGCAGATGGAATGATGTTAACTGGTGAACACCCAAGTACTCGCACTCGGAAAAGAAACCTGTCCCTGTGCTACTTTGTCCGCCATAAATCCCACATCGACTGACCGTGAATCGAACGTGAACTTCCTTCAGTCTTAACCCCATATAGAATTTTAGAAATTTTTGACGTCAGTCGATAGATCTGTATTTTAACCTTGAAGAATATACTGCAATGTAAAATGTGAACTATATTTTCATTTTATAATTACTCTGGTCATTTATGTGGCGGGTCAGACAAAAGCGGATTGTCACACTGTAAAGTCGTGGGGTGTGCTTACTTCGACCGGGCGAAGGTTTTGTTGATGGCGACAATACGGAGCCGATCATTCCAGTGAGAAGAAAGCGATCACATCAGTACTGACGTAGTTGTGAAACTGATTCGTCGTTTGATTCACTGCAATTTGCTCGTTCGTAGTTATATATACACATTTTGGCGGGGTGAGTAAGGGGCGCATTGTGTGCAGATTCTGTATCTGTATCTGAATCAAGAGCTCGCCCATCATGGTTTATTATGCGTGTAGATATTAAACAGGTACTTGCGATATACACTGGAAATTCCTCTTCGCCGATTGACTGCATATTAGTCTATTGTTTGGTGTGCGTGCGCTGTAACCAGGCATAATCATAAATAACATGGGTCAGTTGCTATCCACTTTGAACTACATTGTTATCAGTTAAAATATTTTAAAAGTTATGTTCACAGCCGTGGGAAATGTTTGTAATATAATATTGACATAAATTCGGTGTGTATAAAATGAATTATCAAATGAGTGTCTTCATGTCCTGTGAAAATTTGAGCGATTCACTTTTTGCGGTAATAAACATAAAACTGTGTTGCGCGACATAAATTTATCATAAACACAAGTCTGGTTTACGTTGCCGTCTCACATCTCAGTATCATAAAATGAATGCTGTGCCGTTCATATTCAAACTGTTAAACATAAGGTGTCCTCCATAGTGTCGCCGTCTTTACTTTATCCTAAACATGCGATTATTTTCAATCAGCATGTTTATCAGATGACTATTGCAATTCTTCGATTACTTCTACGCAGCTGAACACGCGTAAGAATAGGAAACGTCCCGGTATCAATCTACTAGTGCGTCTTCGTGTCACAATATATAACCACTGAAGTTGTCAATACCAAAATAGCAGCCGTTAATTCTAATCTTATAATAAAATCAACGAGAAGCACTAATTTCTCAGATTTATTTATGTTTCGGATAGTATCTCTGTCGATCATCAGGAGTGTAGCTCTGTACACACAGCAATAGGTATAGGTCATGCAAGTTATGCTGACTGCTTAGCAAGCTATCAAGCAGTCAGTATAGCCTGTATGGACTGAGATACTTTCCGAAACATGTAGGTAGAATCGTATTCCAAAAATAAATTTGATAAATTAGTGTTTCTCCTTGGTTTTATTATAAGAATATATCACGATACACGGTCCTCAGAGTGTCAAATCCGTGAATTCTACTTCCGTGCCAACAAAGCTATCACATTCATCAAACGGCCGTAAGCTTTATGGTGTTAAAAATGTGCTAATTTTTTTCGCATTGCATCAAAATGTTTGTCGCAGAATATAAATAAGAGAGAGCCTAAAATATTTCTGTGTCGGTAATGTTGTGGTTGTAGATTTTAAGACGAGAAGTAACCTTGCTGAAACACTTACATCCCAGTGACAGTATGTTAAAATAAAATTGTGGTTACCACATCGACATTCAATGCTTCGCAGTTCGGAAGTTTTAAAAGAGCACACCTTCTAAAATTTCCATCGTTTTTGTAACATTCCTTCCCCCCGTGCATGTATTTTGAAAACGTGGAATTATTTTCTAGGGTGTGCGTCTTAAAACGACTGGTTATCCTAAGGTGTACATCTTTGTAGGCTTATTAGTGTATTGCCTATTCTCTCAATCATTTTTCGCAGTATCTCTCATTTAAAGCTATTTCTTCTTGGACTCTCTGAGCCTGAACATAGAAGCAGAAGTGTCTTTCGAAACTTAACCATTTATCAGTCGACATTCTGTTATAACGCAGAAGACTTGACTCTGCCCAATTAAACATTCTGTCCAACTCATTTCATGGAAATATTATCATAAGAGTGTGTGCCTTACCCTGCCTTGTTCTCTTTAATAGTCAACCAGCACATCGGCTAGATTTCTTGAGATTTATTCATTGAAACATCCGTGGTAAACCGATCGTGAACATCACTTTTTTTTTACGGGGACACACGACACACGATTTGCATAGCATGTACATCTCTTTCTTGAATGAAATGTATCAGCTAGTCAGTTTACGCCTGTGATTCTGGACCTGCTATTAGATAGCGTGCGAGAAGCAGAAAACACCGGGTCGGGGTGCAGAGCTCGGCAACAAAAAAACTGAAGGAATGAACCGTCTTGAAATGGAAGCCAGAGTTTCCAACCATATTTCCTCACCTCCCATTTACATTCAATTTCAATGTGACAGATGGCCTCCCCTTTTATTTATCCCACATCTGACGTCATTTCGCTTCCTTGACGTTGCATTTTCATCCTAAGCTTTTTTACTGGTTACGTTTTTGATTAAAAAGAGCCGAGTAAAAGAAAAGTGTCAAGCACTCATTTATTTTCCTTTCGGAGGGGTAGGGAGGAGAGGTTGCGAGGAATGAATTAAGGGTGCGACAAGGGGTCGCATTTTTGTGCTTTTATCATCAGCTACTGTAAAACCTCTATCGTTGTTCTCTGTAGGGATGTGACAATTTCAATTTTCTCCAATGTCCATACCACATGGTTAGTGTTGTGGCTTGCATGCAGCTTCCAGGCATGGGACTTGAATTTTGCTGTAACAAAATATCTGCTTATTAATCCTTCAAAGCACGGTATTTATACGAAGTACTTATACGAAGCGCCTGCTTTATTGCTGTTTCGCTCACCTAGAGCATGTTTTATGTTTGGTACGATTATTAGCATGAACCGCAATTTTTCCGCTGAACATAACCGGCATTATGGCCTTAATGTGTTCTCTGGGAGATAGTAATTTCGTTTTTAAATAGAATTTAGATGAACTGCAGGCGTAGGATTCTATCAAACATAAAAAATCTCTGAAGAATAAAAACCAACTAGATGCCACTTATTACTTTATTGTACTTTTTATAGGCTCAACATGTTTCGGGCACTACTATGCCCATCATCAGGCGCTCGCGACTACAATGTTGATTACCACATTGGTCGTTTCGTTCTGTAAAGACTTGTGCCCCTTACATCATAAAATGATTGGTTTTTATAACCAAGATGAAAATTGTTTCCTGCGCGGTACGATCTGGGTCTTTAAATAAAGCGGTCTGCGCTTCGTATTTAAAGGGTTAAAATTTACTTTGTTCTGACGAGAAGCGTGTGAAGGACGACGCTGAGACAGACTACGTTACGCTTTTCGTAAATAACTTCAAACGTTTCCACTGTCACTATATTTATATTTGTTTATGAACAACATATTATGCCAAACTTAAATGCATTAGTAACCTTCGTGCTCAATGTAGAATTTCTGTCTCCTAAAGTGGGGGCACGCGGGGGCGCATTTGGTTGAGGCACCGCGTTACAAGCTGGAAGGAGGCGGTTTTGATTGCCAATAGTATCACTGGAATTCTTCATTGACTTAATTCCACCGGCCGCACTCAGCGTCTAACAGAAACTAGTACCAGGAATATTTCCTGGTGGTAAATGTAGCCGGTGCGTAGAGCTGACAATTTTACCACCTCCATGTGCCGATTGTCTTGAAATCTGAGAGTCTCAACACCCTGGAACCTCGAGGGTCTGTCCAGGCTCGTAAAGAAGTTGATAGAGTTAACTGCTTATTGCTGCCCTACGAATGTCTAATTCAACATTTCTGATTGGCTGCTGTGTTGTTATTTTGTAATCTGACGCCATAAAAGTTCTGTATTTTTCTAGGTGCTCCTACAATACATAATTTTATGAGTATATTAATAATTACACTTGTCTTCCGCAATCTTTTCACCGATTTTTAGAAATTAAAATGTAAGAGTCATGCCTGCCTGCAGTGGCAAAGATTTAGTGAATTATTTTTGTATGTAGCATAAATTGCTGTATGTTAATTTTGTGCTGAATGAAAAAAAGATGTACCACCAAACACAATGTTGTGGCCCTCTTAGATTTACTGAAAGCCAACAACAAATATCTTCGCCTTTTAATTCGCTCCCCACTCGGAGTGATTTGTGACACTGTTTACGTAATTTGACGAAGGTACATAATCAGATAAACAGGAAAAGTGTTTGTGAAAGTGCTCAGTTATTTTGCGCATTTCATATTTCTGAGAACTTTGAAAACATATCGGTTCAGGAACAGACATTTACAAAATGTTTATCCCTATTCGTCTATTACATTCATGTTCTATTTGTGAATTATTATTAAACGCTATCGCTTTTGGAATTTAATTTAAGCTTGGTTTTGCTGAATTTCTAATTAGTAAAATATTGGTACTGATATTTAAATATCATTGATATTAGGGATATTGTGACCATAGGAGTACATAATGAATTCAAGGCATTATATACAGGTGAAATTCCTCATTCTATACATTTTCGTTTAAATGTATTTTTCCAATCGTGAGGTGTCTAATATTAGGAACAAGGCAGTTATGTTTCTAGGACGTGTAAATGGAAAAATTTACAGACCAAAAATAATAGCTCTTTTGCTATGTTTTAATGGATTTCATAGTGTAATTATTATGTAATTTTATTGTACAAATGATGCGCTAGTTACAGTGCCTTCCAGGAGCCCGTAAATGCCAGTCTTTAAAGGAAATCATCCCGTTGTGTTATAAAGAATTAAACTTATTTATTGTAAACTTACAAATGTGTTCAGTCAACACAACAAACATTAGAAAATTAATGTGTTACAGCAACATGTTTCGACTCCAGAGAGTCATCATCAGGCTGAATATCCAGCCTGATGATGACTCTCTGGAGTCGAAACATGTTGCTGTAACACATTAATTTTCTAATGTTTGTTGTGTTGACTGAAGATATATTGTAAGTTTAAAATAAATAAGTTTAAGCCAGTCTTTATGTATGACGGTATTCTAAAGCGTAAAGAAAGTAGGCCTGTTACCGATATATGGGCCTACATATCCTCCTGCACGTACCAGGTTAGAGACCCACATGATGTATACAAAGTCGGAATAAAATTTTAATGCATTATTAAAACTTAATGTTATTCATGTCTGTTCATTAACAAACAATTCAAACCCTAAAATGGGAATTTATCCAAATATTAAATTCCCGTATCGAACGCACAATTACTTACTCCATGGTGCAGAGTCCCTCTTGAGCAGCTAACTGGTTTGCAGCTAGTCAAGAAATTCCCCGCATTTCACGGAACCCGAAGGTTCATTACCGCACTCACAAGCGTATGACACCTGTCTCTAACCTGGACCAGCCCAATCAAGTCCATATACCCACATCCCACCTCCTGAATATCCGTCCTAATATTATCCACCCATCTAAGCCTAGGTCTCCCCAGTGGTCTCTTTCCCTTCGGTTTCCCCATCAAGACCCTATACACCCCCCTCTCCTCACCCATACGCGCCACATGCCCAGCCCATCTCATTCTTCTAGATTTGATCACCCGCACAATATTGGGTGAGGAGTACAAATCATTTAGCTCCTCGTTATGCAATCTCCTCCATTCCCCGGTTACCTCGTCCCTCCTAGGTCCAAATATCGAACACACACTTCGAAAACCTAATTCCGCAGACCCCACACACCATACTCAGATCTGGACTACTTTCACATATTATAGCCCCTTGATACGAAAAAGTTGGAATTTGTTTAAACATAACAAAGTTCGTATAACATTCAGCACTACTAACATTATATCCAATCTTCTTACACCAAAAGCCCACCGAAACAAAGCAGATCATGAAAACAGTGGCATATACAGTCTAACTTGATCTACATGCCAGTCTTCATATGTGGAATAAACTCGTGTAGCCTCAAAACTAAGATATCTCGAACATATTCGGTACATTAAATACAATAACACACAACTCGTTGACGCTTTACACATCGCACAGGATATTTATGAATACGAGCCACTCCACGATCCTATGACACTTTCACAACACGCCAATAAAGGTGTAGGCTTCAGCACCTTGCAACAATTCTATATTCGGTTATGCAACCATCAAAACAAACTCGTACCCAAACAACACGCTGGAGATCGCAACCCTTTATTCGACCTTGTCTGTGACCATTAAATAAAACCCGCCACCGCATGTTGTAATACACAATTACTGCAAACTCACACATTCATTCCGCTGCAGTAACGTGTTGGCTACCAAAACATAGACTTGACATCCCACCTGATACGGTATTCACAAACAACCACTGTATTACTTGTGTATAACAACTAATCAGTAATTGTAATAATATTTACTATTACTATTATTTTATGCTGGCACAGTGGTTAAGGTGCTGGACTACAAATCGGAAGGTCGTTGTTTGGATCCCAGCTGGTTTCATTGGAATTTGTCATTGACATAAAACCCTTCCGATCGCACTAAGGTCCTGGGGTCGACTCAGCCTCTAACAGTAATGAGTACCAGGAATATTTCCTGGGGGTAAAGGCGGCTGGTGATTAAGGCTGACAACAACCTTAACCACCATCCTGTGCCGTTGTCATGAAATCTGGGAACCTTAACATCCTGGAACCCTCTGGGCCACTCCGGGCCTGTAACGGGACTGCTTTACTTTTACCTTTATTATTTTATGCTAAATCCAGAACCATTGTCAAAATCTATAAAACTACAACTTCTGAATCTTACGGACCGGTTCTACACGCCACTACAAACGAAATTTATAATACGTGTAGACACTTTATACACAAATTTTAATATATTTAATAATATCTATGTTTTTATATGTCTTATTGCTATTCGCTGACTTCCTGAGGATGATAAAAATAGAACTAATTTGTTGCAGTTATGAAAAATTTTATGTAAAAAATAATAATTTTAAAATTTTTTTATTTGTTGGTATGTATTATGTGATTTACATAACTTTACTGTTGCAGTCTTTAGGCCTTAGGGGATGGTTGCTTAATGATAACCAGAATTCTTCTAAAATGAAAACCTTAAGCCCAAATAAAAGCTACCGTGTCTCTGTTTCATTATATTTTGCTGCGCGATCGCTGATGTAATATCAGTGATGAGGGTTAAATCCGTCTACCAGGAGGAAACCGTTACCTCTTCTACGATTAATTTTCTCAGTCTGACGGTTAGGGCCAGGCGAGGTTCGGACATCTAGGAGAACGAATGAGTTACGCATAGCCAGGCTCCGGTTCAGTGTTCTTTGCATCGATTATCCTCGGTTGGTTCAGAATTCCTTCCTCCAGCAAGGGATCATCGGAGACAGGTGACAAGGGGATTGTGCAGGTTGAGAGAATCGCCATGAATAATGCTTGAAAATAAGCAACAGCATTTTTCTTCACGCTTTTTGTCTATCCACAGATACAAGTGTTTGGGACCCTGTGTCTGTAGGCCACGTGTCGCAACATTCTACGTGTCTAACGAACAAACATCAGCAGCACACAGTGCACATGTGGTTAGAGAATATATATCAAGGATGGTTTTAATTGTAGTTTGAGGTGTTCTGGAGAATTTGGTAATAACGCTGGTCAAAAATGTTCAATCAGTTTTTAGACGCGTTCGCAGAATTGCGAAAAGCGAACATTAGCTTGTCATGTCCGTCTGCCCATCTGTCTGTCCGCATGGAATAACTCGACTCCCGCTGGACGGATCTTCATGAAATTTCTTATTTCAGTATTTTATGGTATGCATACCGTGCCATTTCTTACATTCGTTTCATATACACGGATCGGTAAGTCCAACACATACTTCAGGTGCGCCTGAAGTATGTGTTGGACTTTCGATCCTTTGTTAGTATTAAACTCCTTAAGGATGGCACTTGGTGTCGAAACATGTAGGAAATGGCACTTAGCATGAAGTGTGTTTTATGATACGTGTATTTCGTTTTAATTAGTGAATTTTGTTGGTTAAAGTAGGGAATTGATATTTCAGAATTGTTGGAAAATCTGTCGATAAAATTCAACACTGACGAGAAAAACGGGTACTTTACATGTAGACCGGTATACGGATTTGATCATATCTCGCTGAATTCTTCTTACAATGAGAAATGTTAGAATAATTTGTAGAGAAAATCAAAAAGCGCGTTTTATATTTAATAAACTTTTTTTTAAAAAAATCATGCTGTTTGTGAGATAATGTGGAAAAAAATGGTAGAATCGGATAGGCCAGAGATGAGATTGTGGCGCAGGCGCATTCCATGCTGGATACATAAGGCTTCAAATACAAATTCACGATGTATAATCTTAGTGCTTTTCCACTGCAAAGATGGTTGCGCGACCGCGCCTCAGTGTTAGGTTATACCTCAATTGCCTGTCTTATGTTATTAAGATTTGAAATGAAACAATGTGAAATACCAACTTGATGCAAATAGGTAATTTTATTGATGTATTCTTAGCTCGACAAGTTTCGGTCGCATACGCCCATCATCAGAAGCATTAGATGTTGAGTTGCAGCATACGGTTTTCTGCACCGAGTTTTTGGATGGGTGGTGGTCTAGAGAGCCGGTGCATAAGTCGTGTTTACGGTGCGGATGGCGACGGCACCATCCGCACCGTAAACATCAAGTTGGCATTTCCCTTTTTTTCATGAGGAAGATGCACGGTCAAATAACTCTCAAGTTTAAGATTTCAAAATTGGTCATAAGAAATTCATTAACATTTAATGACAATCCCTCAATCAGAATATTGCTTATTTTAAGTCCTGTGTTTGTTTCTTGTAAATTTTGTCAAGCGTTATATGCGAGTCTGACGTGTTATTTGTGAAAAATTATCTACTGCAATAACTTCTTTATTGAAGTCGCACGGTCAGTGGTATGCAAGTTCATATACCATATGTATATGCAAATAAATTGCTCTGCAAGATATAAACAATGACTACGCCAACTGTAATTAACAGTAGAGTAAATCACATTGTTATTACTGTGGAGCAGCATGCGCTTTATGCGTACACAAATACGGCAGAGGGATTGTTATGTGAGCCAAGCAAGGTGCACCCTACCCGAATACCAGAAAATTACATTAACTGCCTAAGGATCCTTGCGGTTTTTCTGTTAAGTGTATAATTCTGTTTGCTGTGGTCGTGCTTTTGGTGGTACACTCTCATTGAAAATAAAGAGACCTTTCACTAGTACAAAATAGTTTCTGGTCGAATTTTTTACTCCCTCCGTTGGATAATTTCTGGCCGAATTTTCGAATCTATTCAATGTCAGTGAAATTTCCATAAATTACGAAACCATCCAGTCAATTTACTTCATTGAGGAACCGAAAGGTGTTGCAGGATAGACTACCGTCACGGCATGTCACACATAAATTCCGCCTCGTTACCTTCTACGAGATGCTTCTAAACACAAAACCCAGTTTTCAATCATTCTTAAAAGCACCACATTTGTGTTAGGAATTTTGGCGGTGAAATGTATTTTGCGAATCGGATCCAAGTGACTGAAACATGGCCTTGACTCTGTAGTGTGTAATTTGCTTAGAATTCGGAAGAGACATTTGCGCTGTGCTTCGATAAGTTGACACCGAACACCGTATGTTGACTGTCAAAGCGCTCTCTGCATTCGTTCATCATTTAGTCAGTTCTGTGAAACTAGTATGAATAATATGCTTGGAGAAGATACATAAATTACACTATTACATGTAACCCTCAACTGTTTTTTTTTGTATCTAAGGTACTCAGTAAGTGTTTAAATTATAAATATCGGATTTTTTTTTATTTCTTAGCTAAATTGAACGTTTGTAGAAATCGCTTGATACAGAGAAAGGGAAATATTGGGAAAGAAACGCCCCCTTACTTACTTGATGGGCTGTCAAAGAATTAAACAGTCTTCTCCGGCATTGTCAAAGGAAAATTATTCCATCTTTTGTTCTTTTTTTTGTTCCTTTTTATCCAGCTGTTTCTACCTGTTTTAAACGCATAGAATGTACTCTAGGAAAAAATGAGAACCAGCGACGTAAATTGCATATATATTTCTTTTATAAAAATGCAGGGACTTACTAGATGTTAATTATCGCTTGTGCACATTGTTGTTATTGCATTTGAGCGGTCATTACTTCTGTAGAATGTATACCAATCTGTCCCGTATGGACTTTTCACGCGTCACGTCCGTATTTACGTCCAATGGAAATTTAAGCTGCAAGTGAGAGAAGTGTATGTGTGTTCAGATTTATGAACTATTCGGTGAGGTTAGTCTCAGTTCAGTCAGGCCATTTAAAGTAGATGTATATATTTGACGTTCTTATGACGAACTCTTACACAATTGTGCAGTGTATAATTTGTTGTTCAAATTGACACGCGACATTAATTGAACATGATAAACGAAATGTCAGTATCGCTGTGACTCCATACAAAATGCAATCATAGTGAAATCTTTTCGTTTTAAATTTATTATTCCGTATTTTACTAGTAAATTTCCTCAATTTTAAGAATAAATTATGCATTGCACTTATATCTAATACTATTGTTTGTAATAAGACATTCGCTTGGATATGCTGTATCGAGAGGTAACAAATGTCTCGTGTGGACCAGTGTAAATGTATTTGGCCAAAACATAAAGGAAGATTCCAGTAGATGTCTATTTCAAAACAAATATTCGTAATATCATTTTCCATATATTTTGCAAAAGTTATGTCTGATATTTTCTCTAGCGTTTCAACCAACTGAAATGATAAAAGTGACAATATTATTGTCTTTACTAACGTCTCAGCTTCCATTTTCCTTGGGAGAATAATATGTTCTTGTACTTGTTCTTACTGGTGCTTCTATTATTTGCCTTATTGCTGCTATTATTGCTCCTGCCGCTTTCGTTATCACTGTTGGTGATTCTACTGTTATTCTGATGAAAATAACGTTGGAATTATTATGTGTGTCTTGAAATTGTGTTGAAGGATTGTAAAGTATTTGCTATGAAAATAAGCCAGACAATGAATTTCTGAAGTGTGATCATAAATGGCCAGAATTTTGGGTTGAAAAAATCCAACAAGATGCAACAGTGAGCAGATATTTATTTACTGTTAGTTACTCTACATTTTTCGGGCGTCCATCGCGCCCATCATCTGGAGTACGTAAAACTTTAGTTGAAGCCTCTGGTACAGATCATACTATCTGGGAAGCTTGCTCCCCAGAAGCTTGCATCTTGTTGGATCTCTTCAACCTAGAATTACGATGCACGGAACTACAAATATAAAATTGGTCAGAATTTTGTTTGTGGAGAAGATAACTCAAGTGATGGGAGAAGAATTGTAGCTTACATTTGTGTCAGACGAGAAAATACTTTTCTATTTAATTCCAGTTGGACGTGAACGAATTTTATTTCAAGGTGAATGACTTGAATTCAGTGAGTGTGCATTCTGTGACTGCATCGTGACTGCAGTACAGACGAGCGAACTGTAGGACAGACCACACGGGGAACGTTACGTTTCGCAGTGAACAGAATGCTGTTTGATATCAGAGATTCTGGGACAGTTGAATTAATTTTACGGACGACTATCTTAAAAGTTGAACTGGAAAACTTACAGACTTATCTTGAACTTTAAAGGCCCTTTGGCAGCCGTAAATATAA
>Ga0123352_10011817_pt1 | contig 13777 bp, 9 predicted proteins | sample TergutLab28metaG_FD_89700 | JGI IMG/M metagenome (GOLD analysis project Ga0123352, IMG submission 89700) | Labiotermes labralis P1 segment gut microbial communities from Petit-Saut dam, French Guiana - Lab288 P1 | ecosystem: Host-associated > Arthropoda: Insects > Digestive system > Gut ...
AACAACACAGTCGCAAGCTCCTGGTGATGGATATATTAATGTCCGAAACATGTTGAGCACATAAGAAGTGAAATAAAATAGCAGGTGACATCAAGTTGGTCTTTTATTCTTCAAGTATATTAAACCTTTGGCCCTGGAGCTGGACATTTGCAGTTTAGCACACCATTTATGTACAATGTAAATATTTTATGAACCAAGAAGGTTAACGTTAGAAAATACACGACATTTTGTGGAGGAATAAACGAAGATGGTGAAAGTATAAAAAAATAATAAAATAATATATTTGTTGATTAAATACATAAAAAGCGTACTCTGGGGAGTAACCGTACGCCTGTCCTATATATATATATAGGACGCATGGTGCCTGAAGGTTAAAGAGTATGTAACTTTGATATACATTATTTCGGGGCAGCTTGTGTGTACCACGAAAGCTGGCACAGTGTATAGCCTACTGTGTGTACATACGCAAACAACAAACAGATACGCGTATGATTTCTTGAAAAATTATCACAAATTTTCACGCTTTCACTGATTTCGAATTTTTTGGTCTTGTGCAGTTGAAAGTGGATCACCCAAATATAGGTATGTCGATATGTCAGCTAGGGAAATTTACCTAATTTTGGCCCCGCTCTATACGGGGGAGTTTGTCTGTTCGTATTTTGGTGTTTCCTTTTTTGGTGATGCCGTTCTGAGTGAAGTATTTATTCACGTCTCTGTGACGCCGGGACGCCTAGAAGGCCAGAAAATGCGTATTTTTGAGAGCTCACCTTTTGCACAACAAGCTTCAAGATCTCCAGTTCACGTCGCATCATTTCAAAGTCTGATAAAGCAAAAACACAACTTACTTGGCCGTTCGGCTCTGCTCGTTCAGTCTGTCTCCTGGACAAATTTACAGTTATGACGTATTTCTTGGGAAGAGAGGGAAAGATCTTAAAAATGTATAATATTTATGTGCACAACACTTGCACTGTATATGGCACAAATTCAGCGAACCAACAGACTACACCCCAGCTAGTGTTATAGAACCTCTCAGCAAATTACAGCACCCTTAAACAGCACAACAAAATACATCGGCCTATAGTTCGTTACAAGTACCTTTCTTAGGGACAATGTGTGCCTGAGCAATAATCTTGTAGCAGTGACAAAGGAATTACATGGCAGTGAAAGATGTACTAACAATTTCCTTTTCGATGGGTACTGTGGGTTACGCGAGCCTGGCCACTCATCTCCACCTAATTCCCTGCGTAAGAATACATGGATTTATACCTCCACTTCCACATGTCTTCATGACATGCATAGGACAACGTTACTTTTACCATAATAACAGTAATAATTTATGAGTCTTGTCTTTGTTATGAAATTTACTCCAAGCTTATAGGCCTGCACTGGCTTAAACTATACCTGTCATAAATTTAGTGTTTGACGCAGGACTGAAATTCTTTAAATCTTATTTTTGCACCGTGCATTTTTGTAGAATCACTTCTTTATCAACCAACAACTGCACTTACATAACTTTCACATAAAACACTTTAAAAAACACTTAAAATCACTCCGACGTGTTTCGATCTTGTCAGATCATCATCAGGGAGCTTTGTTATTCTTTGCTAAAGTTATATTACAATATTCACTATTCAATTCGTTTTTACAAACAAGGTGTTGTGGCAGCATGTCATGTTGTGTAGCAATGTGTTGTAGCCAACTGCTCTCTCCACAACACATTCCCACACAACATGACATGCTGCCACAACACCTTGTTTGTAAAAACGAATTAAATTGTGAATATTGTAATATAACTTTAGCAAGGAACATCAAAGCTCCCTGATGATGATCTGACAAGATTGAAACATGTCGGGGTGATTTTAAGTGTTTTTGAAGTGTTTTATTTGAAAGCTATGTAAGTGCAGTTGTTGGTTGATAATTGAAGTGACTGAAATTCTTATTAACTGGTGATATTCGAACAGCAACGCCTGTTTTCCACGTTCGTCCTCTGGCCGCAGTTCCTGGCACGTCTTTGATGACGCACGTGCATTTGTTTCACTAACAGCTGGAAGAGGGGAACTTCGTAGACCTTGGCGCCCAACAAATTTCATATGTTTGAACCGTGAAACGAATTTCATGAAATTTACGATGTACTAAATAAGAAAATCCAATCAACCGTCGGGTAATATAAGCCCCAACTGCACCCATTATCTTGCCACTAAATGCGACCTCCAATTCTGAATTATCATTCCATAATTTGCTATTAAATTAAGCCAGAGCTTAGTCCCTTTCCACGCATTCTGTAAACAAACAATAAATAACACTGTCCAAAGATTATTTTGGAACCTGAAAGCACTTACAACGTTATAAAAAGTGTTATTTGAAATATCATTATTCAAAAGAGAACATTTTTGCTGTAATCGGTTTCCTGACGTGATATGTTAGACTTTAACACAATGTAATAAACTAACATTCCATTTTAATAATCAAGATATTATACAATTTTATGGGGAGAAAAGCTCATATATTAACTAACATGGCTACTGTATGCATACTAATGTGGCACCGGATGTTTATAAGGATGACATTCACCGCTGGGAATAGCAGAACTACTCTGGGGCCTTCGTCCGCTTCCATCCGTTTCTTACATTGCTAAAAGTAGTTCTCAGTGGTTAAATTAAATTAACTCATAAATATATATTTTATTGAGGCTTGTTGAGTGAGAAATCGTACACAGGAACATAATGCAACGGTGCCCATTTGCGGCTGTTTGTTTTGGGTACAGAGAAGAGCTGTCTGTATTGATTGCATAAAAAAGTTACAAACCTTTTAAAAAAAGCTGAGTGGAAATTAAAAGGAAAACTACCTGTATTAAAACCTTTCTAGTCCGGATGGTTAAAGAGAACTCTAAGGTAAAATGGATTTTTAAGCAAGCATTTTTAAAGCGGAAACGGAAATCTTAAGACATAACGGTATAAAGAAAAAAATGGTTATGAATTGCCTTCGCTTCATACAGTTTTGTCCGTTGACTTTATCTATACGGAACATTCCTATCAAAAACGAAAAAGCCCGACCTCTAACAAACATGTACAGAATACATTAATGAGATGCTGGCAAAAGAAAGAGAGTTGAACGCAGATAAAGGCAGATATATAGATAGCACGAAACGTAACGGTACAGAACAGAAAGGAGAAGGGGTTAACTAGATAGGAAGCGTCTGTGGATGGAGCGTTTGCTTTGTTGTTGTCTCCAGATTTTAAATTCCAAAATAATTTCAAGAAAAACACTGAAAGTCGAGTATTGTAAATGTGCTTTACACCTTTACACCTTTCATACAACACGTAATGCGGTGCATCCGTGTCTTAGCACCACATTCGCTCCGCAGTAGCTCACGAAGATTCTCCATAATGTACCAATGTCATTACAATGGAACGTGACCGATTAATCGATTAATCGAATGTAAATATGTTGCTAATATAAGCAGACAATACATATGTGTTAGTGAAAAATATCTTATACTTACGTCGCGAATGGCGGTAAATGTCCGTGTAAAGTGAATGTTATAGAGGACGTACCGCTATGTGTGTAAGATCTTCCAATCAATCCGTTATAAATCCTTCAAACACGAACATATTTTGACGTTCTGGTGACCGTGCATCGTGGTAAATTCTTGTAATAAAACCAACTAGATGCACTAATTTCTAAAATTTATATTTAGAATAAAACTCCATATGTTTAGGACAGTTCCTCTGTCCATCATCAGGAGTTTTTCACTGTATACACAACAATGGTATATGTCACACAGGTTTGCTGACAGCAAGCTGTCAGCAAAACTGTGACATATACTGCTGTGTATACCATTGTGTAGTTCATATACAGTGAACTACACACACGCACAACGCGTCAGAATATGCTGCCATAACACCGACCTTGTCCATGCCAACGTACACGATAGAATCATTCTTGTAATTTTTAGCCAAACACTGTACAAGGCTCCGTGATGATGGATCCTCTGTGATCCGAAACATTTTGGAGCACTTTTAAATATTTTATAATTTTAATTGTATCTACTTATTACATATTGTGCATTAGTTGGATAATAGATTGTTTAAATAGTAGCGTATTAGTTTATAAAATCGGAGGGTAGTCCTGTGTGACGGAAACTGGTAAAGGTTGGAGAACCTACTGAAGAAACGTGTTGTCACTACCTGAAAGAGAGTCATGTAACAGGTACTGTGGCTCAAAAATACGCACAGATTCCAAATTCTGCACATCATTAATAACATCTAGTTTTGAAACACAGTGTTGGATTAAGTTACACCAGGTTTGTGACAGGGAAACTGTATGCTTTTCATTTTGGCTTTATTACTGCAGACGGTAGTTTAAATGAGTCCACGCCAGTGGCTATAATTTCATCATCCGAAACGTTAGCGCCATGTCGGGTGTTTATTAAGTACGACTAATTGTCATATACGCATTTGGGTTAATTTGTCTCTAACACAAGCGACACTTTAAGCTTAGGCCTGCAGTTAGTAAAAGTCGTGTGGTTCGGAAATAAACATGGGCACTGTCTTTGTTTAACACAATGAAATATAAACAGCGTCTATAAATGTACCGACAGCAACATAAAATAATGAATGAGAATCATAAAACTTTGTATCCTCTTAGACTGCACCCCTGAAACCTAAAACCAGCCCCCAGATAATAATTCTTCTGCATCCTGACATAACCTGCCCCCCTGGCAAGCTTTCATAATATTGGGAAATATTTCATTTGTGGATGTGTTTCGTATAAATGTTTTAGGCTTGCACATTAATTAATTAAGACATATAATTGAATTATTTCGAAATCACACAAAACCTCCAAAATATCAGCCTCGGTATTTTTTGCTCTAAAATCGGAACTTTTGCTTAATTCCTACAGCTAGAATTTTGCAAGTTATAAAATTTGTAACTCAGAAAATTTACAATAACGTTACGTGGGAAACATTCATGCTTCGTATTTTGTAATTAGTGGGTTCGAATCTCGGTCCGATAACCGGCTCTCATGATCCATAAAGACAGGCGGACTTGCATGGTTTGCCACACTGAGCTGTACAATGCTTGCTGCGGAATCAAGAACGACGTCACACCTTTTGTTGAATGGAGAAGAGAAGCGTTCAGTTTGGAGTTCTTGCGGTGCCTTGCTAGGCAGACTCTGTCTGTGTGTCGCGAACAGTTTCGGCGTCAATGTTAGTGCGTGCCGTAGTGAGTGCCGTAGCGAGTGCCGTATTTAAAAAAAAAACAGAGCTTGCTAATGAAAACTGATATGCAAAATGGTAATGTTTATGAAAAACCTCTGTGATTATTTTATAAACTTCTAGCTGTTTATAAAGGACAATTCAAAAATAAAAACACACGAGCAAAAATACTCCTAAAGTAAATAAATTGCGCGTTGTTTTTGTTTCTTCTTCTGTGTTATTGTTATTGTTATTGTTTATAAAACGTTCGTTGGATGTTATACAATTCGAGGCATTTATTTTTACAGATTATTTACACATTGGGGAGCAGCCAAATCCAAGTCCATGTTTTTCTACGGGTTTTTTTTTTACATATATATATATATATAATTGCTCCTCACTGTGTTAGCACAACTCACATTCAGTTCGAACAAATTGTTTCCATGCCATTTTTACAGGTCCTGGTCTGTCGCGTTTCCGAACTTCAGTTCTGTATCAGATTCCTTTTGTCATCTGAATCTTCGTACTTTCCGGTTGAATTGTAGCAGCAGTCAGATTTGTTCTCTTTTCTGAAGTTAAACGGCCTTACAGAAAACCTTCGTATTGAAACAGTGTAACACTGTTAACCTAGGCTACGTTTGCTGTTGCAGTTTTTCTTATATTTGCCTTTTATAGAAAAATGTACCGTATAGAGCAATTGTCCGCCCAAACAATTAACAGTTTTTATATTGATGCTTGGCCAAATGAAAATTGAATTTGAACTCAAAATGAATTTCTTATAGTAGTCCAATATTTTTTTTCTGTCAAAATCTTTTCAATCAGAAGCTTATTTAACTTTCCTCACAAATAATTAAATTTTCGCAAAATTAGTTCTCATTCTTCATGAATTATAAACCGTACACTTAATTGTTATTACTGTAGTAAAATGGCGATTTGTACTCCTCACCCAATATTGTGCGGGTGATAAAATTGAGAAGAATGAAATGGGCTGGGCATGTGTCGCGTATGGGTGAGGAGAGGGGGGGTGTATAGGGTCTTGGATGGGAAACCGGAGGGAAGGAGTCCACTAGGGAGACCCAGGCGTAGATGGTGGATAATATTAGGACGGATCTCCAGGAGGTGGGATGTGGGTATATGGACTGGATTCGGCTGGCCCAGGGTAGAGACAGTTTGCGGACGCTTGTGAGTGTGGTAATGAACCTTCGGTTTCCGTGAAATGCGGGGAATTTCTTGACTAGCTGAAAACCAGTTACCTTCTCAAGAAGCACTGTGCACCATGGAGTAAGTAAGTAAGTAAGTAAGTAGTAAAATGGCTAGCTCATGAATTTCCAGTAGAACGTCTATCAGTAACAACAGCCCTAGCTGAGACTACAGTATATTTCGTCTCAAGATTTATTCATAGTTGCTCGCCACAACAAATGCTAAGGCCCAAAATAAACAGTTCCCATCTCCACACGCAGATTTCACATCACAAAGACTTGCATTCAGGACTATCGGGGGAAGTGAACATTTCCAACGCACACTAATGTACAACACCACGCAAATAATAATTACAGTATGTAGTAATGCACATTGTGGGCCGGGTAGCTCAGTCGGTATAGCGACTGAACATGGGCTGGACGGTCCGGGATCGAATCCCGATGATGACGAGATTTTCCGCCCGTCCAGATCTGCCCTGGGGCACATCCAGCCTCCTGTACAATGGGTACTGGGTCTTTCCCGGGGGTAGATGCGGTCCGGGAGTGGGGCTGATCTCCCCACCCTCATCTAGTGCCGAGGTCCTAGAAAGAGTAAAGCTATACCTCTACTCACCTCAGGGCCTTCGTGGCCTACAAAAAGGATGAACCAACCTATCTGTATTGCACATTGTCCCCTAAAACTAAGAATGTGGAGTACTGACCAGTGTGGTGATATCTGAGACCTCGATGCTGGTCGGGTCGGTTCCATGTGCCCGACCCGACCATCTCCAGTACTCTGGCGAGATATACGTAAACAACGAAGCTACCAACCGTTGACCCAATGTGTTAAACTCGGCAATATTTGGCTCCCAGTTCACTTGTACACCCTACAAGAGAAACTGAATCTGTGCAGGAAATTATGAATATTTTTTATATAAAACATAAAGCCTGGTACATATATTATATGGAAGTAACCCGAAATGCCTTGCTGCGTGGCATTAGCGCAGATTTTGTGTTGATTATTGGGCATTTTGTGTAGGCAAATAATGCCTGTTTCTCAGTTTATTTTTATCATTGTTGTGTATTTAACAGTTCGACAGTTGCCTTACAATTAGGCTAATTACGAAATGTCCCACCTGGCTTTTTTTTTCGGGACTTCTTTTACTTTCGTCGTAAAGGAGGTTCTTTGTTACTGTCATAAATACTGTCAGACAAGACCAGCTTTTTCTATACATCACTTTAGGTGTTTATGTTGAAGTTGTCTATCACTGTGTGCGTGGAATAGGAATTCACGAAGTTTAGGCCTCCTAGAACTTATGATGCAAGAAACACAGTGGGTAAAATCAAGGCAAGAAGAAGGCAAGAAGCCAGTAGGGGAAGTGAAGCATTTCTACACCAACTAACCTAACCAAGCATAGAGCCAAGAGCCAGCCACCGTGTTAGCGGGAGGAAAGCCGCACTCACACTTTATTGTTGATGGAAGGCGGAGGTTCGCGGTCTGAAAGCTTGTTTAATTGCAGAAACGTGTTACCACTATTTCAATCCCATATCCTTTCAAAGCCTGGCTCCATCTTTCATCCGTGTCGGAGAGCGCCCTCACACCAAGTCGTGTAGACACGACCCCAGTTCAAGGGATGGAGGCATCCATTAAAAAGACAGGATTATCCTTCGAAATATAATAAATTACACGAGAACCGGGCATGTCGATAATAGGGCAAAAAAATTAAACAAGACCTTGTAGCTTCCAGTTGCTTAGTCGGCTGGTGCGTTGAGTTCGCGCTACGAGCAGTTGAAATGTGACGCGTATTTCTATCAGCTAAACGCATTCTGATTTCGAAGAAAATAAAGAGCAGGGACAATTTGTATAAATATTATTGTAACAAATTAATGATCAGTTAGGCTTCAGGGGGCTTTTTCTGCCAGTTTGCTCTCTGAAAATATCAAGATTAAAACATACAGAAATATAATGATGCCTGTTGTTTTTGTGGGTGTGCAACTTGGTCGTTTACATTGAGAGAGGAACGTAGGCTGAGGGTGTTTGAGAATAGGGTGCTGAGGAGAATATTTGGGCTTAAGAGGGACGAGGTAACGTGGGAGTGGAGAAATTAATTAGGAGTTTAGTGATATGTACTGCTTACCGAATACTCTTCGGATGATCAAATAAGGGAGAATGAGATGGGCGAGACACGTAGCACGTATGGAGGAGAAGTGCGTATAGGGTTTTGGTGGGGAAACCTGCGGGAAGGAGACAACTTGGAAGGCCCAGGCGTAGATGGGGATAATATTAAGATGGATCTTCAAGAAGTGGGATGGGGAAGCAAGGGCTGGGTTGATCTGGCTAAGAATAGGGACAGGTGGCAGGCTGTTGTGAATGCGGTATGGAACCTTCGGGTTACATAAAATACGGGGAATCTCTTGACTAGCTGAGCAACTGTTAGCTTCACAAGAAGTGCTCTTCCACATGGAGTTATTTAGTTATTTGGTTAGTTAGTTGGTAGGCTGGTGGATTGGTTGGTTGGTTTGTTGGTTAGTTGGTTGGTTGGTTGTTTAGTTGGTTGGTTAGTTGGTTTGTTGGTTAGTTGGTTGGTTGGTTGGTTGGTTGGTTGGTTGGTTGGTTGGTTGGTTGGTTGGTTAAGCTTCAAGGATTTAGAGGTGTATGTACAGGTGAACAACAAGTGATGACCATGAACCCCAACTGACAGTCGCCACATACCGATGTAGTGTTGATTCTCGTGGTCAGCAGCTTTGTTGTTTGATGGAAGCCTTCACCCTCTGAGAACTGGGCACCCTGTACTATTTGTGCAGTACTTTATGCTGTACACGGATTTAAAATGTGTGATTACTGAGTTTGTTTCTGAGATATCCCAAGGCCACCGTGCTTTTCGTCAGCTAGTTAATGGTTTGCAGGTGGTATCCACGGCAGACGCTAACTTCAGACAACACCTAACAAATACAAGCAAGGGCGTCAAAGTGGCTGTAAATGAACCTGACCATTCTCAGTGGCCTTCCAATCAGAACAGACCCAACTGCTACTGCGCTGCATCTCAGTCGTCGAAACACTATTTAAGAAAATAACAGCGATGGAGTTCGAAATGTTTCCGCGTAGAAAAAGCTGCACATCGTCGCTATTTTCTGTATTGTACGTTTTCAATAAGAATTTCACAAATATGCCAAAAGATTTTTCACTATATCAGGCATTATTTTTTTGAAGTTTGGGGCTACTTGCATTCGTTCATTCCCGAAGTAAAGGTAAAGCAGTCCCCTTAAAAGCCTGGAGTGGCCCAAAGGGTTCCAGGAAGTTAAGGTTCCCAGATTTCGTGAAAACGGCACAGGATGGTGGTAGGTTGTCAGCCTTACGCACCGGCCGCCTTTCTCCCCAGGAAATGCCCCTGGTACTCATTTTTGTTACAGGCTGAGTAGACCCCAGGGCCATAGTGCGATCGGAAGGATTTTATGTCAATGAAAAATCCAATGACACTAGCTGGGATCGAACCAGCGACCTTCCGATTTGTAGCATAGCACCTTAACCACTGCGCCACCGATTCCCGAAGTACCTGGGGGTTTTATTTATTTTGTTGTAACTGGACAGTGTATTTAAATTTGCTGTATCGGCATACCTTATAAGACAGAGAGAATTATAAGTGTACCACATGTGTGGACAGCACCTTTGGTCTACCACGCAGGGAACAACACGGGGCTGTGGGTGTATGTTGGGGGGGGGGGTGCACAGGAGAGTACTTGGAAGTATTACAAAGAAACATGAAGCGGCAGAAAAGTACGTAGTGAGGGGCTTCTAATTTCGTACCGTTCATAGGCCGTAGCTTGTTTTAGCATCTTGGGCGGGACAAGATCAAAGGAATAAGCAGCACATATAGGAATCGTGAGTTTTGCGTTAGTCAGAATAACTGCAAACGAGAGACCGCCTGGACTGCTTGTGTGTAGGTGTATATAGTGGATTGGTATTAATCGCTCAGTAGGATTACTGAATATTCTTGGCGCCACACCACGACGTACGAGTCGGCCTAATGTCCTTTCGTAATACGTACGAGACGCCGGACGAAGGTGTACGTGCATCTGTAGGCACATGCTTGTGTACAGCGTCTTGCATTTAGACACAAGTCACGTGTCAATGTCATCCCCCACATTCCCAAGGCACCACAGCACCGACACACTTTACAGCTGTCTGCAGCTCCTTATCATTCTGGGCATCGAAACGACCTTAAAAAGTGATATATGAATCCTTCATAACGCAGGAAGAAAGTGTAAGTTTTCAACACGAGTCTCCAGCGTTGGGGCAGATATATGACACAATCGCTATTTCGCCTCCGATGAAATCATCTTGTAGGTACAAGCATCTTATTTCCGTCTGTATTGATATGCAACAGAATTGTACACGGTAATATGAAGAAAATACGGAAGAAATGGACAGGAATAAATGTAGAAATCTGTAAAAAGCAGAGAATCATAGAAAGAAAAGTGAATATTTAAAAGGCCTCGTACTGCTACTACTACTACTACTATTAGTACTACTACTACTCTACCATTACTACTACTACTAATACTACTACTACTACCACCACCACCCCCACCACCACTACCACCACAACCTAGTCACTGAACACACACCGAGAAGGTATGGGTTCGATCCCAGGCCCACCTGTGAAGGATATTTGGTGAAAGAAATGCAAGTGAGGCACGTTTTTCTCCGAGCACTTCAGTTTCTCCTTGTCACTTGCCAGTGCTTCGTAGGTCTACACATATTTCATTCAAACACCATCGACGCTGCATAAACTTAGGAATCGACAGCGTCGTTAAAAAACACCTCTTTCCTTTACTGCTGCTGCTACTATTACTACTATTGCTACTACTACTGCTACTACTACTGCTACTAATACTACTGCTACTACTAATGCTACTGCTACTACTATTACTGCTACTACTACTACTACTACTACTAGTGCTACTACTACTACTACTGCTGCTACTGCTACTGCTACTACTGCTACTACTACTACTGCTACTACTGCTACTACTACTACTACTACTGCTACTACTACTACTACTGCTACTACTACTACTACTGCTGCTACTGCTACTACTACTACTGCTACTACTACTACTGCTGCTACTGCTACTACTACTACTGCTACTAGTACTACTGCTACTACTACTAATGCTGCTACTGCTACTGCTACTACTACTACTACTGCTACTACTACTACTACTGCTACTGCTACTGCTACTACTGCTACTAGTACTACTGCTACTACTACTGCTACTACTACTACTACTGCTACTAGTACTACTGCTACTACTACTACTGCTGCTACTGCTACTACTACTACTACTACTACGAACTACACTTAATAATAAAGCGGCGTACTGTCGTCTGCACGCTGTTTTGTTACACAAGAAAGTGTCTTTGACTTCCGACCTAGTGCGACAGCCCTCCTGTAGAAAGCCTGCTTTCGTCGCAACGTCCCGTGACGTTTGCGGTGCTCAGGTCAGTGACGGTGGATACTCGCTGAAGTGCTGACAGTAGGAAAGTTTAGAATACAAAAGCAAGGTGCCAAAGATGATTGGCATAACATGCACATTAATGTTAAAAATGTGTCTTTTCGTTCGATTGTAAGGCGAAAAGCACTGAGTAAGCCAACGTTTGAACGACACTAACTGACACAATCAGAAGGCGGTGAGGGGCTGTGTGTGAATCTAGCACATGAAGTAGGTTGGTCCGTTGTCTCTGAGCTGCAATGAGACCGAAACGAATGTAGCTTACGCTTTGACTTCTCGAAAATGTGTCACTAATAAGTAACTAAATGATGAAGAGAGTCGTGTGATACGAAGGTGATACACTTGTACGTTCTGGTTCCAAAACCCGGCCAAAATATAAGTACTGAAAGGATTGCTGAGTGTCTTAAAACAAACAACATACTAAAGCCGATTGGCTGAAACTCGAATTCACATAAAAAGTTTTATGGATATAAAAGCCAAACAATCTCCGGGATATCCGAAAAGAATCATTTGTGATTCTTGTTTCATAGTACTTTACTGGAGGTGGTGGGGTTGGTGTGGGGGAGGGGAGGTTCTTTTATTCCCTTTGTGTTTAAGGAACAGTAACGATGAAAGCAGGCAATGAGATGGAAAATGATGAAAAGCAGAAAATATTTCGCAATTTTCGTATTTCTGAATGACATAAAGTGGAACTTATGTGACTTTTTTTATATGTGCGTAATGCCCAAAGCGCAGAGATACGATTACTTCTGTTTGCTACCAGCAAACTTCTCAACCGACGAAAAGTTTTTTGAGAGGTCAGTAGACGCACATAAATCTCGAAGGTTGCAAACTGCAAGCAAAAACGATACGGCAGGGTATCTCACGTAAATGTTCAGATATTTTCGTTCCTAATGATTGCCTTTGATATTGTTTTGATGAATGAGTGGAAATGGCTCAGCTGTGCGTAGCATGTAACGTTCGTACGTCACACGAGGTGTAGGAGTGTTTACGTTTGTGATCGGGAAACCTGAAGACAAAGAACCCTGTCCCTTATCCAGGCAATACCATTGAATGAACCACTCCCTCGTAGAGAACCTAATGGACTGCTATTTGCTTAGATGGCCCGAACATTTGTGACAAAGAGTCAGAATCGTTACGTCATGAGATGCGTATAAGACATGGTCCTTATTTTGCCGATGACGTAAAACGTTATTTGCTGTGAAACTATTGCCTGTTGGTGTTGTTTTCTGTGCGTGACTGTGCATGTCACAAAGTGTCTCTGTGCTACCAGCTGCGGTAGTGCAACAGCAGCAAATGTTGTGGCATTGGATTAAAAAGAGGAGTAGCTAATCTTTAACCTTTAGACGCCTAACGTCAACTATAGTTGACGTACCTCACCGCTAACCTCCAAAGTTGCATTTCATATATTTATTCAACAAATATAGGTACCGAATATTTTAAACATGGTATAGAGTCTCCGTTTTTTTTTCTTTTAAAAATGCAGTTCGTTTCATAATTCTAACTTGTTTGGTTCCTGTATTATTCACATTTTATATACAGGATGTGCTAAAATTAAAAAAAAATAATTCCGGCGCCAAAAGGTTAACGAGGTTTTTTTGGAAGTGTGTCATTCCCGTTGTGTATGTGAAAACTGGAAAGGGTATGTAGTCAAACACAACTATGTCAATTAAGATATTTTAATGACTATACTAGACAACTACATGTTTCGGCCTTTACTGGCCATCTTCAGGTTGTCTTCAAGAGACCTTAAGGTCCTACTATATACAGGGTGAGTCTCTCGCTAGAGGCCCCAAACCATTGTCTATGTATACAGTCGAACAGCGCGGGTTTCTCGTTCGTAAATACTGACAAACAGGTTCATTTAAAGCATGCCAGACGGCATTTC
>Ga0123352_10011821_pt1 | contig 13776 bp, 6 predicted proteins | sample TergutLab28metaG_FD_89700 | JGI IMG/M metagenome (GOLD analysis project Ga0123352, IMG submission 89700) | Labiotermes labralis P1 segment gut microbial communities from Petit-Saut dam, French Guiana - Lab288 P1 | ecosystem: Host-associated > Arthropoda: Insects > Digestive system > Gut ...
AAGGTACTATTATCAATCCTCACACTGTGATTTTGTCCTGCATTCTGATCTCGAGACATGACCATGCACTTAGTTTTATCAGCACTTACTTCCAGTCCAGTCTGCCCTAGTAACAGCTACTAGAGCTTCTGCATTTTCCTTTAGAGTATGTATGCTTCCTCCCAGTATATTAACATAATCGGCATAAGCCAGAAGCTGATGGATACCATTTAATTTCAAGCCATCCTGGTTTACCTGAACCCTCCTCTTGGCCTACTCTAAAGCAAAGTTAAAAAGCATTGGTGATAGAGCGTCTCCTTTTTTCAGACCATTCCTAATAGAGAATTTGTCAGACATATTCTTGCCTATCCGTACTCTGCTATATGTTTCAGTCAAACTCATCTTTGTTAAACTTACAAGTTTCCTAGAGATACCAAACTCAATGAGAATCTTATGTAAGATCTCCCTCCTAACTGAATCATAAGCTTTCTTGAAGTCTACAAAGAGCTGATGAACTTATTTATTGTATTCACATTTTTTTTAAGTATTTGGTGAATGCAGTATATATGATCGATAGTCGACCTGTTGCGTCGAAAGCCACATTGATGATCCCCGACAATTTCCTTCGCATATGGAATTAACCATTGAGAGCAGGATGTTGGATAAAAATTTGTAAGTGGTTGAGAATTTGTGCATTAATTTGGTCACATACTAAGATAATACTGAGATGCACGGTCAGCAAGGCATAAAAAAAAGAAACATACGGAATAAATAAATTTCACCTAATGTGTACAATATGCACGTATTAATGCACAATCCATAGGACATGGATACAAGGGTTTTTCTAATAGCTTGTGTACCTTGAACGTTCCAGAGATCTTGTTACTCCGAGAAAGCGATAGGACTTACTGGAGTAAATTACCGTGGAATGTTGCTGTAACACGGCGAGTCTCTTCAGGTTGATCAAGTAGATGAGAAAGACTACAGGATGTATTTTACACTCTGTTTTAACTGCATGAGAGGGACACCATGCACAAAGAATATCTGCATGCCAAGCATGAGAGTTGATCTAAATATATCCTTCCACAGGAATTTCGCACAATCCCGCTACGTGTCCTAATCTGTGTACGGTGAATTACATAGCTTTTATATCTGTATTAACAACAGACCTTTTCAGTGGACTTCTGCTTATCCTGACAAGTAACCGACCCAGTCTAACGTATTACTCGGTAACAGTAACAAAATTAATGAGCTGTCTCTGTAGTAAGCTCACGTTTTTCTACGAAGAGCTCTGTATATGGCTGAGCTGTACACACAGAAGGAAGCAATCCCCGGTTTAACAATTCACTGTTATTGTACAGTTCGGTGCATTTTAAGGCAAAAAAAGAACACACAGTCTGCTAAGCTTGTACACAATGACGACTACAAAAATGCTGATTAATTTTCCGATAAATACCAGCTTAAAATGACTGGATGTCAAGACTGTTTTGAAACTTGAGGTTTAAAAACGATTCTACTGTTATCTTCGAAGGGAGAGCAGTTTTTTTAGGTGTGCCCCCCCCCCCCACTTCAACATAGGAGCATATGAGAATACCACACCTGCAGTCACAGTTTCCTCCCAACCCTACACCTAACTTACCGAAAGGATCAACACCCAGCTACCTATAAATCCATTCACGCAATAGACATCCTACCAAACTTAGTTTAACAAACGCACGCAAATAATGATGATGATGATGATGATATCTCAACATCGACAAGCGGTTTATGCATGTTATATATAACTCTTATAGCACGAAAGTTGTCAAAATCTGATGATGGCCGCTATAGGCCGAAACATGTAGTTTTCTATTGCTAATAAACACCATCATTTAGCCATATATTTATAGTTATGTTTTGACTGAATTAACCTCACCTTATAGGAGAACAGTTTTGTTCAGAAAACCCTCACGTTTCAGACTTAAAAAAATAATTCGGAGTTTATCTTGAATCCAGAATGCTTTGAACAAAGTAACACTTAAATTTGATACGCCTATGGTTTATTCACAATTCGGAATCGAAATGTTTAGATGCACATTCTTATTCATTATTAAGAGCTAAAGTAACCTCTGATACACAACAATTCTACAGCTCTGCTCTGAATTTTTCCAAGCACGCATAAATGCGTACTTTCTAATAACCTCCATGTTATAAGCGCTTACCGAAGTCAACATAAGGATGCTGTAAAGTAACAAGAGACCAGCAAGCGTAATGTAACGAATTAAACATGCCACTTGCAAGTTTCGAGGTACAAGTATTCGTAATATTGCTGATGAACAATCACATCTGGGATATTATGCCGTGAGAGCTGGTAAATTTCTGCCGACATTTCAAAGAACATCGAGTCTTCATAATCGGGGTCAAGTCTTCTTAGACTTCGCTTCTTCGAAACTTCAGTAATAATTTACCAGTCAGCACGGCGTCACATTAAATAACCTTTAACTTTCTAAATGTAGCATTTTTATTCCTTGATCAATGAATGGTGAAAAGCGTGCCTACAGTCCCACAGATGATGAAAATGATGACGTTAATAATAATAATAATAATAATAATAATAAGCTCTTTACATCGTATTTATACTTATATTCCTGAGACAAACTATGTCCCTAGGGAATACAGTGTTGCAGCTATTCTGTTGTTACTATTCATGGTGCTTATATCGTTAGTTTCATTGTTGAATCTATTGTAGTTTTATATTAGTACTTTCCGAAGTATGTGTGCAGTGCCCAATATGGCTGTTTTCTGTAGTTCCGTGACTTCATGTTTTCCTGGTATGTTGCTCACGTATTTTCTAAATGACTGTGAAATAGTCCCAGTCGCCCCTATTATTAGCGGTATCACCTTTGCTTTTACATTCCACATGCGCTGTATTTCTATTGTGTATTATTATTATTATTATTATTATATAAAATAACCTAGTAGCCAATAAGATAATCAGCAAAATGCACATTCAAAAACAATTACAATGAAAGAATGTAAAAAACCGCACACCAATGACACAAGAATTAATGACACAAAACACGAAGAAAACGAAATCACAGAGATTATTCATTAAAAAATTATGATAAAACAAACAAATTTAATTTGAAGTCTATTAAGCGTTCTAGCTTGCTTTCAGAAGATAACGACGACTCGACGCAATAGATTCGACGCTGATGCTCAATTGGCAGGAGGACGGTTTTGCAGAAGAGCAAACACGAAACTTAGAGCTCTCTCACTCAGATTCCGTCTATGAACTTGAAGACCAAACTAACTTAGGAACAACATGGAGCAGAGTCCTATTTGACGGGCTAACAGGTCCTCAGCCAGTCAAGAAGCTTCCCGCATTTTAAGGAACCCGAAAGTTTATTATCCCATTCACAAGAACCGACCGCCTCTCCCTATCCTGAGCCAGAAGAATCCAGTCCATGTCCCCCCATCCCACTCCCTGAACATCCATTTTTATATTATCCTCCCATCTCTTCCTTGGCATTCCAAGTGGTCTCCTTCCCACATGTGTCACCATCACAATCCTGTATGCTACTCTCCTCTCCACCATACGCACTACATGCCCAGCCCATCTCAATTCTTCTTGAATTGATCACCCGAAAATTATATGGGGAGGAGTGCAAACCATACGCCTCCGTTGTTACCTCGACCTTCTTAGACCCAAAAATCCTCCTCAGCACGCTATTCTCAAACACCCTCAGCCTACATTCTTCCCTCAGTGTAAGCGGTCAAGTTTCACACCCACAAAAAATAACAGCAAAATTAGAGTTATGTGTGCTCATAATAAATAGCTCTTTAATATCAAAGCACGTGGTACGCAACACTTTTTTTGACATTTCAATGCTCTGCGCGTTTCAACAAAAATACAAAGAGAAATTTAATGCCTAGAGGATATTAGACGATCAGTTTTGTAACCGAGATACAGGATGCTTCTCTTTCTTAGAAACTGAATCTTTAAGTACTCTTAAATGTATTTCTGTTTTCAAAGCGCTTATCGGATGAAAGTTAATTTTAATACTATACACATTTCTCGCAATAAATATATATTTATATTTTATTTCCAATTTACTGCACTAGTTTATAAATAAAGGTCACTCCTATAAGTTTCGACCGTTACATATACCACCTTCAGGGAATACTTGTCACATAAAGGTCATACAAATTTAAAGTGCTATTTCCGTCTTTTGTAAATGGTTAAATATTAACTTTTATCAAAGAAAGTTTTATATTTAACTATATATAACTCTTGTGTGACATGTGGTCGCTGAATATGGTCATATATAATGGCCGAAGCATGTAGGAGTAACGTTTATATATCGACCAGTGCAGTAAATTGGAAATAAATTCACCTGTGAAAGTTATGTGTTAGTAGTACCTCCTGGATTTGAAGGTAAAGTATAGGTGAAGTTCGCCGCATCCCTAGTCATGAAGCGTCATGAAAATACATTCTGTATGTCTTGGCTTTCCAGAAGACCGAGTGCTCAAGTTTATGCTGTTGTTGCTTTCAATCAAATTTAAGCTTAATAATAACCATTATGCAGGAGGTTGGACAGACTTCATCTGACGGTTCTAGCGTAGCGGCAAAGAGAAAATGTCTGTTCTTGCTGGATTGTCATCGTCGCTAGCTAGGAAACAAAACGTGAATACTTTAGTTACAAGTTAAGGCGACTAAAACAACCCCTGTTTTATTTTATAAAAAAAGTCTTGTTAATATTTAGGGTAATCTTACCCAGTAGCGCGGTGGATTACGTTAAATTTGGAATGCGATTAGACAGAACTATGTGTTCCACAGTTAATAAGCAATCTAGGCATATCTTTGAAACTTTAACAAAACTCATAAACCTTACATATACTCGTACTCGACATAGATGGTTACGTAATCAGGGGTTGTAATTAGGTTAGAATTTGTAGGGTACAACTCTCCCTGAAGTCGCATAGAAAGCCAAGAAAAGAAGAAAATTCCTAATCAGAGTAACCGACAGTCGGGCTGAAATTAAAATTATGTACACTGATGCACCACCCTGTTCAGAGGGGGTAGCTTTATAACCAGTGAAAAAGGTCAGTTGCAGATTTAATGGGAAGACTGTAGGTTACGGTCCCTGCCAGTTCCACAGAATGCGGGGATTTTATTGACTTGGTAATGAGCTAGTAGCGTCTGAAAGAGGACTGTTAAGGAAGTAGTTAGTTAGTTGTTTAGCTACTTAGTTTGGTAGTCAGTGAGTCAGTCATTTAGTTAGATAGCTAATCAGTCAGCGAGTTTGTCAGTCAGTCGCTCAGCAAAGAGATTATATGTCGAGGCCCTCCGACTTGTAATGTCACCTGTCACAGAATCAGGACAACGACGTTCTCATGTCAGCAGCATGCAACCTTCGGGAGTTAGTCATAATGGTCTCATAGTTTATGTACACAAATAATTACCAGTCAAGAAGTGAGAGTGATGTCGTTGGAACTTCCGATTTCTGTGGAGATCTCTCCGGATTAAAATTCGTTTGGAATTTTGCCAATACGACAGATGATTACCTTCAGTTTCTTTGAGAACTGTTTTTGAATCCCTACACAGCAACTTTCAACATTCCACATTTCAGTTCATCCTTCACTAAATAAAAACACAATCCAGGTTTTTTTTTAATTTGACATTCAGAGAACCGTGCATCGTGATATATTCTTATAATAAAAGCCAACGATATGCACAATTTCTCAAATTTATTTGATAAAGTACTCTACACTTTTCCGTCAAGTCCACTGTCATCATCAGGAGTATCTCAACACTGTATACACGCAATAGGTATTTGTCATGCTAGTTCTGTTGGACCTGACCTCGCTAGCAGACATCCAACAGAACTAGCATCACAATACCTATTGCGTGTATACAGTGTTGAGATACTCCTGATGATGACAGTGGACTTGACGGAAACGTGTAGAGCACTTTATCAAATAAATTTGAGAAATAGTGTGTCTCGTTGGCTTTTATTATAAGAACAATCCAGGCTTCTCGCACAGTTATTTAACATAAAAAAATAGAGATATACCTCCAATCACTGTATAAGCCTTAATGGTCTGTAGACTGACAAATTTACCTTTTGATTTCTATCTTAAGACATTTATGTTTCAGCGTTAGTACACAAAAATTTAGAGTGAGGAACAAACTCATGCTTTGTCCTCAAACTGAACACCAAAATTATCAGACACAATACAGAGACCCCTCAGGACTGACTTTCTTCCAGGTTACGTACAAAATTGCAGTTCGTAGCTCACACGGAATATGATGTCCTTTAGACAGACCGGTCAGTTAATGCTGTGTACGGATACAATTTGCATTTATTGTCACAAACATACGAAACCTAATAACACGTACTCTTGCGTGATAAAATTCATGTTATGTTACTCTTGCACCACCTGGTATATATAGTTACCACCGGGACTTAAAATATTAAATTCTCAGAGCACTGGGCAAAATAATTCTGAAACACATCTGTCAATTGTTTTCCACACAAACTATCGAAACAAAATAAAAGTCTTGAATTTCTGTAAAGCTTTAAAAGATTTACTGGGAGTTTTTTTAATATATTAGTACATCTTTAATTACGAAGGCAAAATAGTCTCAGCTGAAAAATAATTTGCTACTTTACACGGGCATTATTGAGATCCTTTAGAATTCTGCTATGAATATGCAGTAATAGGAATAAGTGACAGACATGTTTCGGTCTTCATACTTTCCTTTCATATATTCCTAAGTACAGATATTCTTCAAACATATCTTGTGTAATTTTATGACACGTGTCGCTATTCACTTCAAAGTCATTTCGACCTTAACAGAGAAAGATACGTCTTCCCTAGAAGCGTCAGTAATTTACAACTTCAGTGCAGTGCTATACACAGAAGGCTTTACGAAGAATTATTGGCACATTCTTTAACGCGAGCAGCGCGAAAATACACTTAGGACAACCGATGTAATCAAATGGCATGATACGTTATGTAGTTCTACTGATACTTGGATTTTATATTCGTGAGGAATATTTCTGGGAAAATGATTATGAGTAAGATGTGTGCAAAATTTGTATAAATAAATATATGTTCATTCATATTTGGAAGTTTTAGTGTTAAGCTAATAATTGAGCTGCCATTTTTCATTTGCCAGCGTCATTACATAGCAGGAGATATACGCACAGCATACTGAAACTCAGCATGCGATAGTTACTCAAATAACAGTACAAATATAAATGGATGGACTGAGAGCTCAAAAGCTGATGTTAAAACGGGGATGCCATTAACATGAGTGACTGCACTTTGCGCTCCGCAGTCTCACGTGGGATCCATATACGCGCCATAATCGGATCAGCCTGTGCATAGAAATCATTTATTTCTTCTCAGGTAAGAAAATTGCATAGGTTATGGCGTACACTAACAGGCAAGTTCTACTATATTTAACCGTTTTAAAGTTCAATGGTTGCAACATGTACATATAAGATTAACATTTTAAAACTCCTAATCACCCCCCCCCAAAGAACACGTTTAGGTGTTTTGTACTATTCTCACAATAAACAGCGATTTTTTATGCAAAATCATACAGGGTTTAATATGTTAACTGCTATATCTTTTCTCCGTGAGGTATGACATCGACTGTTAAATACAATTCGCTCTAAATTCAATCCTTAAAGACTGTGCCATACAATTAGTCTTCGGCCTCATAACGCGGAGGTCTGGGTTCAATCTCGTGCCAGTCCATACGAAAATATTGTGGTCAAAATGGCAATGGAGTACGTCTTCCTTCTGAGCACTTCTCTTTCCCCCTGCCAGCATTATTCCACCTATGCTGCAAATTATGTTAATCTAAATACTGCATCAAACAGAGGGACAAGCGGGCGAGGCCTGGGAACCTTAAAACAGAGAAAGACTGTTTCGGATACTGGGAAACATTGGATAGAAAATCACTACCTTACCGCGTTCAGAGTCTTTAAAATGAGGAAGGAAGTCTTACAAGTAGTGTCGGCTTTATACGGCAGTGCATCGTTTACTGTGTTTGTTCTTTCGTACTCGCAAGTTACCACACTCACATGTCGGTCAGAACATCACTGATGTCTTACGATTTTAATGAATCTGCTGCGGTAAAGTCAAAGTTGTCTCTACGCAATCCACACATACACAAAATTTATTATATAAAATATATATTACATATCATATATAATGTATTATGTAATATAAATATTTGTACACACACTCACCCGAAGCTACCCTTACTTTGCTGTAGCGGTACGGCTTGCGTGTTCAGATGATCCTGCAAGTTATGCTGGCGGTAGGGTTGCTACTGGCAGGGTCTCTCAAGCCAGACATGTTAAAAGTGATGACCCAGACAAAAAGGAATAACCTGGCCGTCCAGTTTGGGGTTGGACGTGTGGCTGACAACTTTACCTCGTAAAGAAGTATCGTTTGGACAACTGAACAAAAGTCTCGGATAAACAGAAACCTGGAGGCAACGCACTGAGAAGGCTAAGGCTCGATTTGGTTTGTAACGCCACTGCAGCACACACACACACACATACACACACACACACACACACACACACATACAAACATGAACCTCCTCGCTAGATACCTGTAAGCGGTAAGCTTTAAACCCCGCTCACTTTACGTTGTAAGCACTAAGTAGGAGACAAGGCGAACTTTCCACTAAAGTACTTAACACACAACACTACAGGAGTACTGACCTCCTGCACTTATAATGACAGCTAGAATTTAGTTGTGCCATATAATTTAGTTGTGCCATATAATTTAGTTGTGCCATATAATTTAGTTGTGCCATATAATTTAGTTGTGCCATAGAATTTAGTTGTGCCATAGAATTTAGTTGTGCCATATAATTTAGTTGTGCCATATAATTTAGTTGTGCCATATAATTTAGTTGTGCCATATAATTTCGGGAACCGAATTCAGTACGTTTTTTTAAACTGTATTTAAAACGAATTGCATGTTTAGAGCACAGCGCTACGTCATCTTCATTAAATGCACGCTTCTCCGAACTGGCTGCTATTTAAACCCCTTGCCTTCTGTTTCTGTCAGCAATTAACGTTTGTACTTTGACCTTTAACTTCACATTTTATTGGGATTTGAATTACAAAAAGTGCCGTCGTAGCTTCTTCTCAACCCTGTCACATGCCAGTTGCATACATTTAATTCTTTCGTGTGCGTTCTCTTGCATTGTGACATTGTCAGGTAACAAATAATTAGATCATTTACAGAGATATAACTTTGGTTTCAAAGTATATTTAATAGATGATATGGACAAAATTTAGGCTGTAGCGGTAGATATACTACGTTATTCAGCGTAAATTTAAGAAAGCTATTAGTATCTTTACTGCTTATCTGCATCCGGGATTGAGAAATTTAATAGTACTTTCGATAACACCAGCTTTAATAACATATTGTCTGCCAATATAATTTACACCACGCTACTCAATGAACCTCTGCCACTTCCATGCTACACGTTCTATCCATCTCAACCTTCAGGAATTATTCATATTAATTGTAATAAATAAAAAAACAAATTTTGAAACTCTTCTTTAAGTACCTGAATGGATCTGACTGCAAAAAAGTGTTGCATTTTTTTAAGCTTCCGGCCAGTTAAATTTTCGATGGAGTTTTTTTTGGAAGTCTGAAACATGTCCACCGCCAACTCCGCTCTTATTGAAATGTAGCATGTCGTAGTTGTTCTTGTAACGTCTCCTTTTGATCCTTTATCTTCTTTTTCACTAATGACACTTCTGAAGTCCTGTGATATTAAATCTACTTTTTCTCTACTATAATTCTCTGAAGCCTGGTATGTGGAGCTTCATCTGAAAAAGGGATCTTAACTGAATTTCCAATATTCGAACGTTGGCACTGAATTCACTCTGGACACCGTCCAAGAAATTCCGCTAGCTTTCTGAGGGAAGGAACAAATACAAGCTCAGCTGCCGGAGGAATTCTCCAGGATATTTTCAATAATCACCATCCGTTGGTGACAACAGTGTCTTCCATATAAGAAAGGTAATCCCAAGATTGAGACCGTATTCTTTGGTTGCAGTTTTCCAATTCCATGAAAAGCGAAATGTTAAGCTTTCCTTTGTGGAAACCGAATTCTATGGAGATAAAGAGAATGATATTTCACTGTTCACGTGAAAAGAAGAGGACGCACTTGGATTTGTCATCTTTCTGAGTGAAGTTATACATTATGTATCGCAAACGAATTTCGTCTCTCTCCAGAAAGAACCGCTGTCAGCCACGTATCTTTACATGAGCAGTTTTCGGGTGCTCCCTCTGTTCAGCAAGGACGGGCATCTCGTTGTACCTACTTAAATTCGAAAACCGGTTTTCACTTGGGAGACCGAAAGAGATTTGTGAGAGTCATATTACCAGATATGTAGGAGGAATAGGGGTTGGACATATGGCGTGGATTCAGCTGGTTCATGAAGGTATTCAGTGTCGGTTTGTCGTGTACACCGTCATGAAACACAGGTCCCGTACGGACATGGAATTTCTGTGTCAGCTGACCAACTATCAACTCTCTAAAAGAGTACTTGTATAAGAGAGGCAGTTATCTAGCAAAGTGTTATATTGAGAATAAGAATCATTACAGGTCATCTTCAGGATGCATTATGTGATACGTCATACGGTGGCTTTTTGTTTAAGCGCCATTCAATGAGGTCGTATTGCTGACATGGGAAGTATTGTTCCTTGGATCCTGGACCTCGACACAACATCGAGTTCAACAGAAACTTCCATTCTCCTTCTCACCACCAGAGAAAGAACCCCCGGATCCAATCACATGTGTCTGTGTGAGCGAATGGGCAATTCTAATGTATATTTGTTCGAGAGAATAAAAATCATTATCTCGGCAGATAATCGTAAACAATGGAGCAGTCCGCAGTCAGGTACTGTATTAACCTATTCTAAAACCTAAAGAGAGCAGGGAGAGATTATGTTTTCATGTTATAATCCGATCAAAGCACCAGAATGTGACATAAAGCGATTCAATTCAAAAGAATTCATTTATGGAAAACAATTTTGGTACGAAAGTAACAAAATTTGTGTCAGTATCGTAGTTTGTATGCTACCGATAGAGTTTGAATATCACAGAAGCGTAACCAGAACTAACTAAAACAATAAATGATCAGTCAACACAACTAATCTTACCTCATTTATTTTAACATTGAATTATTTACATATTACAATTTTACTGTTGTGTTTATTTTCTAGCGCGGGATTCCACATATACAGAGACTGAAACGTTACGAGTAGCAAATGCCATAAATGTCATGTCTGTGTATAGATGACGGTGGACCGAGCGATACGATACATGTAGTGTGGTTCCGATAAAACATAGCTGTGTTCACTGATCATTTGTTGTTGTAGTTATTTCTGAGACACATCGAGATGAGCTCCAAAAAAGTAAAATAACCCGAACTACGGGTGTAAAGACGACCTACGACTATTAAAATTATCAGCTCAGCAAAAAATACGCATTTCTAAGTATCTTGATCACAATATGTCTAATACTTTTAATGACTAATTAGAAGAAATACCTTCCATAAGAATGATGAAATAATAAACACCAATTTAAAAGACTTTATTAAGTGGGTTTTATCTACAACTTTACAATATGACACTTAAATATGCATGTTGTCTGTGATTTGGAAGTTACACGTTCTTTACGGGGAAGAGTAACAATATAAATATAGACACTACATGATTCTTGCCAAGTGAAGTAACCAGAAAAACTAAAAAATTAAAGAACAAGAAGTAAACTGTAAATCAGACCGTGTGGTTGTCTTTCTCTTCCCTCTTGATTCCCAAGATAACAATTTGTGCGACGTGACTGACAAAGAGGCACTTGCGCCAGGTTTGTCACAGAAGATTTGGGTCCTCGTCTCCTAATTATTATTCCATCAATGTTCCGTTTTAAGTAGCAGTACTAAGGGACTCAGTCTCACCTAACCACTAATGACTAAACTATAAACTAAATACTAAACGAAAAAGAAATATTATTTACATTGCAGAAGTAAACAAAGTCAATCGTAGGAAATCCACCAAACGACGTAAATTTTTGTGTAGCTCAAGACAAAGTATAGACAAAGGGACATGTGGGTTTTGCTGCAAAACGTAAAACAAATTCACAATTTAGTTCAACATTCTTAAAAAAAATCATCACTGTGTGCTACTATTTAAAATGTATTTTATAGTGTGTAAGGTGTTTTATAAATGTACGTACTTGCACACACACTTATAGATATAAATATCACTGTAGCCAGAAAGAATGGTGTGAAAAACACAACTAAAATTTACAACGTTGAAATTCAGAACGAAAACAAAGTGGATTCAAAAAGATCCAGTGAAATCGTGAAATTCTCTTTGGCGCCGAGAGAAAATTAGGGGTGAGGAAAGGCTGGTTCAGCCTGTCTGCCTGCTGAACAAATACCCCCAAAGCCGTACCCTTTACATGGAATTAAATGTGCAGCGAGGGATGGCAGTGAGAAGGGTTGGATACGGGTTGGGAGGAGGCGTGTGAGAAGCCCAATTAAGTCAAGGGATGTTACGACACAAGGACAACGAGTTTCAGTTTGTTTTCAATTAGATTTCAACCAAACCAGACAAAAACAACGAAGATGACGTCTCTGCATTATGTGTTATAATCTTCCCTTTTGGCTAAAGTTTAACCCATTTATGAAATAGCCTCCAGTCTTTAGAGAAGAGTTAAGTGGAGAAGTCTACTTCTGAGAATAATAACTCCAATGTCTATATTTAGAGCAAGATTTTCATCCATATTATTCATTTTCTCAGCTTCATCCCGGCAAAGCAAACTGAACAAATTTAATTTCCTAACAGTAAGCATGTGAAGTTTCAAGCTCCTGTTATAGCTCATTATGCAAAGTATTAGGCTTACTGATCTAAACAAACATACTTCTAAATCTCTGGTATATACTGTTGAGTAACGGATATACCAGTAAGTGAAATTTTCCAATAGCCTGAAACACCTTGAGGTATCACAGTACATTTGAACAGAGGCATCACGATGTGCTCATAAACGTAATACATATCACGTAATGCACGTCACACCTGTGAGACAAATGATTTAATCTTTATGTATTCCATGAATATCAACACGATGTGATACCAATGTGTGCATAGTATCTTGTGACTTAATTCTCAAAACAGGCCTGAAGATGACTGAACAATAGTCGAAACATGTAGCCTATGTAATTACTTTGTGTAATAAAGTAGTTATGTTGACGTACATTATTTAATACTACATCACAGTACACATGAAGAACACTTCCATTTCTTTTTTTAGTTTGTCGTTAGATCACACGTATTAAGCCAGCAAGAACAATTTTTCATGATGTTTGTTCCTTTAAGCTGGCGGACAGACTGCAGTGATTAAAGCTGGGGAAAACAAGATGCACAGCTAAGAACACATGAAAACAAGATCTCTGCTACACCAACCTCATAAAAACAAGGTGCACAATTACACAAACCTTCCGAAAACAAAAACTACATACACCTTATGACAACAAGATCCACAGCTACACAAACCTTATGTCAAGAAGATCCACAACTACACAAACCTTATGTCAAGAAGATCCACAACTACACAAACCTTATGTCAAGAAGATGCACAACTATACAAACCTTATGTCAAGAAGATCCACAACTACACAAACCTTATGTCAAGAAGATGCACAACTACACAAACCTTATGTCAAGAAGATCCACAGCTACACAAACCTTATGTCAAGA
>Ga0123352_10011822_pt1 | contig 13775 bp, 3 predicted proteins | sample TergutLab28metaG_FD_89700 | JGI IMG/M metagenome (GOLD analysis project Ga0123352, IMG submission 89700) | Labiotermes labralis P1 segment gut microbial communities from Petit-Saut dam, French Guiana - Lab288 P1 | ecosystem: Host-associated > Arthropoda: Insects > Digestive system > Gut ...
ATTTAACGTTAAACTTTTATTTATGCTCAACTCCATTTGCATAATGTTTGCTGTCGTCATAACGAGAGATTTAGAACGCGTTTAAAGAGGCGAGAAATTGATTTGCTGCTCTGTTACGCCTGGAAGGGGATTCCAATTTCGGAAGCTCACGGCTGTTTAGCTTCTAAGACGTTTCTTTCCCGACCGAGTACAGAATTAATGATTCGGAAATGCTACTATAAATTGCCGACTTTGTTACTTGCTGTACATCGCGATAACTTTAAACAAAATTATGCGAATTAGTGTAACACACAGCTCTTTAGTTACGCGAAATATAGCAGCGTTTCTGATTCTCTTACAGACGATGTAGGACTTCTCCTTGGCTAAGAAACTAAAACGTCAAACGCTTCTGAACACAGGCTTCTCTTTGTATCAAACTAAGTTTTCTAGATGTTTCACAACAAAGGATTACAGTGAAGCTCATAAAACCTGCTGTCTTGCTGCTTAGAATTCCAGTCCTGTGTAAAGTGCGTTTGAAACGTTATGGCACACGCGCAGAAACCAGATTTCGTCTTTAGGCGAAAAGGACAAGTCCATTTAAATCGGCGAGGGCTTCAGTTCAGTCGACTACTGGCAGCCGAGGTGTGACCATCAGCGGTAGTAATGCTGGATACACCATGTTCTGAGGTAGTGTGAAGGGTACTGGCTACCCAATCCATTCGCCAGTTTCCCCTTCAATTTCCTTCTCGTGCGTCACCGTGTGCCATCACATTTCAACTGGACTGTACCTATTTGTAGTGACCCAGGTATTTTTATGTCACATTTACGCACACACTTGTGTCGAAATATAAAATAACAATAAACAATAACCATCGACACAAAACTTTATAAAACAATGGTACAGCTAATGTTTCGACTCCATGGGGGTTCATCATCAGGCAGGTGTTTTTAGAACATATTATCCTTTTAAAGACAAATGCAATTTGCTTTATGTAAGGACTCAGTTGGTGCTGCGCTGTAAACACTTTCCACCACGGTTACAAAAACCAATTTTCTAAAGTAACAGAAGGAAAAATTTGTTGTTTTTTGCTCCGAGATCCGCATAAAGCACACAAATTCCATGTGATAACAATGTAGACTTTGTTGTAATGTCCAACCCAGTGGTACGTAAAGTTACCGGTCGGCTTTAAAAGGTTTACTCATGTAACATTTTGGTGATAAGGTCACACTTCAATAATTCAATACGTATATTTCTTTTAACATGTTATAAAAAAACAATCTGATAATGATCCCATGGGGTCGAAACGTGTAGATCAAGCTACTGTCATCCGACAAATCGTGGGTCGAGTCCCGACAATTACAATAGATTATTCTATTTTCCAAAATTTTGAAACCGGCTCTTGAACCCTGCAAACTACTGACTGGATGCCAGTGGTTGTTAAAGCAGTTGGTGCGTGTAGCTGACTATTCCATTCCATTTAGTGCGGATGTGAAGAATGAATGGAGCTCTACCTCCTTTATCACACATCTTCATGGCGCCCAGGGCGACAAATATATGATGCGTTTCCTTATTATTCCTTAAATTAATTTTCTTTTAGATATTATTAATTCAGCTTATATTAAGCGTAAGATAAGTATGTCGGAGGGGACACGCGCTGGCGCAGTTGGTAGAGGGACTGCGCTAAAAGCCGTAAGGTCGCGGGTTCGATTCCCGATGGTTTCATTGGAATTTTTCATGGACATAATCCTTCCAGCCGCTCTATACTTCTGGGGTTGACTCAGCCCCCAACAGAAATGAGTACCAGGAATATTTCCTGGCTGAGTAAAGGCGACCCGTGCGTAGGGCTGACAACCTTACCACCTTCATGTTCCGATTGTCTTGAAATCTGGGAGCCTCAAACTCCTGGAAGCTTCAGGGCCTGTCCGGGCCTGTAATGGGATTGCTTTGCCTTTTAAATATGTCGGACAAACCTCAAACGTTTGCATCTTTGCCACATTAATAAATACATTTCTTTTTTTCTGACAAGTGACGTTTAAAACGCAATGGATATCAATTTTATGAACTACCTACGTAATAAATTCCACTTGCGTGACCCCAGTTGGTCATTACTTACCACCAGCATGCAGTAAGCTAAAAATACATTTCGCCTTCACTCCGCGTTAGTATATTAACCCTTCAAAGACGAAGCGCAGACCGCTTTATTTAAAGACCCAGTCCGTACCGCGCTCTAAACAATTTTCATCTGGGTTATAAAAACCAATCAGTTTATTCTGTAAATGGCACAAGTCGCTGTTTGTTCTCAGATAAATACGAAACACATAAATACAGTGTGGGCAGAGCGTACAGTTGTTGAATGTTAAACTGTTGGTGCATCACATAACCAGCAGGCTTTAAACACAAACCGCAGACTGCTTTATTTAAAGACCCAGTTCGTACCGCGCTGTAAACACTCTCCCAACCCACCTGTTTGGAAATGTTTCATCCAAAAACCAAATGTTACAAATGTTACAATAAAAACATGTCGTAAAATTTTAGAATGCAACTTAAGTAATGGTAAAAAATGTGTTTGTATTCCACGTAGTTTTCTTGTAGTAAATATTTGTAATCAGGGAAAGGCTTTATGCTCACCCTGTATGATCATAGCACTAGGCTTCGAAAGTGATAAAGTTGATAGAATTCTATTTCGTATACAATGTCAGTATTTCCATCCAAAACACTGCCAAAACGCTTATCAGAGGCCGTAATCCGAGGAAACCACGAAATATGACGTCAGAGAAATAACGTTAACTTCTGTATTTCGTGTTCTGGAAATCCCACGTTTAGGTCTTGGCCATATTAGCGGCTATCTTTTCTTGATTTACCTCAGTTCCTCCAGCAAAATATCTAAGATCGGGTTATGACGGTGTCCCTTCAAGTCTGTTCCAGTTCATTATTCGCCGCTGACCCTACCAATCGGCACCAGGCGATTCGAACTGTGATTGGTTAAGGAAGACGGCACAAAGCAGCTTCACATCCACGTAGCTCTCGAGTCAAGTAAACGTACCAAGACAAATGGCAGATGACGTGTACATTAAAGTACACTGGCTTGTTGATATGATGTGTTTGTTAACTGCAATTGGGTTGACACCAGGTGGCAACTGACCGTCAGGACGGAGGAAATAGAGCGTTCTGTTGCTGAGTGAGTTTGGCAGTTACGTTCGAGTCGCTAGAACGCTGTAGTGCCAGTTGTTGTGATTCATACCCACACAGCTGTGACGTATACTTATGTATATTCATTTTTGTGTTAGGAAATTCGAGTCCCACAATTCCATTTTATTATTTGCGTGAAAATGAAGGGTGATTTTGTGGGGGCAGGTCTAAATTATTTGATTATTTGTTTGATTGTGGTTTGGACTTTTGTGTAATCGGCTGATTTCTTTCTGCCTTTTGTATTTCTCTCTTTCTTTCTTACTTTCTGTCCCTCGGTCTTCCTTTTTTCTTTCTTTGTCTTCCTATTTTCTCTCTGTCCTTCTTTCTATATTTGTCTTCCTTTCTCTCTGTCTTTCTTTTTTCCGTCTGTCTTTCTTTTTTCTTTCTTTGTTTTCCTTTGTTTTTCTTTCTTTCTTTCTGTATATCTGTCTTTCTCTCTGGCTTTCTTTTCTTTTTTCTATCCATCCATCCATCCATCCATCCATCCATCTATCTTTCTGTCTTTCTTTGTTTTTACTTCTTTCTGTAGGGCTGTCTTTCTTTCTGTCTCGCTGTCTTTAGTCTGGCTGTCTTTCTTTCTTTCTTTCTTTCTACCTGTCTATCTTTCTTTCTGTTTGTCTCTCTCTCTTTATTTATCTATTTACCTATCAGTCTGCACTCCTCTAACCACTCACTGTACCTGTACTGTCTTACTGTTCCACCTGATCGCACTCAGTATGAACTGCCAAACAAAATCGTGCCCTTGTGTTCTGTACAAATAACCCTAGCATGATGCTAACAGTTCCAACCAATCGATACATAGTTTGTATATACTAGAGCGATCGGCTGTATAAATGAATGCCATTTAATTTGAGTGTCAATTGTGCACCATTGGCAAAAGTAATAAAGCCTCAAACCTGAATAAAAAGTGACGCACATAGACACATAAAATCGAGAGGACTCCTCTGGACGAGGGATCGGCCCATCGCAGAGACCTCTACTTGATAACACAACACATTCCCAAGAGAGAGTCATGTCGTTAGCGGAATTCGAACACGCTACCCCAACAAACCAGCGGCCTCAGACTTACACCTTAAACCGTACGATCTCCGGAATCGATATCGGAGCCGCAATTAACATGCATTTTAGATATTCGCGACATTCAAACGACGTAACGACGCATTGTGATGGTGCTGTTTGGTTGCTTCCTTCTACAGTGAGCTTCAGACGGCCTTCGTTTGGACAGGAGAGTACTTGTTAGTAAAGAAGCCTGGGATTCGTTCAATAGACCTTCCAATAGGTACTTACTACAGAAATGTTCAAGTAACTTACTTACTTTCTTACTTACTCCATGGTGCAGAGTCATACTTGAGAAGTGAACTGGTTTGAAGCTAGTCAAGAAATTCCCGGCATATCACGGAACCCGAAGGTTCATTACTGCACTCACAAGCGTCCGCCACCTGTCTCTATCCTGGGCCAGCCCAATCCAGTCCATATATCCACATCCCACCTCCTGGAGATCCATTCTAATATTATCCACCCATCTATGCCTAGGTCTCCCCAGTGGTCTCCTTCCCTCGGGTTTCCCCACCAAGACCCTATACACACTCCTCTCCTCACCCATACGCGCCACATGCCCAGCCCATCTCATTCTTCTCGATTTTATCACCCGCACAATATTGGGCAAGGGGTACAAATTATTTAGCTCCTCGTTATGCAATATCCTCCATTCCCCCGTTACCTCGTCCCTCCTAGGTCCAAATATTCTCCTCAACACCATATTCTCAAACACCCTCAGCTTCCTTTCCTCCCGCAGTGTCAGCGACCAAGTTTCACACCCATACAAAACAACAGGCAAAATTATAGTTCTATATATCTTGCTCTTAAAATTTTTGGATAGCACTTCAGATTTGTTGTTAATATTTTGTCAGACATGCAGTCCTTCCGACATCTCGGGATTTATCCGTTCGTCTGGAATTACCAGTCAAAGATAATTTTACCGTGAAAGGATTTATCCATTTATTTTCTATTTTCCACTGTACCCCTTAATTCTTTACTTCTTTTTCTTCTTTTTCGCCTGATATAGGGCGTATTACTTATATATTACAATCTGGCTTTATGCACCATTTGTAAGAATAGGTATTACTTACTATTATATATATATATATATATATATCCATTCTTATACTCTACTTAGAAGAGGTACTTTTAGCTCAATATGTATAATCCAACCGACAACGAGATCCTGTTGAAAGTTTAGAATATGCACCTATACTATGATCATATTCTGTATCGTTTTCCTCTATATATGCCCGGACTGCTGGCTAGAAGTCAGTTTTCGGAAGCTCCTGCGACCGGCCACCTCGACACAGGTTTTTCTTGGTTTCCCTGAGTCTATAAGCAAATGCTGAGATGGTTCCCAATGCTCCAAGTTGCCACTACATGCTTCCCACGTAGCCCCCCCCCCGACTTAAATTTTGTAGTAACCAATTTCATATTTTGTATACATGTAAAATAACCATTGCCACCGGGTGATAACCCAATTGCAGTTAATAAATATTATTATTATTGTATATTTTTTGAACTGAAGATGGTTCACATTGGCCGAAACATGTCGTCGTCAGCATAATAAATGGAATACAATACAGTTGTGTTTTGAAGTACCCAACCCCCTCCCTAATTTCTTATAACACAACGGGGATGATGCAAGTTCATATGAAATATAGCGTAGCGTAATTGAATATCCTTACGCAAAAATACGCAGCATTAAAAACTTAAAAACATGTACTGACTTGTCGATATTTATAAAGGTAAAGGTAAAGTGATCCCGTTACAGGCCCGGTGTGGACCAGAGGGTGGGTAGAGGTATAGCTCTACTCTTCCATGACCGCGGCACTAGAAGGAGGTGAGTGGTCAGCAGCACGCCCCGGCCACACTTTACCGCCGGGAAAGACCCGGTACCAATGTACAGGAGGCTGGGTGGGTCCCAGGGCCGGTCTAGACGGGCGGAAAATCTCGTCCCCACCGGGATTCGATCCCGGACCGTCCAGCCCGTAGTCAGTCGCTATACCGACTGAGCTACCGGGCCCACTGTCGATGTTTATAGATTATTAAAATCATTACCACTTTCCCCAAATACATGCCGTCGACTCGTTATAATATTAGTTAACGAGTTATTTGCGAAACCCTTACAATTTATAAAGTGAAGAGAGAGAACCAACAAGATGCAACTAATTCGATGTTTATTATCAAACTTTCTATCTCAACATGTTTCGGGCATCATTATGCCCATCATCAGGAGAATAAGACCGTGTCGTACTACATGCGGTGTTCTGCCTGGGTGTGTAGGTTGTGGTTGGCTGTGGTCTTGTGGAGCTGCGTCTTGACCTGTGTGTAAGTTACTATTCGACACTGCATGCAGTAGGACACGGTCTTATTCTCCTGATGATGGGTGTAATTATGCCCGAAACATGTTGACACAGAACGTTTGATAATAAACATCGAATTAGTTGCATCTTGTTGGTTTTCTCTCTTCACCATAACCTTACTCATTTAAGCTGGATATCTCAGTAACTATACGCGATTTCACGGTCGTAATTTAAACCCGGGACTTTCGAAATACGAATTAAGAGTTATGTAATGTTAACCAACAAAGGGCACTTTTTAAATTAATGTTTTAACTCATCTCTTCTTGTCTTCTATATGTTTCGTACATCTCATGTTCATCGTCAAGAAGACTATATTGTACATGAAGCCATACATAAAAACATAAAATGTGGTAGGTTTTGATCTGCGATAAAAGTTTATCAAACATAAAAATCATAAAATGTTACATTAAATTTGATTATGCTCTTTCGTACTTAGATATACTATGTAGCTTTTTAATGTAATTTCAACATGGCAAACATAACATATAACGGCCGATTGACACTACAAGTCGCGTTTCCCTTCCGTTGCCGAAAGTCACCGTTCAGTAAAATGTTCTCATCTGAAATCAAACGGAGATGTTCACACTGACAGGAACGTCTCCGTCACGTTTCAGTTCCGTTCCGACGCCGTTGCTGAGCGAGAATGTTTGACGTGACGGAACGGGTCCGAACCGGTCTGTACCTGCTCGATTCCGATAATGTGAACAGCCTTACTTCTCCTCCGCTACACTCGGAGTGTTTGCTTGCAACGGGTGATGCCTGTTTGTTTTCAGAAATGGATGAAAGATTAATAGAATTGGTGTGTAAATGTGAGGAATTATGTTATGACATGTCAGTTATGAATTATAGTGACAGTGTGTGGAGAGAAAAATTGTGGTGTCAAATAGGTGAAGAGATGAAAAAAATCAGGCAAATTTCAATGTTTTTTATTGCGCATTTTGAAGTTACTATCATTCTATTAGCACAAAAGTTCCAATAATTAACAAATAATGGTGAGAACTGAAACTAGTATGAAAATATACAACGCATTAGTTTTACCTACATTTTTATATGGGTCAGAAAATTGGACTCCAACAGCCTTACAAAGACGAAGAATTTAATAGGCAGAAATGAAGTTACTGAGACCTCAGAAAGGCTACACCCTTTATGACCACAAATCAAATGACTACATACGCCGCGAACTACGGATTACAGGCATACTAGACAAGATAGATCAATACAGACGGAACTAGATTTCACACTTGCAAAGAATGCCACAAAACCGAATCTCTTTGAAATCATACCACTACAGACCACAAGGAAGGAGAACAATTTGAAGACCGAAAAAACGTTGGCGCGAGCAGCTGTAACTGTGGAGACGGAACGGATCAAAGGGTCCAGTCCTTGATGTTTATGACGATGATGAACAAATAAAGGTAAAATACATTCCGTGGCAGTGGGCTGCATATTTGATGGAAATATTCGCAGGCGTCCTATCATGTGCTGTTGTGGAAGGTGACGGAACACGACGGACAGTGTGAACACAGACCATTCTGAAGGAACGGTGACGGAACAGAAACATGACGCATAGTGTAAATCGGCCGTAAGGCAGCATGTACAATATAGTCTTCCTGATGATGAACATAAGATGTTCGAAACATGTAGAAGACAATAGCAGATGAATTAAAACAATAATTTACACAATGCATTTTGTTGTTTAACGTTACATAATTGTGTCACATTGCACGGCACAGAAAAATATAACGGATTAAGAGCTTTTACTCGACTTTAAGTCTGCAGATCGTAAACATTTGTTACATAAATAATTTTATTTCCTTTCTTGGTCTACCCGTTTTACCCACATATACGTGCACGAAATTAAAGCCTTATATTGCCGAAGGCCGGTCGCAGTAGTCGCGCGGTCTAAGGCGTAGGTCTGCGGTCTTTCGCCTGCTGAGATCGTGGGTTCGAATTCTACTGGTGGAATGGATGTGTGTCTATTGTGAGTGTTGTCAGGTAGAGGTCTCTGCGACGAGCTGATCACTCGTCCAGAGGAGTCCCACCTTCTGTGGTGCGTCGTTGTGTGTGATCTAGACACCTCAAGAATGATGAGGCCATGGCCCGCGTTGGGCCGCAGCGCCATAGTGGGGAAAAAATATTGCCGGCGTCCCAAATAAATCTTTAAAGTAAATGTCTCGACGCTAAATTCTACTGATGCGACTTAAATATTTCACCTTTTCGACAAGGCATAATTCACGAAATATCTAGAAAAAGAAGGTTTTTTTTTTGTGTGTGGAAGGTCTAACGATTGTAAAGTGAAATATCTTCAGCGTTGCCTCCCATTTCCTCTGTTGAAAAATTTAGACCGTGTAATGGGACGCAGCAAAAGAAAGGGTCGAGGGAGGAGAGGGGAAGAGACGACACACAATTCTTCGAAGTCCTGCGTGTCCTCGGTTGGGATGATTTGGTCGCAAAGCCTTGACCACGACCGGTCACGATGTTCGTGACCTCCAACAGGAGCGCTCGTTGGGTACAGTCGCATATTATTAAACAGGACCTTGATGAAGTCATTCAGCTTCGGAATCTTAGGGCAATGGCAATTTAATTTCATTTTCTTGGTTCGTGACGACGGCGTGGTAAATTAAAATACTTATCTTGAGTTCTTTCAGCAGCACCGGTTGATTTAAAATCACCGCGTTTCACAGACTGTACTTCCTTCATTAAGTCAACAGTACGGCAGAAGGATGGAGAACTTTCAGGTTCGGTCCCTAAGAGAAGTACCCTGTAACCAGTTCTCCAGTTCTGTCCCCAAGAGAAGTACCCTTGTAACCAGGTTTCCAGTTCGGTCCCTAAGAGAAATACACTCTAATCAGTTTTCCAGTTCTGTCCCTAAGAGAAGTACCCTGTAACCATTTTTCCAGTTCTGTCCCTAAGAGAAGTACCCTGTAACCAGTTTTCCAGTTCTGTCCCCAAGAGAAGTAACCTGTAATCAGTTTTCCAGTTCGGTCCCTAAGAGAAGAACACTGTAAGCAGTTTTCCAGTTCGGTTCCTGAGAGAAGTACCCTGTAACCAGTTTTCCAGTTCTGTCCCCAAGAGAAATACCCTGTAACCAGTTTTCCAGTTCGGTCACTAAGAGAAGTATCCTGTAAACAGTTTTCCAGTTCTGTCCCCAAGAGAAGTACCCTGTAACCAGTTTTCCAGTTCTGTCCCTAAGAGAAGTACCCTGTAACCAATTTTTTCAGTTTTGTCCCCAAGAGAAGTACCCTGTAACCAGTTTTCCAGTTCTGTCCCCAAGAGAAGTATCCTGTAACCAGTTTTCCAGTTCGGTCCCTAAGAGAAGTACACTGTAATCAGTCTTCCAGTTCGGTCCCTAAGAGAAGTACCCTGTAACCAGTTTTCCAGTTCGATCCCTAAGAGAAGTAACCTGTAACCAGTTTTCCAGTTCGGTCCCTAAGAGAAGTACCCTGTAATCAGTGTTCCGGTTCGGTCCCCGACAGAAGTAACCTGTAACCAGTTTCGCGGTTCGGTCCCAGAAAGAAGAACCGTGTAACCAATTTTTCCACGACAGAAATACTCTGAATGCAGTTTTCCGGTTCGGTCCCTGACAGAAGTACCTGTAATCAATTCTCCGTTGCGGTTCCTGATAGAAGTACACTGTATCCAGTTTTCATTTCGGTCCCTGACAGAGGTAACCTTAACCAATTTTCCCATGACAAAGTAGTCTGTATCCAGTTTTCTCGTTCGGTCCCTGACAGAAGTACCCTGTAACCAGTTTTCCCATGACAGAAGTACCCTATATTCAGTTTTCCGGTTCGGTCCCTGAGACAAATACCCTGTATCCAGTTTTCATCACGCCCACTCATATCCCAAACCCGCAACACAAATCGAGCGCCACTCACTTATCCTTATCGCGCCATCGAATTTAAACTTCGTGCAACATGTGGCCTGGTGCTTCGAGAAGATTTACGTAGCAGATATGGTAATTCCGTTTCCTTCCAAATCTCAAACTGCTACAGCTGCAGCTTCAAAACTTTTCTACCTGCTGTCTCCGGAGCATTGTTCACACTAGCTTTACCATAAACTGGGTCACCATTTCATTCTCCTAGAGCAAATACGGGGGAAAACAAAAAAGATAAAATCATGTAGAAAGAATGGGGAGTGATACGCTTCTTACAGCCAAAGCAATAAGGAGATGGGAACAGATAATGTCATATACGAGACGACAGCAAAATAAACACCGAGACACTTGAAGAAACACAATAGCAGAGATCAGCTGTGAGGATAAACAAGGTTGTAAAACTGGTAAGTGTAAAGTTGAGAGACGCCTTCATTTTGAAGTGATGGTGGCTCGCGTGAATAATCAGCACTGTGACGAAGTGTTCCCTAATAATATACGAAATATTAACTGTTAGCTGTCAGTTGGCACACATTCAAACTGCTAAGAAATTAATAATTTTTCAACATTATTTACGGTTTAAACATTCGGTCCCATATAACTTTATTAACATTACATTGGTCAATAAAATGTGATATTTATACAGGGTTATTCGAAATGAATGTCGGGGTTTTAACAACTTGCCACTCCGTTCTCCAGATGCAACACCATGTAATTTCTTTCTATGGGGTTACGTCAAGGATCAGGTTTATGTTCCTCCTCTTTCTGCAAGTATCCTGGAAGTGAAGGTACGAATCAGAACCGCCACTGAAACCATCGCCGCCGACATGCGGAACGAAATCGATTATCGTGTTGATGTTTGTAGAATCACAAATGGTGCACATGTAGAGCACCTGTAAGGTATGTAACGAAAACTTAGTGTGTTATTCTATCAAATTAAAAACCACATATACTCCTATCGCAAGTGAATTGTGTATGAAAAGTTGTTAAAACCCCGACAATCATTTTGAATAACCCTGTATAATATTATAATAACCCTGTATAATAACTCTGTATAGCTCCAAATCACTTCTTTTTATTCCAACTAAACGCACGAAAATACGCTCTAGAAATTATTTCGAAAAAAGACCAAAAGGTAATTTTTTAAGGAGCTAATCATTGGCACAGTGAACGCGAGCAGACACACTGATGTAAAATTTCGTAATTCCTACAGAATAATGGCATCCAAGAAAATTAAAGGAATAATGGACAGAAACAAAAACAAGAATAAAACACAAATGATACAAGCACGCATTAAAACAAAATATGAAATAAGCTGACTCAATGCAATGTTATGGTATGTGATGATATAAACGAACAACTAGATGTAACAATAACAATTTATTACTGATTTCAATCAGCTCAACATATTTCGGGCGATAATTTCGCCCAACATCAGGAGCACTAGACTGTGTTTACAGATTGTGGTATAACGTAACGACGGTGCTGCCTGCTGGTGACAGGATGAGGTGGAAACTCAAACTTGTCACCAGCAGACAGCTTCTTCTCTACATTATACCACAAGCTGTAAATACAGTCTAGTGATTCTGAGGATGGGCGAAATTATCGCCCGAATCATGTTGAGCTGATTGAAATCAGTAATAAATTGTTATTGTTGCAACTAGTTGGCTGTTTATTTTATTGTATCAGTGCTGCACGGTCACACAAACATCAAAATTATGAATTTTTTTGACGTTTTGCTGACCGTGCATCTCAGTCTATTTATCTCAGTGATTAAACAAATTGATGCACAAAATTTTTGTTTTACAATAAATTTATTTCATGCCTCTAAATGTTTCGAGCACATGTGCTCATCATCAGGAGGTGAAAATTGCAGAGGTTGTGTAATGCAATTTTGACCTCCTGATGATTAGCACATGTGCCCGAAACATGTAGAGGAATGAAATAAACTTATTGTAGAACAATAATTTTGTGAAACACGTTGGTTAATTACTCAGTTAAAAATCAAAATTGTGATTGTGTATTTATTTGCAATAAAGAGTTGTGATTGACTGTAACAAAGCACGAAGCGGAAAGCTTCAAAATATTGTATATAAATTGTTTAAACATTCGTAAAATAAATTTGCTTTAATTTACTTTCAAATTCTGTGTTTACTTTAAACACTGAATTTGCTTCTGCAACAACAAACACAACCGGTTATGGAAATAATTAGTTACTTACTTACTTACTTACTCCATGGTGCAGAGTCCTTCTTGAGAAGTTAACTGGTTTGCAGCTAGTCAAGAAATTACCCGTATTTCACTGAACCCGAATGTTCATTACCGCACTCACAAGCGTCCGCCACCTGCCTCTATCTTGGGTCAGCCCAATCCAGTCCACATAACCACATCCCACCTTCTGGAGATCCATCCTAATATTATCCACTTATCTACCCCTAGGTCTCCCCAGTGGTCTCTTTACCTCCGGTTTCCACACCAAGACCCTATAAACCCCCTCTCCTCACCCATACGCGCCACATGCCCAGCCCAACTCATTCTTCTCGATTTAATCACCCTGTCACCACGGCATGACGAGTCCTCGGGTTGCGGATAGAGGAACGGGCTCCGATAAGGAGGGTAGCTGCGAATAAGTTGAATAAGCATTCGCGGAGAGCCGACGAGGGGTGATTCTCCAGCTTGGGGGTTGGGCGAGGTCTTAACGACCCCTCCCTGTAAAAGAATTTATTAAGAAACACTCACATGCGGGATGCTTGCTCTGGAGACAAAACAATCCGGAGGTAAATTACTCCCCCACTCGGATTTTCCGGGTGGGAGTGTTTCTAGGGGAAACATCGTGCAGCATACCGGTTAAGGGAATTCAAGGAAATAATCAGCTTTTATGGCAATAATGTGAAAAAAAAATCACAAATATATTGTGTGAGAAAAGTTTGGTCTCTAACGTTAAGCGTGATTGTGTATATAGTAAAAAACCGATTAGAAATATTAAAATATACTCTGACGTCATATTCCATACAGCGATGCATTTAAAGAAAAAACAAATATGTTTTCAAGCTGCTATAAAAGAGACGTTGTGTTTGCTACGTAACAAGGCACTTGACGCCCACGGAAAGTCGGTCAAGTCTTTAATATTGCCGGATGTAAACTGAAACCTAAATGGCTGAACACTTTGTAGAGTTGTTTAACCATTTAAAGAAGAAGCGCGGTCCGCTTTATTTAAAGCCCCAGTCCGTACCGCGCTGTAAACACTTTTCATCTCGGTTATAAAAACCAATCAGTTTATGCTGTAAGTGGCACAAGTCGCTGTTTGTTCTCAGATAAATACAAA
>Ga0123352_10011825_pt1 | contig 13772 bp, 4 predicted proteins | sample TergutLab28metaG_FD_89700 | JGI IMG/M metagenome (GOLD analysis project Ga0123352, IMG submission 89700) | Labiotermes labralis P1 segment gut microbial communities from Petit-Saut dam, French Guiana - Lab288 P1 | ecosystem: Host-associated > Arthropoda: Insects > Digestive system > Gut ...
AGTTGCCACTACATGCTTCTCATGTAGCCCTCCCGACTTAAATTTATTAGTAACCAATTTCATATTTTGTATGCATGTAAAATAACCACTGCCACCGGGTGACAACCCAATTGCAGTTAATAATAATAATAATAATAATAATAATAATAATAATAATAACAACAACAACAATAATTATTATTATTATTACTGCAGCGGAAGATCAATAAGTATTTCATATTCTGAATGTGTGTTTGCAGACTTACCTATCCAGCATGCAATGCGCATGCGTCATATTGTCATATATGGCCTATCCGGCGTTACAATAGTTTTTTACATTATCTCACTAAAACACGATTTTTGAAAAAAAAATATTGAACGTAAACTGTGTGTTCTGATTTTCTCTAAAACTCTTATTTGAGCCATTTCTCATTATAGGAAGAAATGAGCATGACATGTTCAAAACATGCACTGGCCTTCATTTAAAGTGCCGTTATTCTTGTCCGATTTTAGAGAAACTTTAATTTTCTCGAGAGATTTTCTAAAAAGACACAAATATAAAATTTCATGAACAATCCGTCCAGTGGGAGCTGAGTTGTTCCACGCGAACAGAATGACGGACGGGCGGAGCGACAGACATGACTAAGCCAATAGTCGTTTTCGCAAATTTGCGAACGCGTCTAAAATAAAATGCAATTAATCGAAGCAAAGATAATTCATTATATGAGATTTCCTGTCAGAGACTTCAGAAATATAAAAACTTTGTTTCCCGTTTAGGGTCTGCCCAAGGCTGGTAGTAGAAACGTACATTTATTTATTCAACACACAGACCCGCCCTAACGTACGGCGACACAGTTATTTCACACAACAACAAGATATCAGTATACTCGGATATCAGCCTACTATGCACTGTTTCCATTGATGTGGAACCTTCAGTATAAATTGAAAAAATTTTCAAATTCCTTCACTCCTTAATAAGAAATTAATAATATAAAAACCAGAAATCGAAGGAGAGAGATGAAATAACAGGAGAAGGCATAATCCAGACAATAAAGCAAGTTCGGGAAACATGTCTGCACTCTGATACTAAAACGAATAACACACTCCATACAGAATTTTAAATTTGTCTTGATTCGGTCATTCCGAGCAGATTTTCTGTTAAGCTTATTTAGAAAAAAGAAATATCAGACGATGCCGGTAAGTCATCGACGTAGCCAAATCTGACTTAACCTAGCACGGCAAAGGATATTTTCGAACGTCTGTAAAGATAAATCTATCCCTGTGCAAGCCTGGAGAGGTCCTGAGGGTTGTTTTGAGAAGGCTGAGTTTCCCAGATTTGTTAGACAATCGGCTAGTGAAGGCGGTAAGACTGTCAGCCCTAAGCACGGGACTCTTTTACCGCACAGGAGGTATCCTAGTTCTCATTTCTGGTACAGGCTGAGTCGATCCCACGGCCAGAGAGCGGCTGGAAGGATCAACTGAGTGAAAAATCCCAATGATGCATTCTGGATTCGAACCCGCGACCTCCCGGTTTGTATCGCAGTATCTCAACCAACTGCGCCACTGTATGAATGTAGCCTAACGTAATACAATATAAACCGGCGTAATCTAACAAGAAGAAGGGATATATGTGAGTCTGTAATATAATATAATATAATATAATATAATATAATGTAATATAATATAAATACAATCAATATGGGAATAAAGAGGACGTATGTACGTCTGCAACCAATATTATGTAACAGAGCGGAATAATATAACAAACAAACCGAAAGACATATATGTATCACTAGAGCACGAAGGGTTAATAGAGGAAGCTACAACAATAATGCTAAAATATAAGTATGACCTGCGAAGTATAAAAGAATCATATCGTATTTCCAGGTAGATCATTGCAATAGCCTGGATAGACTGAGGAAGAAGATTAGAGACCTAATAGAATAAACTTTGAGCTCACATTGGAACCTGTTACCTGCCGAATAACAGTTCAATGGATTATCGCAAAGGCTGATCGATCCTGTTGGGTGTTGCGAATGCTCCGCCTTGTTCTGTCGCCTCGTGCCGCAAAAGGTAAGGTTAATGAAGACGAATGATAGGATGAGATAATGAAGAAGGATGGACAGGAAAATGTATTCCAGAAAAAAATCAATCAAACCAAAAGATATCCCTTCTTTTCCACTGCAAACAAAAGGGTACGAAACGCAAACTGCTTGCTGTAGCAAGCCACGAAAACTTAGAGGGGGAATAAAGCTCTACTCTTTCTTTAACCTCAGCTCTAGATTGAGTGGGTGGTTAACGCCACGCCCCAACCGTTTTACTCGCGTAAAAGAAGGTTGTGTAAGCCGAAGAGCAAGTCTTAATGGGTGAGAAAATATCGCCTCAGTGGTTTCGAACCCCGAATCTTCTAACACGTAGCAGGTAGCTATAATGACTACATTATCACTGCCACTCTTCAGAAATAAACAAATTAACCGTAAATTTCATCTATCCGTTTGTTAATGAATTACACACACTTCAGTAAATTTATTGCATCACAAACTTGCCCATTTGATACAGACGTGCTTATCAATCATTAATATTCACTGCAGATTTTCCAATAGAACTGTTAGAGTACGTAAGTCGCATTTTGGAAGTCCTGGGTTCAAATCGCGACCTGCAGTTTTGCTAATATAATTGAAGGTTTTTTTTTAATTCCTTGCAGGCGAATTCCGAGATTCTGTCTTAATTCAGACCAAACCGCGTACCGTTTAGTGCTGCACCATCAAGTTTAATATTCAACAATCGTACGTTCTGCCCACACTGTATTACTGTGTTTTGTAGTTATCTGAGAATAAACAGCGACTTGTGCCACGTACGTCATAAACTAATTGGTTTTCATACCCGAGATGAAAAGTGTTTACTGCGCGGTACGAACTGGGACTTTAAATAAAGCAGTCTGCGCCTTGTCTTTAAAGGGTTATTCATTCTTCGGTAGTCATTTTAACATCATACGCTGTGCAATGTGGGTTAATGATGGCGTTGTTAAACCATAAATAAATAAAGTAACAGAACCTTCATCTCTTTTTGTTTCGATGTCTGGTTTGTGAATTCCATATTACTTATCAGTACGGGATATTTTTCTCATGCTATCAAGGCAGTTCATCGTCGAAAGAGATGGGCGATTTTAATGGACAGAGAAGAATTGCTGTTTTTGCCACAACCTTATTAAATAATGAATAAATCAATCAAGACAGTTTTCATACCAGCTCAGACTCGAAACGGGAACCTTCTGAAGACAAGTCTCCCTTGACCTGTATTTTTTCGTCTGTTTCCAGACATGAGAATAAAAATGTCCTATTGAATTAATAGAAGTGTAATTGAGTGTCTTCAACTTGGGGATGCCAGGAAGCTCAAAGGCACTAAACAGGAAAACGTCGAGCGCCGACAAGGAATGGTCTTGGAGCCCGGAGGCGTTCTTTGTTTTATGGAGAAAATGGACAGATGGACCACAATGGGAGAGAATAAATGACAGACACTTGCCACATCCTACCTCCAAATAAAAAGGAAAAGTGATAACGAAAAGGAGGAAAAGTTTTACGTGCGTCAAGCAAAGAAATGGAGGAAGATTATGTTACATGTAGGCCTATACAGAAAAAACTTCAATGTTGCAGCATTCGTACAAAACAGCTGCTTCCTTTATATCTGGAAAGAAGTCACCAGCAGGAAACTTCTTCGGTGCATTATACCACAAGCTGTAAACAAAGTCTAGTGCTCCTGAGGATGGCCGAAATTATCGCACGAAACATGTTGAGCTGATTGAAATTACTAATATATTGTTTCTGTTACACCTATTTGGTTGTTCCTACCGTTGCTCTGAAGTATTTCCTCCAGTTCTGTATGGACAGAAGTTTAGGCACGTCACTACAAAACAGTGACCGGTGTAGGGCACAGATGCAACGTACCATATCACAGCCGAGTGCAATATACACATGCAAATCACTTCAATAAAAGTCCCTCTGCCTAAATATCATATAAGAAAGACACATGAATAAGTGTAGTGACGGTTCGCATATCTCTAACCTAGATATTATGTGGTCAGCTTCACGCTCCGACCATCTGTATCCATCTTAAAAGGCCACGCATTGTCTCGACGTATGCAGTTATCAGCTGTAATATCCAAGTCTACAATATAACAAGAGAATTCCTCAGGACTGGCCGCGTTCTGTACACAAGCAATTGCGTGGCTATTATGCTTATGTCCGCAATATGAGACGAACTAAACATGCCTAGGCTAGAGTGAAACGTTCCATTAGATGCATAAGCGTGGAGGAGAAATTCTACTCCAACAAAAGAACTGGCGGTGTTCTGACGAATTACGCCCCAGACTGTTCGTAATTCGCAAAAAGAATCGTAATTGTTAAGAAGATACATTATGCCATACCGGAGATGTACTCGAATTTTTAAAATACGACTAGTACTCTTGGATGAATTGGGTCAGGTGTTGAATGGGTGCAGTTTTAGAATTCGTTCCCAGTATGAAACTCTAGGCGCACTCAAGCACATACTACCTATGTATAAAGGAGGAAATGAGATAATTAGTGCACACGCCACGTAAGAATGAAGACAGTTAAAAGTTCCGTGCATTTTACCACCTTAAACAATTCGACCCTGTTTCAACACGCCTGGCTCATTGGGTAGAGTGCCAAGGAAAAGCAACGTAATTTCACCACCAGAGGAGCGTTGTGTGCAGGCGGGAAAAGCGTGCATTTGCGGAAGATTTGCTAAGAAGAAAGGCAGTATGTGTAATATTTCGAAGTTTCCAAGCTTTCGTTCTGAATTTTGCCTTATATGGGCAGTGAAAATGAAACTAATTTAATGACCCGATGCGTCACTGAAATTGAGCCCAGTCATCCAACTGAATTAGAGTGATTCAGGCTATGAAGTGCTGTAGTTTCAATAGCTCTTGATCAAACGCGTTTAAAGTTAGATGGATTCTAATTATATGTATGTGTAACCCAGAGGCGAAGCTACAGAACTGTGTATAGTAACTGTAATAAGTAGTCTATTCAACACTAAGCTATGTTTTGAAATTTAAATTTTTCGACCCCATTCACGCCAGCTTACCCTAAACGTTTTCACCGCAAGACTAGCGCAGAAATATGGGAATCTACTCACATTTTCACGGTTTTAAAGTCATTCTTATGAGTCACTTGTTATAACACTGTGATATAAGAACAAAACAGAAATGCATGTAATATCAAAACCCGGTAATGGGTACGATTTTTAATTATTTCCACCCACCGTCGAACGTCACAATCCAACTCTGCTTGCTACGTCTTTAAAAATCCCCCCCCTTCCCCCACCCATTTTTCGATTTGAAATGTGAAACTTCCCACTGAATTTCTTTATAAAAGCTCTGTGTTCATTTATTCCTCCACTTCTAATCACTGCGCCTCCTAAGAATACTAAGTAATCTGCACACATCGGAAACTTATTTGTTACTAGCTAAAGAAGAATACGTATGTTTGACACAATTATCTTATTCCTCTATTACAAATACACATAATTAATATTAGCTATTTTATCCAACCGACACTTTAATGCAATTCTATAAGCTAAGTTACACTTATTGATTAGCTACTGCAACGCGGTTCGACGCACACGGCGTCATTCACGTAACCGTTCGATCTACCGGCAGGCCCAAAGGTTATAAACACAGTCCTGTCACTTAGGTAGTTGCACATTTGCACTCAAGCACTGTTTCTAAATAATTCTTGAGGAGAGTCACTTGATGGTAGACGGTTAAAAGCTGTAGTCAAAATATTTCACTATAATGTAGCGCAAAAAAATGCCCAATCATGTGGGTAAATACGTGGTTTTCTACAGAGGTACAGTTGTAGGACTTGTAATGTCTCTACTGGCAATGGCCAGCAGCATAGCTACAAAACGCTTCATTTTTGCGGTGTCTGAATGTCGTTGGTTGAATAATACGATAAAACACTTCAAACAATGGCGAATATACTACGTTGTGGAAGCAGTTTACGTGCAAGGCAGGGAGATAATGTCAATTTTGGCCTCCTCTCCTACGTGCCGAGGAATATGTACCCAAACTGGATATCAACCAATGAGTGCACAGTTAAATACGGCTAATATGAATATAGCTTGAAAGTATAACTTTAACACAGAAATAAATCTGTGTATTTATCATCATCGTCTTCCTCCATGGATTAGGTTGTTTGATCTGTTCCGGCACGACGTATTGCCGTCTTATCCTGGGGCGTCCACGATCTCTTCCTCCAAGAATGGGGGTTTTGCAGATGGGTTGGTGATCCTCCCAAGGAAAACAAAGTACTCGTAAGCAAAGACGCACAGCCTTGGATATCTGTGTATTTATAATGCAGAAATAAAATGGTCTTATCAGACTGCAATCTTCCCCTTTAGTTAAAACTTACTAAAACTCGACAGGCACCTAAGAAATGTTCGTTTAACGTAAAATATGTTTGCAGTTAAGAATACGAAAAAGAAACTTCAAAAGTCTTAGCTTAATTCTGTATACATGTAACACAGGAACAAAAGAGATGTGTCAAAACTGAAATCTGCTTCTTGAGTTAATGTGTCACGTGACAGGATGTACTCCTCTAAAACTGTTTATAGGTTTCGTATAAAAACGTGAAACTATTTATTTTATCATTTAAATTTAGAATATTTCTGACGCACTAACACACGCGGATTGCATCTAGCGCAATACCGTCCAAAGGTAATTATGCCTCACTATCGCTAAACACGTAACATCGAGTGATACAACGGAAAATCACTAACTTTTACATGTGCGAGTTGTGAAGTTTAATTACAATATTAGAGACTTAATGATAAGAAATATATTTTTGTAATGGCTCCGCATTTGATGCCCTTTTCTTCTTAATGGCAAGGTAATCACGTAATCAACGCAAGTCACAAGAAAATCCTCCCAGCAATAAATTATTCGTTAGTTTTTTAATAACATCATGTAAACTACGAGGTTATTAGGCGTCAAATATGTTGGGGAACTGAGTCTGCATGATTAATTATAAAATACATTAGTTTATAAAGTTACTGCCATCGCATAAACTGACTGACAAAAATCAGTAAAACGTCATTCCGGATAGACGATAGCCTGTCACATATTCAAAATGGTTACCTCCATGAAAATACAAGACGCAAGTATTATCACTGATTTAAGATCACTACAGAAATCTATATATTTATAGACGAAAAGGCCACTGGCTTCATTATATATATATATATATATATATATATATATGTGTGTGTGTGTGTGTGTGTGTGTGTGTGTATATATATACACACACACATATATAATGAAGCCAGTGGCTTTTTCATCTATAAATATGTATATGTATGTATTATGTGTGTGTGTGTGTGTGTGTGTGTATATATATATATATATATACACATAAACACTTAAATCTCCTAGCATAGGAAGAAAAGGTACACTTAACAGTGCCGATGTTCCCGATGAAGAATAAGAATGGCAGCATTTGAGCGTACCGATGTCAGAGTTATGCCACTAGGATGCCCCTGTGTTCAAAACACGACTGCCGTAATGCGATTTCTTAGGCTTTAGTGCGGTGTAGGAGAGGCTTGCGTTATTTTGGGATGTGGCGCCACCACTGTCCCGCAATGTCGGGCACCAAGCTACATTTGCTGATTCTGTTATTGCAAAACTGAAACCACTAATGTATTTACTGCCAGAAACACATCATTTACTGCCAGAAACACATCATTTACTGCCAGTAACACATCATTCCACGCATATCGTAAAATATTCAGTGTTTTAAATTGGACTTTTAGAAATTAATAAAGTATAGACATACTTCAGTTTATATACCACTACTAGAATTATAAACCCATTTCAAGATAACCTAGAAAATCGAATTATCCTTGCACAGGACAATAGTAGGTGTTATGTTCGACCAATATACACCTAAATTAAACTTCCCCGAAAATTTCAGTGAATTTTGACCTCCCCATCTTCCCCTAAACAATGAAAACAAATGTTATTTAACTCCCTGCAGTACCCATGCATATGACACATGACAGATGGAAGACCTATCAAGCATATGATCATTTTGATGTTATGTGCAAATAACAAGAGAAAACGTGATTAACGTGGAAATTCATTTCTTGATTATTTTCGGTCAACTGGTATGATTTATACTGTATATTTATATGAAAATGTATTCTAATTTACCACTGTTAAAATCTGATACTCTCCAGTAAAATTTAAAAATAAGATTTATATATTCACAATAAGGAGTAAACATGATTCCTTACGTTAAGTAATAGCTAAAACATAATACAAAAATGTTATTTAACGAAGCTGTATCGACTACATATATTATTTAATGTTAGAATAATTATATGCACCATACTGCTACTACAAAATCTGATTAGAAAATACCATACCTCTTATGGAGCCCGAGGGTTCATGACCATGTTCACAACAGCCTGCCAATTGGACCTGTTCCCAACTATAAGAAATCAGTCCCCCCGCATCTTGTGTCATTACTTTTTTATACAGTTTAATATGATCGTCCCATTGACGTCTGGGTCTCCCAAGTATCTTATATTTAAGCTCTCAGTACCCATTTGTACAGGCCTAGTGTGTTCTACTACATTGCCATAATGCATGAGGTACAAATTCACTAATCTGATCTGCTCAAATAACAGTTGGTAGACTATCACAGTCCCAGGGTTCCTGACGTACTGAGCAGTTTACTGCAGTGGTGGGACTGTGAAATTGTATTCGGAAGGTAACCGGTCGGATTACCGCAATTCGGAATCGAGGGTATTCTCAGTCTTTACAGTGTAATCCCGTGACACTGTCCTAAAGGAGACCACTTTCGCCTGCTTTCAAGCCCTTGCCTGCCCATAATTCGCGGCCATATTACCAGCTGAAAATAGTGTCGTTGATCAACCCAAACTACTCAATATACCGAAAAAAAAAACTTAGCCCAAAAAAAAATACGGACTTGAAATCTGAGTTACAGGGCTGACTATGAGACTTACTATTGCCTGTAATGTGACGCCGTGTAGTCTGGAAGACACAAGTACCGATGTTTCAGAGGAACTTACTGCCTTCAGTATCAGGGTAGGTAAATTCGGCACATCAGTTGAAGATTATACAATGTCTCATCCCAGGATATAGGAATCCCACATTCTATACCACATCAGCCACAGTGGCCAATGGTGTGCAGTAAATTTCATGCTATAGGCAGATCATATACTACATTCATATGTTTTGTTCCTAAAACCGAAAAAATCTTGATGAAATTTCTACAAGATATCTAAGGATTATATTGTGGACTGTATTGGTCCACTATATCACACGGTCTACAACAAACTCACACTCTTCATAAAATTCCTCATAAAATGTTCATAATTTTTATTGAAAACGTTTATCGGTGTACCAAACCTAAATAAACGCAAGGTAAAGGTGTGCAGCGCGATATCACTTACAGTGTTCAGGTTTGAGTTTATGAAACATATTATCACTACATTCGATTAGCTGTCTTGGTACTTCACAGTCTATTTGTGTTGTGAAAAAAAATGGAAAAATGGCAATTCACAGAGCACATATTTGGAGACCTGTCATGCCTAGGGCACCAATTTTTCGCTGCAAAGCCCCCAGTACATGCAACAAGAGAGAATTGATGAACGCTCTAGCGGTCATGTTTGCATGTGCTGATCATCTCGTCAAGCGGTCCTGAATGGAGGAGTAGCTACCTCTTCATTAGCTTGGACAAATACCACAGCTGATCCATTAACGTAATACATCTCATCCCAACTACATTAGCAGAAACTGAATGTCTTCAAGTCACGTATAAGATACGGACTAAAAAGTAGCGTGTCTCAGAAAATAGATCGGGAAAAGCAGGATGTCAAGGACGAGGCACGTGTCAAGCATGAAAGGGGTAGCTGGCAGAGTTACATTAAATTAATATTAAGAAATAAAATGGATTTTTTCCGTCTTCATGGGGTCAAGATGTCTTGCTGAACTCCTTAAACAAAGGACAGACTTTTTTTTTATTTTGCTGACCGGGCATCTCAGTGTAATCTTGGTAATTAACCAACTTAATGTACAAAATCTTCTTTTATAATAAGTTTATTATATGCCTCTACATGTTTCCAGCACTATGTGCTCATCATGAAGAGGTCAAAATTATGTTACACAACATCTGGTATCATCACACCTGTAGGTGGCCGTTCCGTGCACAGGTTGAGAGAGGACTCTCTCAACCTGTGTACGGAACGGCCACCTTCAGTTGTGATGATACCAGATGCTGTATAACACAATTTTGACCTCTTGACGACTAGCACATAGTGCTCGAAACATGTAGAGGCATATAATAAACTTATTATAAAAGAAGATTTTGTGCATTAAGTTGGTAAACTACTAAGATTATAGGATAGACACGTTATCCCGAAACGTCGGTAACTAACTACCAATCTACGCTGCGTCACTTCCCAGACGAACGAAGATCTCAAATATAAAGTTGTTCCTCTTCTTAATTAGCGTATAAAGTCTTATCGGGAAGTAGAATTACATCTGTATATGTACTTAGCCTCCACGACAGTTGGAGGTCAGTGGTGAGCTGTCCATCTCTGTCGCGTTACCCCGGAGAAAAAACCCGTGGCAGATATCTGATGAGAGGCTCGGTGTGCCTCAAACCCGATCTGACCACTGCCGGAAATCAATCTACAGTTCCTCGACAAAGTAATGCTTCCATATTTCTAACTTTTCTACTAGACAGGATATTGCAATGTAACAAAACACAAAAAGTACATCAGAATATGTACTTTGATTCCGTATCTCACTTTTCACGTAGCTTGCCTCTCGGTCGATACAATGCCGAGAGCGCTGAACGGTTTAAAACGAGTCACTGAATAACTCTTCAGGATTTTCTCTATTCTGTACCATTTTTCCTTAGCAACTTGAACTTCTTCATCGCATGCGAAATAAATTCTTTTCAGATAATTCTTGAGAGACGCAAGTAGAAGTCAGACAGCGCCAAAACCGTGCCGTAGAGAGGGCGTGGAACAACTTCGAATTCGTTGTTCTGTATCGCCGCTGCAGTGACAGCACAACTGTGAAGTCAGGCGTTTTTAGGTTGAAGAAGCATCTAACTTCTTCCCCGACGGACGCGACTGATTGGTTGTTTCATCCTCTTTAGGGTTTTCATGTAAATCTTGGTGTTGCTCTTCGTACCCTTGACCATGTACTCTGGTGAATGAAGATTCCACAGTCTCAGAAATAGTGAGCGTGTGTTTTCCAGTGGAAAGACCAATCCTGAACTTTTTCTTTCTGCGGGAAAGTGGGGTGGTGATATTCAAGGGAATGGCTTTTCTTTTCTGGGCCGTAGTGACGCATCGAACTCTCCTCACTTTTGACAATGATGTAGAGCAAACCATTAATCTCGCTTTCGTGGCAATCAATGAAGGACATGCTTCCAGTCTTGATCTCTTCATTCTGGAGGTCAGCCGAAGCGGTGCAAATGCAGCACATCATTTTTTCTCAACCCATCATGCAATAATCTAATGACACTAACACATAAATTTTTTTATCTTCTCCGCTACGGAAATCTGAGAAATTCGTCAAATGTCTGGAAATATTTCGTCGACATTTTCCAGGTAAAATTGTGAGTTTCGGTGATGCGGCCTTCCAGACGATAGTTGGTCTTTCATGTTCAAATTTCCGCCATTGTTTGCTAATTTTATCGTCCAATGAAGCTCAGTATTTAACTTAAACAGTAATTTCGCCACAAAGAACCGACAAATGCCTGTGAATAGCGAGGGAAGTTTCATATCAGTACGACAGTAACTCTATAACTGCTCGCTGTTTGACGCTCTTCAATACGGCTGAAAACGAATCATGCATTTTGAACAGATTAAAACGAAAACCGCTATGTTTACGAAGCCGTATCCCACGAAAAATTAAACTCAAGGAACAACATAGAAGTTGGGATAATTACCGCTTCAGGATCACATCGCTTGCCCAGATAGCTTTGGGGAGTAATTATTTTCCGAACACCCTTCTGCCATTACTGACATCAAAGTCACTGCAAAAAAAAGGAGGTACGGAAATATAAAGATACATAAGTGGTTTCGTAGTATGTATCTCAGCTCCAAAGAGAAAGCCGTCACATTCCAGAAAATTATATGTTTCACAGTCAACTTTACGAGAAATTGAGACGTCAAAAACCCCGACATTAAATTTTCGGAATATGTTGCCAGTCCAGGGCGAGGCGTAAACTGAAGCCAACAGTGAAAAAGACAGAATCCCTCTCTGTGCATGTTTTCAAACACAATAGGCTACTGGGTTAAACACGTCAGTCGGTACAGTCTTGTGTAATGTATTTGCAAATACATGAATTGGGAGAAAACTGAGTATAAAGTATTTAACGTAACCTTTTTATTTTTATAGTCCCAAAACATCATGTATTTTGCCTTCCGTTAGTGAAGCCAAACCCACTAATAGCCACCGTCACATTTATATCTACAGTGCCACTTGCCGCCACCGTGTGAAAGATTCAGGTCAGAAATTTCCAACTTTCATATTGTTATTAATTATACATTCTCTAAAATGACCGCTGTTTGATTATTGACATTTCTTTCCTTTCCTTTGCATACAAAACAACTTTAGATTTCCGTTACTTTGCCACAGGTCATACCAAGTTTTCTTCCCAGGGGAAAGGTCAATCGGATCCTGAAGTTAAACACTAACTTCCATTTAACTGGTTCTCATATTATTTAATGTTAGTGTTACATCTGCCTAGAACATACAGCATCGGACACGATAGGACGCTTTGTAATGAGTAGACAAAAATTCGAAAGAAAGTGGCCGTGTCCAAATTGAAGGCGCTAGGATAGCATTTCCATAGCGACAATATGACAACCGAAAAAAGGCTTCGGTCACCATAAGGTAAGCCTTTCACTGTGCCAGCTACAAGTTATTGATGTTTAAACTACACCAGTCCGCTCGGTACCTATGTGTACTACTTGTAAACTACACCAGTCTGCTCGGTACCTATGTGTACTACCTGTGAACTACACCAGTCAGCTCGGTGCCTATGTGTACTACCTGTAAACTACACCAGTCAGCTCGGTGCCTATGTGTACTACCTGTGAACTATACCAGTCAGCTCGGTGCCTATGTGTACTACCTGTAAACTAAACCAGTGTACTCGGTGCCTGTGTATAGTGCCTGTAAACTACACCAGTCCGCTCGGCGACTGTGTGTACAACCTGAAAACTACACCAGTTTGCTCGGCGCCTGTGTGTACAACTTGAAAACTACACCAGTTTGCTCGGCGCCTGTGTGTACAACCTGTAAACTACACCGGTTTGCTCGGCGCCTGTGTGTACAACCTGTAAACTACACCAGTTTGCTCGGTGTCTGTGTGTATTACAAGTTAACTGCACCAGTCTGCCCGGTGCCTGGGAATAGTACCAGTTTATCATGACAGCATGGTTCCTAAGCACCTGCGGAATTTTAAACTTTTATTCTCTTGAACATAATAAATTTCTAAGCAACGTAACATAAGACGGCAAATGATTTACACCGCAGGGCAGTCCACAGATTTTGCACTGGCCTGCGGACGGTGCGTCGCACGGCACTATCCGCATCGTAAACACGACCTACGCAGCGGCTCTCAAGACCACCACCCATCCAAAAACTCGGTGCAGAAAACCGTATGCTGCAACTCAACATCTAATGCTCCTGATGATGGGCGTATGTACCCGAAACATGTCGA
>Ga0123352_10011827_pt1 | contig 13772 bp, 10 predicted proteins | sample TergutLab28metaG_FD_89700 | JGI IMG/M metagenome (GOLD analysis project Ga0123352, IMG submission 89700) | Labiotermes labralis P1 segment gut microbial communities from Petit-Saut dam, French Guiana - Lab288 P1 | ecosystem: Host-associated > Arthropoda: Insects > Digestive system > Gut ...
CCTAAAAGTTCTTTAATTTTTTTTAACTCATGCCTATTAAAATCTTTTTCGCCGTATCTAATCTTTATATAAATTTCTCTCATTTCATTTGTTTCAGTGTTTTTAAATTTTGTGGCTGATTTTTTTTCTATATCCATGCTTGTTGTAAACTTTTCTACATCAATGCCTTTATCTTTGCAAAACAAGAGGTATTTTCTATAAAGTTCACGTATTGGGTGTTTTATAGAAACTTCGGGGATCACTTTTTTACCTGTGATTTTCTCTCTAATCTTGTTAATGCCTTTAGCAGGTGCAAGGTGCTGGTACTTTTCATTTCTAAGCAGTTTTATAACGATCATAACTATAACGGCTGCTATAACAATAAAAAACACATATGTGAGAACTATATCAGCATTTGAAGGGACAAAAAGTTCAGTTGAAAGCTCATCAGAATACTCAATTCCGAGACCTTGTAACCCATCAAATTCGTATTCTAATGTTCTAGCAATAGGACCCCTTCTAGACATGTGCCTCCCATCACGTATGAATGTAATAGGATTTGAAATAAATTCTAGAAACCATGTTAAAGCAAACAAAAAGCCAGGAGCAAGAGCATTGAAATAAAACGAGGTTAAGAGGTTTATAGATGCATTTGACACCAAAAACATTATTACAATTATTGCAACAATGGCAACAGAAATATTAATAAGTTTAAAGCGGTGTTTGTTAAGCACCTCGTCGTCATGCCGTAAAAGGCGCATAATTAAAAATATACAAACAAAAAATATTGCGGTATATGGCACAAAATATAAGCCTGCATAGCTCATCATACCTAATAGAATAGGAATTAAAATAAATCCACACGAAATTTTTGCGTAGAGCTTAAGCTGGTTCATGCAGCTTAATTTGGTTATATCTTTTTCTATTTTATAGGCAGCATAAACCATATAAGCGAAGATTGGGGTTAAAATCACTATGTTTACAATGTGCGGAGGAACTATTAAAAAGCAAGCTCCAAGCAAAATAAGTGGAGTATATTTTAACACACCTTTTTTAGAAAGCAACGTTACTAGATAGCTAGAAACTGCAAAAACAGGCAAGGTAAGTAAAAGACTTGTTCCACCTAAAAGTACGCCTAAAAAGTTTGTAAAAGTTAGGTAAAAACAAATATCACACAATATTTTAAGAACTTTTAAAAATTTCATAACAATCAGCCTCCTACTATAGTACTGCTTCACCAACTAAATCTTACCAAGTGTTTGTGATTTTTTTACTGCAATCTCTTCGTCAACTTCTCCTGGCTTGTTTACTAACAAGCATCGTCGTAGCTTCCTAGAGCTTGCATAAAAATTCTCACAAATCTTTTAGCAAGCTTTAGTTGGTGAAGCAATATTACGAGTTGTCCTTGCGAAGTTCACCTAAAATTTCTTTAAATTTCTTTACATCTTGGCGATCAAAATCTTTTTCGCCATATCTAACTTTGATATATGTTTCACGCATTTCGTTTGTTTTAATTTTTTTAAAGCGTTGGATCGATTTTTTTTCTATATCCATACTTGTTGAAAATTTTTCAATATTCATACCATCATTTTTACAAAACAAAAGATATTTTCTGTAAAGCTCACGAATTGAGTTTTGAGAAGAAGTAACACGAACTGGTGGCTTGCCAGTAATTCGCGCATGAATTTTATTAACACCACGAACAGGAGCAAGATGTTGATATTTTTCGCTTTTAAGTATTTTTAAAACTATAAAAACCATAAAAACTAATAAGACTAGTAAAACTGAATATGTTAATATAGTAAATGCAAGCGATGGCTCGTAAAGCTCTTCTGCAAAATCAACATAAAGCAAATCCTCAAAAAAATTAAGGGCACCTATATCATAATGATCAAAAATTTCAGGTGGTTCTCCATATCCAACACCAGGAGGGTCTATATGCCTTCCCAAAAGACTTATAAAAATATTTAAAATAAACATAAATGCAGGAGCTATTGCATTAAAATAAATTATGTTTAACAATCTTAAAAAAGCATTAGATACAAAAAGTGTTATTAAAGCAATCGTACCAACTGCAATCGAAATATTAATAATATTAAATTTTGCGTGTTTTAGCATTTCTTTATCATGCCTAAGCATACGCATAGAAAGACTTATACAAACAAAAAATATAATCATATAAGGTACAGAAAACTCGCCAATATAAATTGCCATTCCAATAAGGAGTGGTATTACAACAAAACCAGCTGTGATCTTAGAGTAAAGTTTAAGCTGATTTTTACATTCTAGTATGGTTATATCGTTATCAATTTTTGCAATGATGTATACCATATAAACAAAAACGGTAACTAAAATGACTATATTAGCGACATATAGCGGGATAATGAAAAAGCAGGTTCCTAAAAGTAAAAGAGGGGCATATTTAAGCACACCTTTTGATACAAGAAGTATCGAAAGATACGATGAAACAGCGATAACTGGTATTGCAAGCAGCAAGCTTGTTCCTCCAACCATTGCACCAAAAAAGTTTGCAAAAGTTAAGTAAAAGCAAATATCACAAAGTATTTTAAAAACCTTTATAAGCTTCATTATTACAGCTCCTCGCCATAAATAAAGGTAACGCTTCCGCTAGTTCTTGAGCGTAGTTCGTTTGCAAGTTGCAATTTTTCGTTATCTTTTTCAGGAGTTATTATTATAGTAGAACGCCCAACTTCTTGTTTAAATTTCATTTTTTCAATAGTTTCTGCGAAGCCCTCAGTAGAGCGGTAAGCAGATGCACGAGCAAGCCCTTCGGCTATATAATGAAAATGGCTACGACCAAGCCCCTCGGCAACATAAGACCAATGAGAAAGAGCATCAGAAGTTGTAGCATTTGTTAAAAAATCGTACTTAATGCCTTTGTTTTCAAGCTCTTCGCAAACACTTCTTGCAAGAGAAAAACATTTTTCGTGCAAATCTTTACGTTCTTGTTCAAATTTTTCAGTATTAACGTCTAAAAGAATAGAAACGCTAGGCTCAACAGTATAATCAAACTGCTTAACCATGAGCTTTCCAAGTTTTGCACTGTGTTTCCATGAAATATTTTTCATAGGGTCGTAGCTGGTGTAATCACGAGAGCCAACGGTTAAAACGGGGTCTTCCATAATAAAACGCCTAACCGATAAATCCCCCAAAAAACCACCCAAAATATTACTAACATCGGCATTATTTACAGGTTTTGGATATACAAGTATTTCGGTTGAAATATTTATATAATTAATATTTTCATGCACGCCAAGAAAATCACCTGTTTTCATAAGCTCGCCCTTGTAAATATAAACGCCACGGCTAGGAAGTGCTGCATTCATTTTTCTGACTAAGCTTGATTTAGGCCATAAATATGTTGAAAATGTGTGACTTAAAGTACCCATAATGGTATCAAGCCTAAGTTTGGCATTTGTGTTAAATGTGTTTGTTTCTGGTGGGAAAACCTCATCTACTCTTAAAAACGAGATAAATCTAAATTTTTCATTTCTAACTGTTGTGATAATTTCAAACTCTTCATCAGGTTCAACAGTAAGTTTTGATGTTTTTATGCTATATTTTATGCCTGTCATGGCATTTTTCATGGATAAATTTTGAACGATATAGCCAAGTACAATAAGGATTATTATAAAACCTATCATGATAAATTCTCCAAAGGAACTTGTGCTTTATCTATAATTCTTTGCAAAACTTCTAAAGAATCCCCGCGAGAAGAGCCTAGGTTTAGCCTATGTGCTAAAATATGAGGGGCAACAAAACGCACATCTTCGGGGATTACGTAGTCGCGTCCATTCATAGCGGCTGTTGCTTGAGAAGCTTTGTAAAGAGCAATTGCTCCCCTTGTAGAAACGCCTGAAATAAACTGGCTTTCTGTACGAGTTGCTTCAATAATATCCATGATATAGCTTGTAACATCTTGCGAAACTTTTACATTTGTGTAATTATTTCTGATATATTCAGTTTCTTCTAAAGAAACAACTTGATTGAGTGTTTCTAAAATATTAAGTGTAGAAGTTCTTGAAATAACGCCCATTTCTTGCTCACGAGTCATATAGCCTAATGAAAGACGCATAAAGAAACGGTCTATCTGTGCATCTGGAAGAGGGAAGGTACCGTAAGATTCTAGCGGGTTTTGCGTTGCCATAACCATAAAAGGCTCGGCAAGCTGGTATGTATGCCCGTCTACCGTAATTTGCTTTTCTTCCATCGATTCTAGTAAGCTCGATTGCGTTCTTGGTGTTGCACGATTTATTTCATCAGCTAAAACAATATTTGTAAATAATGGACCTTGTCTAAATTCAAACTCGCCAGCTTTTTGATTGTAGAAATTAATGCCCGTAAGGTCTGAAGGTAGTAAATCGGGCGTAAATTGAACTCTTTTAAAATCGCCGCCAATAGTTTTAGCAAATGCACGTAAAAGCATAGTTTTGCCCGTTCCCGGAACGTCTTCTAAAAGAACGTGACCCGCACAAACAAAAGAAATTAAAACCAAAAAGATTGGCTCCTCTTTACCAACAATTACCTTAGAACAATTTTCTACTACTGACTTGCGATAGTTTTGAAACCTATTAATATCCATATAAAAACAACCCTTTCTGTACTATTTGTAATAAGAATGTAACATTTCTTATTATAAGCATAACACAAAGAGGGTTGAATTTCAAGTTTTTTATTTATCCAAGATTATACACTTTTCTTTTTTCTTGTTGCTCCAATAACAAATAGGATTATACCCATAGCAAGGCAAGAAATAAAAATTAACAAGTCTATGTTTGAGTTTATGGCGTGTGAAGTGTTCCATTTAAGAAGATTTGCATCAAAAATTCTAACAAGTCTGCCATCATATCCTAGTACTCTTTCAACAAAGCCACTGATGAATGGTTGTACAGCACCAGCTAAAGCTATACAAATTCCAGCTTTTATAAAGCCATTAACTCTTAGGTACTTTGCTACTAAAAACATTGCCCAAACAAGTGCTAAAGGAAGCACAAGAATAGTAAGAGCAGAGTTGCCAAAGCTTGCAAAACTGCCTGCATACACCATACTAACTACAATAACTCCATAAAGGAAAAATGTGTTGATAAGCATGTATATAAGCCCTTTGTGGCGTTTTATTCCTAACTTAATAAGCAAATACGGCAAAAATATAAGCGACAAGCCAAAGTATATAGGAACGATAGTTACAAAGAACCAATCGCCACGGGTAAATATTACGCATGTTAGAAGTAGTAACGTTAAGCTTGCTGTGAAGCTTAAAAATGTTATAAGCCACTTGTTTTTGTTAACAACTAGAGGCACAACAGTAACAGAAGCTGCTGTCATTAAAGAAGTTAGAACAATAAAGAACCAGTCAAGTGCACGTCCTGTTGCAAGGTTTATAATAAATGTAACTAGTATTGGGATACTCATACAAGCGGCGATGCTCGCTCCAATCATTGTGGTATTTCGTTTTATAGTTTGTGTATGATTTTTAACAACATGCTCACGCTCGTTTTTTAAAACTCTATCAACTGTATTATTTTTCATTTTTTCAAGAGCTTCTTGGCAGTTTTTACACTCTTTTAGGTGTTCCTCAATCATTTTTTTGCTACTTTCGTTGCAAACGCCATCATAATAAAGTGGCAATAAGTCCATAATAATATCGCATTCTATCTTCATATTTAATCTATCCTTTCTTGAATTTTAATTCTGGCACGATGATATGTAACTCTAGCCCAATTTTCTGTTTTACCAAACAATAAACCAATTTTTTGAAATGATAGCTCCCCAAACAATCGTAAGCTAAAAACTTCTTTATACGGATCTTCCATGTTGTGCAAAACCTGATGTATGCGGAATGCAAAATCTTCGTCTATAACTGCATTTTCTAGGTTTGTGCTAGAAGAAAGTTCTTGGTCTAATTCGCTCGCTTGGTTGGCTTTTCTTGTTTCATCTAAAAACAAATTTTTAGCTATGCTACAAAGCCATGTAAGTTCAGAAGAATCGCCACGGTGTTTAGAGCTTGACGTCATAGCTTTAAAAAAAGTTTTTTGTGTGATTTCTTCAGAATCATGTTGGTTTTTTGCCAAAGTCATGACGAAAGAATACACTTTCATATAATACGTATTATACAGTTGTTCAAAATCGTTCGCCATGTTTTTATGGTGCATATCAGTGCCCCCTTATTTATTTTCATAGGTTAGACGAAGAAGTTTTAATTTCGTTACAAACTTTTTAAATTTTTTTTACAAAATCTAAAAAAGGTAGCTAATACTAATTACAATCAAACACTGTGATTTTCAGAGGGAAGCTCCGCGTTACGCAAGGAGCGTTATGACCGATAGAAAATCCAGATGTTTGTTGAGAATTAGTATTAGCTACCTTTAAAGCAATATTAATGATTTCTGTATCTATACCTTTGAGCTTGTTGCCTAGCTCTTCTTCTTGCGAGTCTTTTGCGTTTTCTTCTAAACCTTAATAATCTTGCACTAATGCCTATTATAAAAAGCAACAAAACTATTCCTACAAAAAAGTATATTACCAATTCGAGTGTAGACATACTAAAACCTTCTTGGTTTTGAGAAGCATCATCAATATAAGAGCTTGGGTAAGCTCCACCCTGAGCCATTACTGTTTCAGAACCAAAAAAATCTTCTTCAGCGTAGATATTAACGCTGGCGAGTTCTCGCCCGTCGTACATAAAGCGTAACTGCCCCATAACATCGCCACTAAAAACAGGAGGGCTTGTTTGGAACTCAAAGTCTCGCTCTGTTGTTATTCTACTGCGGTTCACGCTAAGTGGAAGGCTTAAAGTAACATCTTCACGAGCATAAACGCTAACATTTCCTAGGTTTGTAGTAATTCCGCCATCTTCTGTTACTATGCTGATTATATCCGAATATGTTTGGCTATTAAAAACCGAAATTTCTCTAAATTGTGTAAAGCCATGCTCTAAAAGCGTTCTTGTATCAGAATAGGCAAACCCACTATTTTCTGCACGCATAACAACTGTTATAAGCTCTATATCGCCCTGTTTTCCGTACATAACTAAGGTATTGCCTGCGGGTGTTGTCCACCCTGTTTTTCCAGCAACTGCATATTCAAAAAAATGTGCATGCCCTTCTTGAATCATTCGGTTAGAATTGTTTAGCGGGCGTTCTTCAATCTGACGCTCGGTTGGTGGGATTCTAAAGGTAGGTGTTCTAGAAACTTCTAAAAACTTCTCGTGTTGTATAAGTTCACGCATTATAAGGGCCATATCGTATGCAGTTGTAACTTGGGCATCATCGTGCAAGCCACTTGGATTTACAAAATTTGAATTTAAGGCACCTAATTCGCTTGCTCTTTCATTCATAAGAATGGCAAAATCTGAAATGCTATCTGCCAAGTCTTCAGCAATAGCATTTGAAACATCGTTAGCAGATGCAAGCATTAGAGCCAAAAGAGCCTCTGTGAATGAAAGCGTTTCGCCTTCATTCATAGCAATATGGCTAGAATTTGATGGAATAGAAAAAACAGCATGGTGGCTGTGAGTTATCCGATTGTTAAAATCTGAAACCATCTCAACTGCAAGAAGTGCGGTTAAAAGCTTTGTTATGCTGGCAGGATACATAGGCTCGTGCATGTTTTTTTCGTATATAACAATTCCTGTGCGGGCATCTATTAAAATGGCTGTTTCAGAGTTTATTTCTAGATTGGTGGTTTGGGTTGCAGATATATTAAGTAATGCTAAAGAGCTATTAAATGCAATTAAGAAACATAAAAAAAATGCTAAAAGTTTAGTTTTCACGGTAAAAATTCCTTTCAAGGGTACTTAAATTTAATTATAAACTAATCTGCCTATTTTGACAACAAGATTAATTAATTTTTAATAAACTTTATATAAAAAAGATTTGTTATTTTCCGATTAATGTTATATAATTAGTGTATAAGTTTATTTCGGAGGATATTTATGGAAATACAAAAAAGGGACCTTACTATTATTGCCATTATTTCTTTAATCATAACAATATTATTTATTTCTTATGAATATTCTAGAAATTTTAAAGATTTTGAAATAAGCTCAGAAGCTTCTCCAACCTTTTTGGCAGAAACATTTGAAGAAAGGGAGCCTGAACCAATTCGGGCACTTAGAGTTTTTATTTCGGGAGCAGTATTGTACCCTAATGTTTATGAGCTTGAAGATGGTGCAAGAATATCCGACTTAATTGACATGGCTGGCGGAGTTTTGGAAGATGCTAATATTGCACGCATAAATTTGGCGGCAAGAATTAGAGATGCTGAGCATATTTTTATTCCTAGAATAGGGGAAGAAGAGCTTTTTGAAGAAATTTCGGCAGAGGCAGAAGAGGATGACGGTGATATAGCAAAAGCCCAAGACGAAGAAGTTATAAGCGGGCTTATAAATATAAACACTGCTTCTCACGAAAGATTAACATCACTTCCGGGCATTGGGCCAGCAATTGCAACAAATATTATTACATACCGCGAGCTAAATGGCGGATTTAGAACTATAGAAGAAATTATGCTAGTTTCAAGAATAGGCGAAAGTTTATTTGGTCAAATACAGCACTTAATTACAGTTGGTGAAGCTAACGAGTAGGGGGACTTTTTATGGCATATAACATATTAGTAGTAGATGATGAAAAACTTATTGTAAAAGGTATTAAATTTAGTTTAGAGCAAGATTCGATGGTGGTAACGCCTGCGTATGATGGTGAAGAAGCACTAAACTTAGCTAAAGAAAACGAGTACGACCTTATTGTTTTAGACGTTATGCTTCCTAAAATAGATGGGCTTTCGGTTTGCCAGCAAATTCGTGAATTTTCGGCTGTTCCTATAATTATGGTTACAGCAAAAGGCGACGATATGGACAAAATTATGGGGCTAGAATATGGTGCGGATGATTATATAACAAAACCTTTTAACGTTTTAGAGCTTAAGGCTCGTATTAAAGCAATACTTCGCAGAAGTGTTAAAAAAGTGGAAGCGAAGAAACCTAAAGAGCGAATTTTAGAGTATAAAGATTTAAAGTTAGAGGTTGAAACGAGAAGAGTTTTTATTGCAGGAAAAGAAAGAAACTTAACTGCTAAAGAGTTTGACCTTTTAGAGTTATTAATTAAAAATCGTGGCAAGGTTTACAGCCGAGAAAGCCTTTTTAATGCTATTTGGGGAAGAGATTTCCCAGGTGATGGCGGCAGAACGGTTGATGTGCATGTTAGGCGTCTTAGAGAAAAAATAGAAGAAAACCCATCTTCGCCAAGTTACATTCACACTAAATGGGGAGTTGGTTATTATCTGGGATAATGTTAAAAAAAGGGGTCGTTGGCTTTATAGCATTAAGTTTAAGCTGTTTATCGCCTTTTTAGCTGTTGGTCTAATTCCTTTGGCTTTTTTGGTGTCTACTTCTACATCTTTTATAGAAAACTACCTTGTTACTAATAACGCAAATGCCCTTATGAGAAAGGCAAACATGTATGCTGATACAATTTCTAGGGGCAATCTTTTAGACGAAACAAGGGGCTCTATACTTTTTACAACTATGCGTTCAAACGCCTTGTCGGAATCTTTCAGGATTCTTGTTTTAGATACAAGTGCGTTTGTTTTGATGGACACGGGCAATTCTTCGGCGAACACATATTTTATTACATCCGAGGTTATAGATGCTTTAAACAACCGAACTATTTCAAATGTTCAAACTGACCTTGTTAGCGTTTACACAGCGGCACCCATAAGAAGAGGGTCGGAAATAGAGGGCGTTTTGGTTATTGTTTCAGATATTTCTGGCATAGTTTCAACAGTTTCTTCGATGAGTACAAGATTAATAATTCTGGCAAGTTTAACAGCTACTGCCGTGCTTTTAGCAGTGTTTATTGTTTCACAAATTTTAATTAGCCCTATGAAAAAAATACTAAGAGTTATAAACCGTATGAGCGAGGGGCATCTTAATCAGCGAATAGAAACAACAGGGCATGACGAGTTTTCGCATCTCGCAAAAGCTTTTAACAATATGAACAAAAAGCTTGAAGAAATTGAAAAAAACCGTGAAGAGTTTGTTTCAAATGTATCACATGAGCTTAAAACTCCGCTAACTTCTATCAAAGTTTTATCAGAATCTATACTGCTTGAAGAAAATGTTCCGACAGATATGTATCAAGAATTTTTGAAAGACATTAATTCTGAAGTTGATAGGATGACGCTTATAGTAAACGACTTACTAACACTTGTTAAGCTAGACCAGCGTTCTTTAGGGCTTAATATAAAAGAAGTTGAGCTAAACAAAATAGTTGATGATATTATTAAAAGGCTTACTCCGCTCGCTTTGCAACGTGAGCTTGAGCTTATATACGAAAATACTAAAACCATTGTAGTAGAAGCAGACGAAATGAAGCTAAGCCTTGCTATTTCAAATCTTGTTGAAAACGCTATAAAATATACAAAAGAGGGTAGCGTTAAGGTTACGATAGATCAAGACCATCAGAATGCTTTTATAACGGTTAAAGATACAGGCATAGGCATAAGCGAAGAGGAGCAACAAAAGATTTTTACACGTTTTTACAGGGTAGACAAAGCAAGAGCAAGAGAGGCCGGAGGCACTGGGCTTGGTTTATCAATAACTCATTCTACTGTTTTATTACATGAGGGTAGCATTAGAGTTAATAGTAAAGACGGTGAAGGGGCTACATTTGTTGTTAGAATTCCTATACATCGCTAAAGAAAAGGAGCAAAATATATGCTAGATAAAGATAAAATTATAAATATTATTATAGCGGTTTTGGCGGTTTTGCTTCTTGTGGGTGCATATGTTATTTCTGTTTTTTCAAGCGAAAGTGCTAGGCTGGGCGAAAATTTTAGGCCAGTAACCATATATTTTGTAAATGCAGAAAGAAACAGCTTAGAACCTGAAACTAGGTATATAGAAAGGGGCTCTATGAGAGAAGAGGTTGAATCGGTTTTAATTGAGCTAATTTCAGGGCCTGTAAGTCCAAATCTTTTTAACTCTATACCAACCTATAATTTTGGAAGCCACGAATATAGCTTTATTTATGCAATTACAACGGTTGTTAGGGAAGAGTATGCCACAAGCTGTATTGTTGAGATATTTTTTTCTGATGAGTTTAACGAGTATTCACCAGCAGAAGTTTTGCTTTTAAAAAGTGCTTTAGTGTATTCTTTTACAGAGCTTGATTTTGTAGAATCTGTTAGGTTTTATGTTGGCGGTGAAGAACTAAGAAGGCGAAATGGCGAGCTTGTTGGTGCTATGAATAGGGAAAACGTTTATGTTAATGCAATTCTTTTAGACGATGTAACTTTTCAAACGATTACATTATACTTTGCTAAGGATTTTCCTAACGAATCAAGATTTTTCTTAGTTAGAGAAGAGCGTGAAGTAGAGGTTTCTAACCGCCCTATAGAACATGTGATTTTAGAAGAGCTTATAAAAGGGCCGCAAACACCGGGGCTTGTGTCTTTTATTCCAAGCGAAACACAAATAAACGATATCACCATATACGAAAGAGTTTTTTATATAGATCTAAACGATAGCTTCCTTTCAAGAATGTCTGTAGGTAACAGTGCAATTAGTGGCATTGAAACCTTTAATTTAGCGGTGTTTTCTATAGTAAATTCGCTTACAGAAATTTCTGAAATAAATTTAAGGCGTGTGCAGTTTTATATTGATGCACAAATTATAGAAGGTGTTTATGGTGGAGTTGATATAACCCAAATTATAGAAAGAAATGAAGATATAATAGGCGAATAATATGAAAAGACCAACTATTTTCTTTCTATTTTTCTTAATATTAGGCATTTTGGGCAGGTTTTTTATACAAAACAATATAGTAGTTTCTATGTATTTGATTTGTTGCGTTATTCTAGCTTTTTTAATATGCAAAAAATGTAATAAACAATATATAATTTCTTGTAGTTTATTTTTAGCTCTGGGGTTTGTTTTTTGTTCTTTAAGAATGGGGCCAAGAGATGAAAACGCTCAAAAAATTGCAGAATCTGGGCAGATTGCAACAATTGTGGGTGTTGTAACCGAAAGTGGCTACACCTCTTCTGGCAGAAGGCGGCTTGTTTTGCGGACAAGCTCTTTAGAATCACATTCATATGTAGCAAACAATCGCCTAAATATAGTAGTTTTTACAGATATAGAAGAAGAAATTTTGCTCGGTACAGAAGTGCTGGTTAGGGGGCATCTTATATCACCTCAGCCACGTAGGAATTTAGGCGGATTTAATGAGTATTTGCATTACAAAGCCAGAAGGTTAGACTATAGAACCCAAAGTAATTTAATCGAAATAGGTGCTACAAATGTCAGGCTAAACACAATTTTTCACCACATACGTTACCGAATTTCTGAAACTTATGATAATCTTTTGCCTCCCATTGAGGCGGGAATTGCAAAATCGCTTGTTCTAGGAGATCGGTCAGATCTTGACGACGATATATTAAATTTATATAGAAACGCAGGAATATATCACCTCGTAGCAATATCTGGTTTACATATTTCTGTTATTGCAGCGGCACTTAAAAGGCTATTGTTAAAGCCTTTAGGCATCAGAAAATCTTTAATTATAACAACACTTTTTATAATTATGTACTGCATGTTTACAGGTGCGGCAGTTGCAACAGTTAGGGCAACGGCAATGCTTTTAATAGCAACGCTTTCGTTCTTTTTTATGAAAGAGTATGATATGAAATCTTCGGTTTCGCTAACGGCAATACTACTACTTTTATATGAACCGTTTTATATTTTTGATGTAGGCTTTCAGCTATCTTTTGGTTGTATTTTTGGGATATGTTATTTTAACGAACCGATTTATGCAAGAATTTCAAGCCTTTTTAGAGAGCGGTTTACGGGCATTGCGAAAAGCTTGGCTTTGTCCTTATCAATATCAGTTTTCACGCTTCCAATTTTTATTATGCACTTTAATCGTGTTCCGTTATATTCGAGCATAGTTAATTTACTTATTGTGCCAGTTGCATCGTTTGCTGTAATTTTAGCATTTATAATTGCCTTGGTCGGTATGGTTTTTCCGCAAATTGCAATGTTTTTTGCCGCGACGCTTTATTACATACTACAATATTTTGAGTTTGTGAGTCGAATTTTTTCAGCATTTCCAAGCTCACAAGTGCTGATTGCCACTCAGCCAGTTTTTATAAGTCTTTTTTACTATGTTGGCATTTTTTCGGTGGCTTTGAAACTTGGAACTAAGAGGTTTAGAAAAATTATAATTTCAAGCTTTTTTGTGATATTTTTTGTATGGAATATTCGTCCCACGCCATTTCAAATTACTATGCTTGATGTAGGGCAGGGCGATAGCTTTGTTATAGAGCATCGAAACGAGGTTATTTTTATTGATGGCGGTGGCTGGTTTGATAGGGAAATAGGGCAAAGCACAGGGGCGAGGGTTTTAGTGCCATATCTTGACTATAGAGGAATAAGAAACGTAGATGTTGCATTTATAACACACTTTGATAGAGATCATCACATGGGAATTTTTGAGCTTATAACCATGAAAAACGTTAGAACTGTTATAATTCCGACGATAGAAAACTTAAAAGACGAGTATTTTCAAACACTTGTAGAGCTTTGTAGGATTCATAATACTGAAATAGTATTTTTCTCGGCTGGTTCGGTTCTTGAAACTAGAGGTGGTATTACATTTGAGGCGTTAAGCCCATTTGCTAATAATCCTCTTGCAAGCGTTAATGAAAATTCGCTTGTGCTGATGCTTCAGTACCAAGAATTTAGAATGTTATTTACGGCTGATGTTGGGCATCCA
>Ga0123352_10011834_pt1 | contig 13768 bp, 8 predicted proteins | sample TergutLab28metaG_FD_89700 | JGI IMG/M metagenome (GOLD analysis project Ga0123352, IMG submission 89700) | Labiotermes labralis P1 segment gut microbial communities from Petit-Saut dam, French Guiana - Lab288 P1 | ecosystem: Host-associated > Arthropoda: Insects > Digestive system > Gut ...
GGGGATTATTGAGAGTGTGTGTTGCCTGCCCGACTCCCCGTCTTAACCAGAGTTACGAGCTCCGTCCTCCCTGGGAACAACATCTAAGATACGTTCCTCATCGGGTCCGCAACGGATACAACAATTCATCATTGCTTATTTCTTGTTTCTTACTTAAATTATTTCTGTTCAGAATTCACAAATCAAACAATTAACACATTTCAACTTCGCAATTAATTCGGAACGTGTGAATGCTAGACATTCGGTATAACGTCTTACACATCGAATTTGTCCTTCTCCAAGTCTTCGCCTGTACGGACAACACACTTGCATCCCGGGCAATCCAACACCGCGTACGAGGTAACTGCATTCCGCTTCCACAAAGATTTCTCCAGTCGAATTGCGTTCTGTGTGAATCAGTCTCACGTTACAGATTTCACACATTTCGACATATCTTAGGAATGTGGGTTCAAAAAAGGCGACCTGCATCAGAATGCATCAAGAGTGTGAGTGAAGAAGGTCTTTTTTGTAAGCCTAGTGTTGTCAGTTTACTTATTAACAGTAGTTTGCTTAACGACGCTGTCTGTTGCTTAGAATTTACAGGGTAGAATGGTATGATAATAAACTGGAAAGAACGTGGAAGCAAACGATTGTTATAATTTAATATACCACGTTAGCATGGATGGCCCGGTAGCTCAGTCGGTATAGCGACTGACTACAGGCTGGACGGTCCGGGATCGAATCCCAGTGGAGACGAGATTTTCCGCCCGTCCAGACCGGCCCTGAGGCCCACCCAGCCTCCTGTAAAATGGGTACCGGGTCTTTCCCGGGGGTAAAGTGCGGTCGGGGCGTGCTGCTGACCACTCACCCCCTTCTAGTGCCGCGGCCATGGAAGAGTAGAGCTATACCTGCACCAACCCTCTGGGCCGCACCGGGCCTGCAACGGGATCGCTTTACCTTTTACGTTAGCCTGGAGGGACTGACGAAAACAAGAAAAAACCGCAGTCACGGCAGCTGGCTTTTGCACCGAGATTTAAACCCATAATTTCCCGAAAATGAGGCAGGGGTGCTGACTATTCGACTGCGAACGGATCTGTGTCGGAAGTTACTCGTACTTGGTCACATGGTGCATGCCTCAGTTAGTTTGTTAGCTAAGTCACACAGCCAGTGAACATCATCCCACGTGTCTAATCCGGGCACACTGAGCAAGATTTCGTCTCACAGCATGCAGAGAGAGATGTAAGGGACAGAATTCGACTTTTGTGGCATATTATAATGAAAGTCAATTTCACCTTCACGTGACACAAAAATCCACAAACGAAGTTACGACGACCGATTCATGACTACAAAAGTTTTAATTAACGAACTAACTCCATGGAGCAGAGTCCTTCTTGAGAAGCTGATAGGTCCCCAGCTAGTCAAGAAATTGCCCGCATAGCTTACGGAATCAGAATGTTCAATACGGCATTCACAAGAGCCAACCACCCTGTCCCTATTCTCAGCCAGAACAAACCAATCCACTCCCCATCCCACTTCTTGAAAATCCGCTTTAATATTATCCTCCCATCTACGCCTAAGTCTTTCAAGTGGCCTCTTTCTCTCATATTTCCCCACTCAACCCCTGTTTGCATTTCTCGTTTCTTCCACACGTGCTTCATGTCCCGCCTATCACATTCTTCTTGATTTGATCTCCCGAGTAACATTTGGTGAGGAATACAGATCGTTAAACTTCTGGTTATGTAGTCTTCTACATTCCCTGTTACTACTTCCTTCTTAGGCCCCATCTAAATAAAATATCACTACCAAAATTTGCCGCACTCTAGGGTAATTTTTGTTTTGCGCGTTCACTGAAGGTATAAATGAACTCACACTGGGAGGGTCACATTTTCCCGATGTTCTGTGTCAGTCACTGCAATATAATCACCCCGGTAGAGCAAAGCTCCGAAACGTCCTCTGTATTAAACATGAAGATGAAACACTGTGAACTTTGTGGTTGTGAAATAGCAGTAATATAGGAGGTTGTGTGACCGTGCATCTTCCTCATGAAATAAAGAGAAATGCCAACTTGATGCAGCTAGGTAATTTTATTGATGTATTCTTAGCTTGACATGTTTCGGGTACATACGCCCATCATCAGGAGCATTAGATGTTGAGTTGCAGCATATGGTTTTAAGCACCGAGTTTGTGGATGGGTGGTGGTCTTGAGAGCCGGTGCGTGGGTCGTGTTTACGGTGCGGATGGTGCCGTGCGACACGGCACCATCCGCACCGTACACACAACCTACGCAGCGGCTCTCAAGACCACCACCCATCCAAAAACTCGGTGCAGAAAACCGTATGCTGCAACTCAACATCTAATGCTCCTGATGATGAGCGTATGTACCCGAAACATGTCGAGCTAAGAATACATCAATAAAATTACTTAGTTGCATCAAGTTGGCATTTTACTTTATTTCATTTCAGCAGTAATATAGTTACGGGCGTCGGTTGTGGTTTCATCTTTGACTTGGCTTTTGTTGTGAGCTGAAAAAAAAATTGAGTTGCCATTCTGCATTTAACCTCTAGCCATCCCATTGTGCAGTATGACACACACAGACACAGACACAAATATAATCATAATACAATTCTGCTACCAGAAGCAGTGTCACTGGTGGGATGTGCCCCACAGCTGTGTGCTTTGTGCCGCACAATACGATACTATTTACACATGATACCGTCTTCGCTTTGACTCCGCCACACCGCGGGGTCTGTTTCTTACGTACAGGTTCTATTTGACCCTCCTTCGCCCACTTCGTATGACAGCTTAGTTCGACCATCCGTACACGCTTTAGGCCAACCAGAATGCGGATGAGACCCTGCGGTTGTTTGTAAAGTTCTACGAATTTACAGCGACTGAGAGCATCGTCGCAGCCTTAAGACTCTATTCTATCCTGGACATGCTGCGTCATATATATATATGCACATACATACATACATACTCTCACTGAAGTCTCTGATGCCCCCACTCCCAGTCTCCCTCGGCAAATAGACAAAGGTAAAGTGATCCCGTTACAGACCCGGTGTGGCCCAGAAGGTGGGTAGAAATATAGCACTACTCTTCCATGACCGCGGCCCTAGGACCGGGGTGAGTGGTCAGCAGCACGCCCCGGCCTCCCTTTACCCCCCGGGGAAAGAACCGGTACCCCTTTTACAGGAGGCTGGGTGGGCCCCTGGGCCGGTCTAGACGGGCGGAAAATCTCGTCCCCACCGGGATTCGATCCCGGACCGTCCATCCCGTAGTCAGTAGCTATAGCGACTGAGCCCCTTGGCAAATACCTGGAGTAAACCACGACCATTTCCTCCCAAATCTTTAGCACGTCACCATTCGTCAGTCAACCTATGATCCTGGATTGGTAATAGCGCCACGCAATATATTCTAATCGGTAATGACAGCTGCTTTTGAAGGATAAGACGAAATGTAACTTTGTAGATATGTACCAAGTTTTAGCAGGATTTACTGCCTCCATCTTCGGGATAGGTTCAGTTCGGCATGTTTCTGTACCATTTGTAAATGTCTGGTGCCAAGATGTTATACTTATTCCACGGAGCAGAGTCTTTCTTGAGAAGCCAACTGGTTTTTGAGCTAGCCAAGAAATTTCCTGATTTTTTTTTTTTGGAACCCAAAGGTTCATTACCGCAGTCACAAGTGCCCGCCAGCTGTCCCTATCCTGAGCTAGCTCGATCTATTCCATACCCCCCACAATCAACTTCCTGAAGATGTGCCTCAATATTAAACTCCCATTTACACCTTGGTCTCCAAAGTGGTCTCTTTCCCTCAGATTTCCCTACCAAAACCTTGCATACGCCTCTTCTCTCACCATACGCGCTACTTGCCCCGCCCATCTCATTCTTCCCAAATTTATCAGGCTAGAATATTGTGCTAAGAGTAAATTTCCAAAACTCCCTATTTAAACAAAACACTGTGTAAGCAAGTAAAAGGTAAAGTGATCCCGGTGTGGCCCAGAGGGTGGGTAGAGGTATAGCTCTACTCTTCCATGACTGCAGCACTAGAAGGGTATGAGTGGTCAGCAGCACGCCCCGGCCACACTTTACCCCCGGTAGAGACCCGGTACCCACTGTACAGGAGGTGGGTGGGCCCCAGGGCCGGTCTGGACGGGCGGAAAATCTCGTTCCCACCGGGATTCAATCCCGGACCGTCAAGCCCGTAGTCAGTATCTATACCGATTGAGCTCCTCGGCCAAAGTGTAAGCAAGTAGCTTTCCATTTTATTCTCAACGCTGAAATAGCTGATAAAATGTCGCATCTAACTCATAATAATATCCATAAGCACAGACTGAGCAGATAGGTTCGGATAAAGTAGAGTATTACAAGACTTGTATTCGTTGGTCTCTTCTAGGTTAAATAATACAGTGTGGTGCCGAAGTCACGTGACACCAGAGGCAACATGTTAAATTTCGAGCGTCAAACGACTTTTGCCACTTCCTCTATACTGTTTATGTTGTCCAACAAGAAAATTTTGGCTTTCATCTGCTGAAGCTTTGCAGCCGCCAAATTATATATGATATGATATATTTGTTAACTGCAGTTGGGTTGACACCCGGTGGCAGTAGTACACTGCACTTTTACACACAAACAATACATAGAACAACACAAAATCTGGGAAGAGTGCGGGCCGTGCCCCGTCTTTGCGAGTTATGTCCTGGCATTTGCCTTACAACAGAGGAAAATGCACGGAAAAAACTCGGTCAGGGTAGCCGAAAAGTGCCAGCTGGCACGATGAAAACAGAATATACAGAACGGAACATACATAACAATAAGAATACATAAACATAACAATAAAAATAATTAGCTGTAACTCTAAAGTGCGTTGTTCAAATATCCATGTAAAAATCTGCTTGCTTCTTCTCACGCCACGAATTATGAGAGTTTACCCCTTAATATAGAGACGCCTAAGGTCTGTCTACTTTTCCGTCTGTTTTGTTTGTGTTGCATGCCACCAACTTCAAAGGCGCTAATTGTAACTAAAACGTAATTTTCCGAGAACATCCCTCACCAATGACAAAACTCACCCAGACACAGGCTATGATGCCATGTTTTGAAATACGCCTCGCTTTCATGTGTTTATATATCGAATCTCTGTCCTGTTTCATGAGTAAAAACTATTTGTGTGTGTGTGTGTGTGTGTGTGTGTGTGTGTGTGTGTGTGTGTTGTGAAAGCCTGTCAACCCCGTGCAGAACAGAGCTGACGTGTGTTATTACAGGAAAAAGTTTAAGAGGTTAGATCAACTGAAGGGCTTCGAGGGACAGCGCGTCATCATGCCAACAGAATATCAACAGAGACCGGATCTGTGCAAACTCAAGACAGAACACAACGTTTAAATATTAGGTGGCTGGTCTCCGGTACAAAGGCCCTGAAATGGGGTCCAGAAGGATCGTTAGAAAATCTGAGTTGCTTTCAGGATGTTTTCCATGTTACTCTCGAGGCAAACTCGCTTAGGAAGACTGGAAACATCCGAGATTCTAAGAGTGGTAATACTGAAGTCACGTCTTCTAGGATGTTACGCCATGTCGACTGGTAATTATTTGTCGACGTTATGAAATAGCACTACGCGTTCGTTTTCAGAGTCTAGCAGTCCAACAACAGGACTGTCGGAGCCTCAAACAGGAAGCACCATGTTATTCCGAAACGTCGGTTAACTATTTACTCGTGGACATGTAACATTCCATAAGACTCGAACGTCATTGGCCTCACTGTTTTCAGTATTTTAACGTTCGACAAGACGGGTAAAAGAAAGCCGTATTGTCGCCATATCTGTGGCTATCATGTGTTAAACGTTATAACCGCAACCTAAATAAGAAAAGTATGAGTGGATAAATTCCATAAAGTCCCTGTCATTATACAGAACGGTCATCGGTGCGAATGCAACCTGACTTTATGGCCTTCCTATTTGTCGTGTGATTATACAGCGGTTACGCATAAAGAAGAGACATTCTATTCTAACATTCCTTCCTCTCCCACTGCAGAACAACATTGACCTACGTGCATATGACATCGCGACTCTCGAGACTTCAGCCCGAGAAAGCTGACAAAATCCCAGGGACTTCATGAAAGTAACCGTACTGTAAAAAAATAAAAGGGTCACGGGGGCATTCATGCGAGCAATTTGTTATAAGTCTTACTGACTTCTACATATCAATGTGAAATGAGGTTTACGCACTTGATATATTTTATCGACAATCTGCACTGCTGACATCCTTCAAGCACGTCATCTTGTGGGTGTGGATACTGGTAACAGTATCGCAGTACGCGATACTACGTTGAGCACTGACAATAATGTACTTATAGGCCAATAATTAACTGAACTATAAAATTATTAATAAATATATTATTAAAAAACCAATTTTTTTTCGTGATTTTGATACTTTTCGTCTGTCGCTTATAGAATAAAACGAGAAAAACGCTTCCCAAATTTCTAAAATAGGAGAAAACTCGTAAAAGCGACGCCGAAATGACGGAACGAAAGAAGGGAGACGCAACATGCAGAAAAGGTACTCGCTATGAGCCATATCAGTGGAGGGATTTAAGGAGTGTGAACAGACATACGCAAATTACGTACGAACGGGACGTCCTCTGTATAAAAAAGAATACATGATGAAGTGCAAAAATATTCACAAAACTCTTGTTTCTACGAGACACGAGTGTACTTGAACACACCTTATGCCCTTGTGGCTGCTTTGCTTCACGCAGGATGCCCATGGAAAAGTACAACAAACAGAACTCTTATCAAAGCTATCAGCTACCAATCCATGTGGAGGCTGACTTACCAGTGTGCGTCACTCCAGTAGGCAGCACCTGCAAGCTAAACACGTGACGTTGCGTCGAGGTCCTCGGCTGCATACAATTCGTGTCCACAACCAGTCTATAAACTGAACTCAGTTAAAAACCTTCACTGCAGTGATTAAAACTTGACGCTTCTTATAATTTCACCGCACAAACACCAAAACACATACACAAATCTTTTAAAACTTGCCATTCTTAACGGCGCGAAAGAGCACACTTAGTTTTAAAACACGGTACTTTCGAATTTGGCTGCCTTTTGTTGTTACGAGTTACCCCTATAACTGCCTACATGTTGCAGGGTCATTCAGACGATGACAAATACTCGTTAAACATCACTGGCATGTACCAGGGCTCTTTCAAGTATCACTGAACACAAGTACAAACAGACGCAAAGTTTCGAAACGTAGTGTTTGTGTTTAGTGACAACGGAAAACCTCCTGGTACATATCAGTGATGTACCACATGCTAAACCATTAAAATATATATCGCACAGTTAACAAATATTCGGTTAGTAAATAAATTACCCAGATTTCATGAAATTGGAAAATTCATTTTCACGATCACAGCACCTCATAAATTTACCCTGTTATGAGATAAATAAATCCAGTCCACAAGCCCACACGCTATTTTAATATTATCCCCCCCTCCCCGCAATCTAGGTTCGAAAGTGGTTTCCTTTATTCCGGCATTCCGACAGAAATTTGTATGCACTTCTCTCTCATGCGCGCTACGTACCCCGCCTATTAATGTTTGCTTCTTTCTTTTTTTACATTTTGAAATCGATGAGAGTGCATATATGTTGCAAGAGTGTCACAAAACCCTTAACTGAAAGTAGGCGTTCCATTTCTTATTTTAATCACGTGTTTAGGAAAGTACATATGTAAGGACAGTGCAATTTCTTCAAAACACTATTCGTATTTCAATGCGTACACACGCGCTCAAAAGTATTTTCATGTGTGAATAACAAATTCAATAAAATGCGGCGGCCAGGAGCCAGTTATTCTCACCTCAGTTTTTCGTATTAAGCGTCAGACCCTCAATACACTTGCAAGTATCTCAAAATGCCAATTCGGATTGGCACAAGGATGATCTGAATTGTATTTACAACTTAAGACGTAAGCAAGACACTCACTGGTCCTTACATTTGAAGTCTGCAATACGAAATTACCATTTATGCTTCTCAGCTATACAGTAACAATGGCGAAGAATAATGACTCCAGAATTCACTACTGATAACTCAAACTAACCATCACTATTTACAAAACACACAATTCTGCACGACAGCATTTTTATTTCTGTCAGTTACAGTTCACATATTAAACTGTGAAACTGGAATAGGTCAGCGAATAGCCTACCAGATATATGGGGAAGGGGTGGGGGGGGGGCTGGGATTCGGGTTTCAATTCACCCACAGAGCGACCCCGAAACCTTCTACTAACATCCACCCAAGTTCTCTACCCGGAAGTAAAGCGGTTGGAGCGTGAACCCCGGCCACTCACCTTCATCTAGTGCGAAGTTAAGAAAGCGTAACAATTTTCCTCCACAACCCAACATTTTATACTTATTAAAACTGCGAAGAAGAGCTGTGTAACTTGTTAAAGCCTTGTTGTGGCTGGGCAAGTTGAAATTGCTGCTTTGCTTCCCACAAAAATATAAAGGATATTCCAGTGAAATGGGGTAACTACAGATTCTACGTGTAATCTATCTCGTATTCCAGTGGCGCATATCTCAAGCACCATCTTCCCTCACGAGCTACTGACAATAAATTGCGGTCTGTATTGAATCCGTAACAGAAAAGTGCATGAATTCGAGACTCTTATTACCGTATTTGTAGGCCATATATACATAAATAACAAAAGAAACTTGTTTAAAGCAGAGGATCGTATTAAAAACCTCTAGTTCAGGGCAGTAGTTCAGACACATGCACGTCAATGTCACAAACTATGCGCTACTTTGTGTACTATGTGGGGAAGAATTGGGTATGTTAAAAGACCTTTCATAGCTATTCAATTTTATCGTATATTATTAAAACCCCAAACTAACATACCTACTTCTATTCACGAAAATACAAATCAATTTGGATCTTGTGTAACATATCACTGTATAGTTCACAATGGTTTAGAGACGGACACTGTGATCAATGTGTACACTGCAATAATACGTCGAATTATGTGTCGGCCATGTTTAAACACACAAAGATCCCTCCTGCAATCTCATCCGTAGAAATCAACGTCATCCTTTTCCGAAAGTAAGGCATTAAACGCTAATTCTTCCATTTGTTGTATACTACGTTTGGCAGACTGTGAAATGAACGCATATGAACGTGACTCACTATTACTAGGCTTCCTGATTCCAGAAAGAATAATGCCATGTGATAAGCAGCAATGAAACACAGATTAAGGTTAACACACAGGCCTCTCGAGTCTTCCCAAATAAGCAAATAACACCAACTTAGAAATGTCTTGCTAGTCAAACAGAAATAAAACTTAGCCGAAACCACTTCAGAACACATACACACCACGCAAAAAATGTCTAATTCACGTCCGCGCCTTTCCACCACAAGTTGCAACTGTCTGCGTCACTTACTAGTTCCAGAGAAGAACTAAACGCAAAGAAATTAAAATATCTAAGCTCACCAGTGTGCACAATTGGTTTATTTGATGGTGCTTTGTTCATAAACCTGATCGGTTGTTTGAGACGAAAGGAATGCGCTCTTTGCGAATTTCGCAACGCATCTTGGGTTGGTGTATTCACATTAATTTGTGAGGTTATGTAACGCCGAATACTAATATGATTATAAAATGGGGAGGTATGGGCTGCGGTCACTTTATGGAACGTTCTAATGGATACGTGCTGTGCCAGTGTAGACACCCAAGTTTTGATAATTACATTTTAGCGAGTGATTTGAATCAGCCACGAGAGAGTAGAGTTACCAGCTTCTTCAAAGCTGTCACTTGATCTCGAAATATTCCCGGTGGGTTTGCTAAGTATAACACAGAAATAATACCATGCAATGCTGTTGTATGTACGTTTATGGTGCAGTAAATGGGCAAAAAAACTTTGGGGTTAAATAATATTAGAAGTTCACAAACGGAAGCATGTGATTATCAGTCACAACCTTTTAACAAAAATGCAAGTCAGGTAACTACACAATGTACAAGATCACCAATACAAAATCAGTAATAATGAAATTATACTTTGCATCCTTCGATCGTCTAAATAATGCATCATTGCCAGCTACTTCAAAAGGTTATGTTACAAAAGTCTAATCTGTTAATTAACTGGAAGAAGAAGAGGTGAAATGTAGTTTGTACTTCTTCAATTACATATTCAGGAACTCAGACTTTGTAATATTACACAGAAAATAAAGATACTTTTTTGTAGTCGCGATCTTGGTTTTTGTCTGGAGAAACTCAGTAAAATACAGTGGCATTGTTTACAGTAGGTCTAGCAATCATCAGAAGGTATGTATGGTCAGCATATTGAACATTTGTTTCAAAAACTCAAATCTTTCCTTTGAAACACATGAATGAGTGAACTTGATGGCATCTGCAAACAGTACTTGAAAAAGTAATGTTATTCCTGTGCTTCACCAAAACATGAAAGCAGATGGGGGCATGAAGGGATCACTCCACATATTTCTTAACCCTCAGGCCAGATGAAGGTAAGCTATCGTGTCTACAGTCCAGTTGCTGTACGCAAGTTCCAATTAAAAAGGAGACTGTGTGAAACCACAGCTAGTCTGAACACTGGAGAAAAATTCTCTGCCTCAGCCAGAAATCAAACCTCAATTCCCTGGCCATGCAGATGAATACTATGGAAAACTGTAACACTGTGAATATATAAAGTAATTTATAAACACGTTTTAAACAATTTACAAATGCTCAGTGTGGTTTAACCAAATGTGTCACTGTAAAATTTTTTTGAAATAAAAGCCATCATAGTGTTGCTCCAATGAAGAGCAATTTCAGTACTTACATTTATGTTCCCTCAAAAACTGAAATTTTGATTGGCAGATAATGTAACAACAACTACTCAGGGGTTTCATTCATTCCCAGGTCAAAACAATTTATTTTGGTTTATGTCATTTTATTAGCATACAACAAAAATTCTGAGGCATTGTATAAACCTTCACATTATGAGGCACATTAAATTGCATTACATTTAAACATTTGCACATATTTAATTTGTAGGCATTCAGGACATTCTATTACTTGATAGCACACTGGTCAGTACTGAAACTTTCAATAAAACAGGTGAGAATCCAAAATGCAGATATTTAAAGAAACTAGTTCAGCCATAACAGGATAAAAAATGATTATTCATCCAGAGCAATAATGGTACTAACTTAACATAGTTCTTGTTTTAACATTTGATTAATTTATGTACAAACATGTGTTCTATGAATAATCAGATTTAAAAATCTTTAACTCAAACAGTGAAACCTGCTCACACAAAATTTGTACTTTCATATTTTCAGTATTCTGTTCTCTAACAGTTTCAAATTTTTTATAATCAATTTAACCACATTCTTTCACGTATCATAAAAAAAAAATCATCTTTCTTACTGGACAAAAATATATAGTACACACCTTTAACAGAAAATAAATATATATAGAAACTACAAAGTGCATTACATGTATTCAAGACCAACAGACGCACTTTAATGCTATTGATGTAATTTTACGGTATTATGGTCACCAATATATTTCAGCGATTCAAGTGGCCATCTTCAGGGTGATTTCCTTGAGAAAAAGAATACAATTATAATTATAATTATAAAAGTACATCAATAAAATTAAAGTGTATTTGTTTGTCTTTAGTACATTAGTACATTCTATGTATTAATTAATGCACAGAATACAGAACATATCAAACTACAAACAGCACCTTTGTACTTTTGACATAGGAGAAATATATGCTACCAGATGTTGAGCACATCCCTTGAGATTGAAGATTTAAGCAAACTGTCACACATGGAACTAATAACAAACAGCATCAACATTATACAATTGACATATGTTATGTCAAAAGAATGTTTTCATTATGAAATGTCTTACAAAATTTTACATTACAAATACTTCTAGTACTAAACTCTAATACTGTATGGCACAGCTTGAACATGGGACCAGAAGTATCATAGCTGTCCACTTTCATCAACAGCAAGGCTTCCCCTACAGCAACATAGAAATCCAACAATTCATCATTCATTCCATTTGCATGTGTAGAATGCGATGATTCCTTGCCATTCTCAGGGGCTTCTTCCATTCCTCTCCATTATGTACTTTTTCCTGCTACCCTTCTCCACCAACTATTCTTCCATCCTCTATCACCTCATCTTGCCAACTATTTATCCAACAATATAAAATTCAAAACACTTGCTGAATTATCCCATAGTTCAAGACACTTCAGTGTTACTGACAATGTAATACACCTACAGTTGTCAGTGAAGTTGAATAAAAAGTTTAGAGTGGGTTAGGCCTGCACAGCAAACAGGAAAGTATCACATTCTTTGGTTACCAAATATCTTTGAAGATGAAGAAATGGATGAAAAGGTATCAATGGAATGGCTCACACAGAAACTTGATGTGAAGCTCTTAGCTGGATGCAGTCGACATAAAATGAGATTCAGTGTTGTGTTAAAATTCTGATCAGAGATTTAGAGTACTGCTTGCTGACAACACAGTAATTTGACAGTATATATTCACAATAAAATAAACGCACCCTTAGTTAAGGTACACTCTGTTCAACAAAAATCAAGCGGCCTGAAATTTTATAAGTCCCGAACTGGAAGTCACATGACGTACAGTAGCCAACATAATTCAAGTCATTTTACTTACCCCATATTTGTGCATATGTGGCGTTTCTCTGTCTTCCAATCATTACAATCAATCACACCATGTATATATTAATCGAAGACACCAACACTTTCACTTAATTTGAAATTAAAACATGAATTAAATGTCATTAATTTTCTGACGCGTGTGGCTTGCTAGATCTGCTTCCACAGATGGATGTTGCGAAAGGGTGGTGGTTTGTTGCACCTGGAGGTAGCTGAGCACGTTAACGCGTAATGGCAATACTCTTTGGAAACAAACTACATTGGTTTGATTCCCAGTGTCAGCATATAATTCAGTCTGCTGACAGCTTCTGACCGGTAAGGTTGTGCGCAGAGTGAATAACCTTTGGGACAAAAGTGAACGGCAGTGAAGTGAGTGAAGTCAAGTGGCCTGCATAGTTTTGAGTGGTGAAGCTAAAGAGTAGCGCTCGTAAACAATGGCAGAACGTCACAGACATTAGTGTGCACCTTCGACCCAACCAGCCCACGTATCATGGCTTATGATATACACGAGTGGATTCATGACGTCTTAAAGATCCCTGAACACACTGTCACCATGATCAAAATCAATGGTACAAAGAGGCAAGTTTACATTAAAATGATAGATAAGACATCCGTGCAAGCCCTACTCCGAGATACCAATGGACAAGCTGAATACAAGCATCTCACTGGAGAACTGTTGTTAGTCAGTATAGCAGTGGCTGGTAAGGGCACTAAACGAGTCTGTATGACCAACCTTCGGCCTGAAGTGCCTGACGACACCAGAAGGGCCACGCTTGCCCCTTTTGGAACAGTGTTGGCTATAATAGAGGAAACATGGTCGAAGACATACAGGTATTCTGTGGTGAATGGGATATGTCAAGTCACGATAATGTTGCCCCAGCATATTCCTTCACATCTAAAGGTGGCTGGCAACACAGTTGACGAACACAACGTACGAAATACTCCATAACACTTTAGAGAATCCTATGGACTCTACACCACCACAAAAGGACATGACACATCAGGAGGAAGACATTCGTGTAGAGGATGCGAACCCCCCCCCCCCCCACACACCACCACCCAAAATCCCCCACGGTCCCCAGGGAGGCAACAGAGGCACCGCACACC
>Ga0123352_10011835_pt1 | contig 13768 bp, 10 predicted proteins | sample TergutLab28metaG_FD_89700 | JGI IMG/M metagenome (GOLD analysis project Ga0123352, IMG submission 89700) | Labiotermes labralis P1 segment gut microbial communities from Petit-Saut dam, French Guiana - Lab288 P1 | ecosystem: Host-associated > Arthropoda: Insects > Digestive system > Gut ...
CGGCCGTACCGTCGTCGTCGCCAGCCATCTGCTCGCCGAGGTCGAGCAGAGCTGCACGCACCTCGTCGTGATGGACAGCGGCCGGCTGATCACCGCGGGACCGGTCGCCGAAATCGTCGGCTCCGCCGCAACGGTGACAGTCGGGGTCGACGGCGAGGTGCCGCAGTCGGCGGTGGACAAGGTCGCGGCGCTGCCGGGCGTGGCCACGGTGGTCCGCGAGGAGGACGGCCTGCTGGCCGTGCTCGACGGGATGACCGCCGCGCAACTGGTGACCGAACTCGTGCGCCTCGACATCCCGGTCGCCCAGGTCGGGCCGCACCGCCGGCTCGAGGACGCCTTCCTCACGCTGATCGGAGGCTCGGCATGAGCACCGCACCCGCTTCCGTGCCCGCACCCGCGCCGGCGCCGCCCGGCCCCGGCGGCGCCACCGCGCCCGGCTACCGGGCCGGCCGCACCCTGCGGCTGCGGGTGGAGGCCCGGCGGCAGCTGCGGCGGCGCCGCACGATGATCGTGGCGGCCCTGCTCGTCGCGCTGCCGTTCATCCTCATCGCCGCCTTCGCGATCGGCGGCACGCCCAGCGGCGAGGGGCGCAACGGGCCGACGCTGATCGACACCGCCACCGCCTCGGGCGCGAACTTCGCCGCGACCTGCCTGTTCGTCTCCGCCGGGTTCGTGCTGGTGGTGCCGGTCGCGCTGTTCTGCGGGGACACGGTCGCCTCCGAGGCGGGCTGGTCGAGCCTGCGCTACCTGCTGGCCGCCCCGGTGCCGCGGGCGCGGCTGCTGGGCGTGAAGCTGGCCGTGGCGCTGGGCTTCTCCGCGGTGGCCATCGTGCTGCTGCCCGCGGTGGCGCTGGCCGCCGGCACCGTCGCCTACGGCTGGGGCGACCTGGAACTGCCGACCGGCGGCGCGCTGGGCTCCGGCAGCGCCCTGCCGCGGCTGGCGATCGCGGTGGCGTACATCTTCGTCAGCGAACTGGTCACCGCCGCGCTGGCGTTCTGGCTGTCCACGGTGACCGACGCGCCGCTGGGCGCGGTCGGCGGCGCGGTGGGGCTGACCATCGTCGGCAACGTGCTGGACGCGGTCACCGCGCTCGGCTCCTGGCGGGACGTGCTGCCCGCGCACTGGCAGTTCTCCTGGGCCGACGCGCTCCAGCCGACGATGGAGTGGTCCGGGATGCTCCAGGGCACGTCGGTGTCCCTGTCGTACGCCGTGGTGTTCGTGGCGTTCGCCTTCCGCGGCTTCCGCACCAAGGACATCGTGTCCTGAGGAGCTGACGCCCCGACGTGCCCGACGACCCGACTCACTCGACGCCCCGACGAGCTGAGAGCTGACGACGGCTCACCGCCGAACGGGGGACGGACCGCTGTCCATCCCCCGTTCACCCATTTCCTGGCGAGGGCCGGGCAAAGATTCGCCCGTCCGGGTAAAGCGCCGGGTAGTAAACGGCCAGATCGCTTGTTCTGCGCATGATCTGCCGATCTGATCATCGCAGCCGCCCCTGCGCGGCCGCACCACCCACCGGAGAGCTCCACACAAGGAGAGTCCATGCGCAGACCTCGCTCACGGCCCCGGGCCGTGGCAGCCGCGGCCGGGGCCACCGCCCTCACGGCCGCCGCTCTAGTAGCTGCTCCGTTGACCGGCGCGACCACCGCCGCCTCCAGCCACCCTGGAGCCGCCGTCAAGGTCGTTCCCGCCGTGGTCGGGCACCATCTGATCAAGGGTGCCGGCAGCCCGCTGACCAACGCCCAGTGCCAGGCCAAGTGGGGCATCAACTGCTACACGCCCCTGCAGTACCGCCAGGCGTACGACCTGAACCCGCTCTACCGCGCGGGCGTGACCGGCAAGGGCCGCACCATCGTCATCGTCGACTCGTTCGGATCGCCGACGATCCAGCACGACCTCGACGTCTACAGTGCCCAGTTCGGCATTCCGAGCACCCATGTGCAGGTCGTCAAGTGGGGCGACGTCCCGCCCTTCGACCCGACCAACCCGGATCACACCGGGTGGGCCGGCGAGAGCACGCTGGACGTCGAGATGGCCCACGCGGTCGCGCCCGACGCCCACATCCTGCTGGTGGAGACCGGGGTCTCCGAGACCGAGGGCGTCACCGGCCTGCCGGAGATGATGGACGCCGAGAAGTCCCTCGTCGACCACGGGGTGGGCGACGTCATCACGCAGAGCTTCGGCGCGACGGAGAACACCTTCCCGGGCTTCGACCAGGGCGACTTCTCCAGCATCCAGAACCTGCGGTACGCCTACAAGGACGCGCAGCGGCACGGGGTGACCGTGCTGGCGTCCTCCGGTGACGGCGGCGCGACCGACGCGACCGCGGACGGCAGCTCCGACTACCCGTACCGGGTGAACTCCTGGCCGTCCTCCGACCCGCTGGTCACCTCCATCGGCGGCACCCAGCTGCATCTGGACGACGCGGGCAACCGCACCGCCCCGGACAGCGTGTACAACGACTACGGCGCGGGCGGCGGCGGCCAGTCGCACGTGTTCGCCCGGCCGCTCTACCAGAACGGCGTCCGGCAGGTCGTCGGCGACCGGCGCGGCACCCCCGACATCTCGATGTCGGCGGCCGTGGACGGCGGGGCGTGGGTGTACTCCAGCTTCGACCCGACCGCGGTCGGCTGGGACGTGTACGGCGGCACCAGCGAGGCGAGCCCGCTGTTCTCGGGCATCGTCGCGCTGGCCGACCAGGTGGCGGGGCACCGGGTGGGCGACATCCACCAGGCGCTGTACGCGCTCGCCAAGGGCTCGCCGAAGTTCAGCGGGATCGTGGACGTCGCCGACGGCACGAACAACTCCTATGACGGCGTGACCGGTTACACCGCGGTGAAGGGCTACGACATGGCCACCGGCGTCGGCACCCTCGACGCGGCGCGGTTCGTGCCCGCGCTGGCGCTGACCAGCTGGCGGCGCTGACCCCGGCACCGGCCGGGTACCGACCCGTCACCGAAGCGGCACCGGCCCGGCTCCGTCCCGGGTGAGCGGCTGCCACCGGCCGGCCACCGCCGCGTCCTCCCCGGCGCGGCGGTGGCCGGTTTCGTCCGGTCGGCGGGACGCCCGCCGGTATCTGTCAACATCCTTTTCTGTTAGGACCCTTGACAGTTGGGTGGTCCAGACCATCAATATTGGTCCAGACCAACGTGCTTCCGGATGCTGAAGCCCCCCACCGTCGAAGGGAGCGCGGTCCATGACCGGACCCGTTCGCAGACCGATCCGCACCCTGATCACCGGACTCGTCACCGCTGTCGCCTCGGCCGGCCTGGCCATGACCGGCGCCGGCACCGCCCACGCGGCCACCCCACTGCCCGCGCATGTCTTCGCCCCGTACTTCGAGGCGTGGAACGGCGACAGCCTCACCGGGCTCGCCTCGCAGTCCGGCAACAAGTACCTGACCATGGCCTTCATCCAGGCCGCCACCAAGGGCTCCTGTACGCCGTACTGGAACGGCGACAGCAGCACGCCGATCTCGTCGGCCAACTTCGGCAGCGACATCAGCGCCCTGCAGGCCGGTGGCGGCGACGTCATCCCGTCGTTCGGCGGCTACACCGCCGACAACACCGGTACCGAGATCGCCGACAGCTGCACCGACGTCAACTCCATCGCCGCGGCCTACGAGAGCGTCATCTCGACGTACAACATCAGCCGCATCGACCTCGACACCGAGGACAACTCGCTCACCAACTCGGCCGGTATCGACCGCCGCAACAAGGCCGTCAAGCTGGTCGAGGACTGGGCGGCGGCCAACGGCCGCAACGTCCAGTTCTCGTACACCCTGCCCACCACCACCTCGGGCCTGGCCAGCAGCGGGCTGAAGGTGCTGCAGAACGCGGTGTCCAACAACGCCCGGATCGACGTCGTCAACATCATGACGTTCGACTACTACGACGGCGCCACGCACAACATGGCCACCGACACGCAGACCGCGGCCCAGGGCCTGCACGACCAGCTCAAGCAGCTGTACCCGTCGAAGACCGACGCGCAGCTGTGGGGCTCCATCGGCGTCACCGAGATGCCCGGCATCGACGACTACGGCGCCGCCGAGACCTTCACCACCGACAACGCCACCACCGTCTACAACTGGGCGGTCAGCAAGGGCATCAACACCCTGTCGTTCTGGGCGCTCCAGCGCGACAACGGCGGCTGCCCGGGCACCGGCGGGTCCGACACCTGCTCCGGCACCACGCAGAGCACCTGGCAGTTCAGCCACACCTTCGAGCCGTTCAGCAGCGGCGGCAGCACCCCGCCGCCGACGAACGACTTCTCGCTGTCGCTGACGCCGTCGTCGGGCAGCGTCGCCGCCGGGTCGTCCGCGACGTCCGGCATCGCGACCGCGGTGACCGCGGGGACGGCGCAGCCCGTCGCCCTGTCGGTGAGCGGCGCGCCCGCGGGCGTCACCGCCTCGGTCAGCCCGGCCTCGGTCTCCGCGGGCGGCAGCGCCACCCTGTCGGTGTCCACCACGGCCGCCGCGGCCAACGGCACCTACTCCCTGACGGTCACCGGCACCGAGGGCTCGGCCGTGCACACCGCCACCTACAGCCTGACGGTGACCGGCGGCACGACCACCTGCGCCGCGGCGCAGTGGAGCTCCTCGGCGGTCTACGTCGGCGGCAACACCGTCTCGTGGAAGGGCCACACCTGGAAGGCGAAGTGGTGGACGACGGGCGAGGAGCCCGGCACCACCGGTGAATGGGGCGTCTGGCAGGACCTCGGCGCCTGCTGAGGCACTGACCTGCGCGTCCCACGGCCTGGCCCCGGCGTCGGGGCCAGGCCGGCCGTCCTCTACAGTCTCCCCGTACATCTACACGACTGTCGTCGGTCGCGTCGTGCGGCCGTCGGGGACCAGGGGACGGGACCAACACCCAATGAGTGCGATAGGCGTCGGCCAGGCCGTCATACTCGGCGTCGTGGAGGGAGTGACCGAGTTCCTGCCGGTCTCCTCCACCGGCCATCTGAAGATGGCCGAGGGCCTGATGAACATCCCGGTGGACGACAAGGCCGTGGTCGGGTTCACCGCGGTGATCCAGGTAGGCGCCATCGCCGCCGTCTTCGTCTATTTCTTCCGCGACATCACCCGGTTCGTCGGGGCCTGGCTGCGCGGGCTGGCCAACCGCCGCGAGCGCGACAACCACGACTACAAGTTCACCTGGTGGGTGATCTACGCGACGCTCCCGATCGTCGTCGTCGGCCTCGCCGCCAAGCCGCTCATCGACGGGGCGCTCGCCTCCCTGTGGGTGGTCGCGCTGTCGCTGATCGGCGGCAGCGTGGTGATGTGGTGCGCCGAGCAGATGGCCCGCTTCAAGCGCGGAGAGAGCGAGGTGACCCTCAAGGACGCCATGGTCGTGGGCTGTTCGCAGATCCTGGCGCTCCTCTTCCCCGGCTTCTCCCGCTCCGGTGCCACCATCTCCACCGCGCTGGTGCGCGACCTGGACCGGATGGCCGCGACCCGCCTGTCGTTCTTCCTCGGCCTGCCCGCGCTGACCGGCGCCGGCCTGTACGAGCTGAAGGACGCCACCAGCGGGGGCGTCGGCGTGCCCGCGGTCGCCGTCGGCACGCTGGTGTCGTTCGTGGTCGCCTACGCCTCGATCGCGTGGCTGCTGCGCTTCATCGCCCGGCACTCGTTCAACTCCTTCGTGGTGTACCGGATCGTGGTCGGCGTGGTGCTCCTCGGCCTGCTCACCACGGGCGTGCTCGACGCCTGAACCACCGCCCCGCGGGGCGCCAACCGCAGGTGAGGGGCCCGGCCTTGACGGCCGGGCCCTTCCGCATGCCCGGCGCCCGCGCATAGTTCACGACTTATTTTTTGATGTGTATTGACTCCCGTCCGGGCGGCCCCTAGCGTCCACAGCGCATCGCGACCCCCACAACGCGACCGAGGAGACCACCTGTGACCCAGGTCCTTGCCGTGCCCGGCACTCCAGCCCCCACGCGCCGTCGCCGCAGACGGACGGCCGCCCTCGCGGCGGCACTCCTGCTCCCCGCCTCGGCCGGGCTCGCCCTGGTCACCGCCCGGGACGCCGGGGCGGCCACGCTCCCCACCGCGCCGGCCACCGTCGTCGACGCCGGCAGCGGCAAGTGCGTCGACGCGCGGGCGGCGGCGACCGGGAACGGCACCGCGGTGCAGCAGTACACCTGCAACGGCACCGCCGCCCAGTCCTGGCAGTTCACCCCCACCGACAGTGGCTACTACCGGATCGGCGTGTCCAGCGCCCCCGACCAGGTGTGGGACGAGACCGGCGTGTCCACCGCCGACGGCGCGCTCACCCAGCTGTGGCTGTACGGCGGCGGCGCCAACCAGCAGTGGCTGCCGGTCGCCGAGTCGTCCGGCGCCTTCCACTTCGTCAACCGCAACAGCGGCAAGTGCCTCGACGTGCCGTCGGCCTCCACCGCCGACAGCGTCCAGTTGCAGCAGTACACCTGCAACGGCACCGCCGCCCAGTCGTTCACCGTCAGCGGCAGCGGCGGGACCACCACCCCGCCCGCCGGCACCCCGGACTTCGGGCCCAACGTGACCGTGTTCGACCCCTCGATGTCGGCCTCCGCCATCCAGTCGCAGATCAACTCGGTCTACAACGCGCAGGTCAACAACGAGTTCGGCACCCAGCGCAACGCGATGCTGTTCATGCCGGGCACGTACAACGTGAACATCCCCGTCGGCTACAACACCCAGGTCTCCGGCCTCGGCCTGTCCCCGGACCAGGTGTCCATCACCGGCGGCGGCATCCACGTCGAGGGCCACACCAGCGACGGCAACGCCACCCAGAACTTCTGGCGCGACGTGGAGAACATGTCGCTCAGCCCGAGTTCGGGCAGCACCATGTACGCCGTCTCCCAGGCCGACCCGTTCCGCCGGATGGACGTGCACGGCGGCATGCTGCTCTACGACAACACCCACGGCACCTCCGGCAACTGGTCGTCCGGCGGCTACATCGGCGACTCCCGGATCTCCGGGACGATCAGCTCCGGCACCCAGCAGCAGTTCCTCACCAAGAACACCGCGATGGGCGGCTGGAACGGCAGCAACTGGAACATGGTGTTCGTCGGCGACACCGGCGCGCCCGGCCAGAGCTTCCCCAACCCGCCGAACACCACCGTCGCGCAGAGCCCCACGTCCAAGGAGAAGCCCTTCCTGTACGTGGACGCTTCCGGCAACTGGCAGGTGTTCGACCCCGCCCTGCGCACCAACGCCCAGGGGCCGGACTGGGTCAACGGCACCCCCGCCGGGACGTCCCTGCCGATCAGCGACTTCTACATCGCCAAGCCCGGTGACACCGCCACGACGATGAACAACGCACTCGCCGCGGGGAAGAACCTCCTCGTCACGCCGGGCGTCTACCACCTGTCCGCGCCACTGAACGTCACCCGCCCCGACACCGTGGTGCTCGGCCTGGGCCTGGCCACGCTCGTCCCGGACAACGGCGTCACCGCGGTCACCACCGCGGACGTCGACGGCATCGACATCGCCGGCCTGCTGATCAGCGCCAACACCACCAACTCCGCGACCCTGATGCAGATCGGGCCGGCCGGCGCCACCGCGAGCCACGCGGCCGACCCGACCGTGCTGCAGGACGTGTTCTTCCGCGTCGGCGGCGACCTCGCGGGCAAGGCCACCACCACCCTGGTGGTCAACAGCGCCGACGTCATCGGCGACGACCTGTGGCTGTGGCGCGGCGACCACTCCAACGGCGTCGGCTGGAACACCAACCCCGCGATGCAGGGCCTGGTGGTCAACGGCACCGGCGTCACCATGTACGGCCTGGCCGTCGAGCACTACGAGAAGTACCAGACCACGTGGAACGGCAACGGCGGCCGCGTGTACTTCTACCAGAGCGAGACCCCGTACGACGTGCCCGACCAGGGCAGCTGGACCACCAGCGGCGGGGACCTCGGCTACGCCTCCTACAAGGTCGCCAACTCCGTGACCACGCACGAGGCGTGGGGCGTGGGCATCTACGCCTACCTCCGCGACAACCCCTCGCTGGTCCTCGGCCACGCCATCGAGACGCCCACCACCGCGAACGTGAAGTTCCACGACATGGTCACCACCGTGCTGGGCGGCGCGGGCACCATCAACCACATCGTCGACAACTCCGGGAACCAGGTCACCGCCAGCCACAACCACGAGACCCTGACCAGCTACCCGTAGCCCCGGACACGCCGCAGGAAGGGGACCTGGCCGACCCATCCCCCCACGGGTGGGCCGGCCAGGTGGCCGGGGATCGCGCCCGGCCGCACAGTGGTGCCGACGCGGGTCAGGTGAGCGTCGGCGCCACCGGGTCCCAGTCCTCCGGCAGCGTCTCCACCGCCGGGGCTCCCGACTCCAGGCCCACGAAGCCGTGACGCTCCCCGGAGTCCGTGATCGACGCCATCAACTCCAGAACGTGCTGGGCCAGTTCACCGGAGGCCCGGTGCCGGCCGCCGCTGCGCAGGGCACGCGCCATGTCCAGCACACCGACACCGCGGCCCGCGGTGGTGCCCGCCACGGGCAGGTCCCGCCACTCCTCCTCGCCGAACTTCTGTATCCGGAGCGGGCCTTCGAAGGTGTTCGGGTCCGGCAGCGACAGGGTGCCCTCGGTGCCGGTGATCTCGATCATCCGGCGCGAGACGGCCGAGTCGAAGCTGAACGTCGCCGACGTGCTGGGCCCGCTCGCGAAGTCCAGCAACGCGTGGACGTGCGTGGGCACTTCGACGTCGAAGACGGTCCCGGCCTTGGGACCCGAGCCGATCACCCGCTGCTCCCGCGCCTGCCGGGAGGTCGCGGCGACCCGCGTCACCGAGCCGAACAGCGAGACGAGCGCGGTCAGATAGTACGGGCCGATGTCGAACAGCGGCCCCGCGCCGTACTGGAAGAGGAACTCCGGGCTCGGGTGCCAGCTCTCCGGACCCGGGCCCTGGGTGACCGCCGTCGCGCTGACCGGTTCGCCGATCAGGCCGGCGCGGACCGCGCGGGTGGCCGACTGCAGGCCCGCGCCCAGGAACGTGTCGGGCGCGCTGCCCACCCGCAGCCCGCGGGCCTGCGCCTCGGCGAGGATCTTCGCACCGTCGGACGGCGCGAGGGCCAGCGGCTTCTCGCCGTACACGTGCTTGCCCGCCTGGAGCGCCGCCGTGGCGACCTCGGCGTGCGCGGCCGGGATCGTCAGGTTGACGACGATCTCGACCTCGGGGATCGCCAGCGCCGACGCCACGTCGCCGTGCGCCGGCACCCCGAACGCCTCCGCCTGCGCGCGAGCCCGCTCCACGTCGAGGTCCGCCACCGACAGCACCCGGACGTCGGGGAACGACGACAGCGCCGTCAGGTACTGACCGCTGATGACGCCCGCGCCGACCAGCGCCACGCCGACCGGACCGCCGCTCATGAACGCCCCTCCAGCGCGGAGAGGTAGGCGTGCGACTCGGCGACGGCCTCGAAGATGTCGCCCGCGCAGGTGTCGAGTTCGACGATCCGCACGGCGTCGGGCGCGGCGGCCAGGATCGACGGCACGTCGATGGCGCCCTTGCCGACCGCCGTGTGCGGCTCGTCCTTCACCCCGGGGCCGTCCTTGACGTGCAGGGCCAGCACCCGGTCGCCGAGCGTGCGCAGCAGCTCGGGTACGTCGGCGCCGCCGACCGCCGCCCAGTAGGTGTCGACCTCCAGGAAGACCTCCGGCGCCAGCAGGCCGGCCAGCACCTCCAGCGCGGTGCGGCCCTCGAAGCGCGGCTCGATCTCCCACCAGTGGTTGTGGTAGCCGATCCGGATGCCGCGCTCGGCGGCCTTGACGGCGAAGCCGTTGAGCAGGTCGGCGGTGCGCTGCAGGCCCTCGAGGGTGGTGAACTCCTCGTGGGCGACACCGCCGGGGATGATCGCCAGGTCGGTGCCCACCGTGGCGACCGCGTCGAAGACCTCGCCGGCGTCCTTGTCGAACAGGGCGTAGGCGTGGGTGCTGCTGACGCCGATGCCCAGCGCGTCGGCGACCTTGCGGAACCCGGCCGGGTCGGCGGTCGGGTCGAAGGCCTCGACCGAGCGGTAGCCGATCTCGGCCAGCCGGGCCAGCGTGCCGTCGCGGTCGGCGGCGATCTGATCCCGGAGGGTGTAGAGCTGGATGCTCAGGGGGTGGGTCATCGAAGGGATGCCTCCTCGGGAGTACACCAGTGCGGCAGACGGCGCTGCGGCACTACGGCGTCGGGCGGGTGGATGCGGATGCCGGGTGGTGGGAGTCAGCCGACGATGAGGGGACTGAGGGTGCGATGGGCGATCTCCAGGCCCTGGGTGACCCGCTGGACGTCGCCGCTCCAGACCGGGTCCTCGTGCTCCACGGACAGCACGCCGGTGAAGCCGCCCTCGTACAGGGTGTCGACGATGCGGCGCCAGTCCACGTCGCCGAGCCCCGGTACGCGGTAGCGCCACCAGCCGCTGTCCCAGCCGTCGTTGCGCTCGACGGTGCGGCCGAAGAAGCCGTACCGGTTGCGGGCGGCCGGATCGAGCTGGGCGTCCTTGGCCTGGGCGTGCGGAATGCGGTCCACGTAGGGCTTGAGCGCGGTGACCGGGTCGATGCCCAGCCACATCAGGTGGGAGGGGTCGTAGTTGAGGTACAGGCCGAGGTCGAACATCCACTCCCACAGCTCGGGGGAGTAGGCGAGGTTGCCCGGGTAGCCGTCCGGGTGCCACCCCTCCATCACGCAGTTCTCGATGATGATCTTCACGCCGCGCTCGGCGGCGTAGGCGACCAGCGGCGGCAGTTCGCGCTCGGCCAGCGCGATGTTCTCCTTCACCGACAGGCCCGGATGCCGGCCGATGAACGTGCCGACGAACTCCACGCCGAGCAGGTGCGCGGCGTCCACGTTGGCCCGCACGTGCGCGGCGATCTCGGCCCTGCGGGCCTCGTCGGGGTGCAGGTTGTTCTCGTAGTACGCCAGCGCCGACAGTGTCAGGCCGTGCTTGTCGAAGAGCCCGCGCACCTCCTCGGCCTCGCGCTCGCCGAACCGGGTCACGTCGATGTGGCTCGCCTCGAAGTCGCGGGAGCCGGTGGACGGCCAGGTCGCCACCTCCAGCGCCGCGTAGTCGTGCGCGGCCGCCCAGGAGGCGATCTCGTCCAGCGGCAGTTGCGGAAGGCAGGCGGTCAGGAAGCCCAGCTTCATCTCAGGAGACCTCTTTCCAGGAGCGGTTCGCGGCGGAGTCCAGGACGGCCTCGGTGAGGCGCACCATGCGCGCGGCATCGTCGAAGGTGGGGAACGCGCCCCCGGTGCCGTCCCCGCGGATCGCGGCGTGCACGTCGCGGACGAAGGCGGCGAAGCAGTCCAGATAGCCCATCGGGTGGCCGCCGGGGACCACCGACAGCCGGGCCGCCTCGGGGGACAGGAGCGCCGGGTCGCGCAGTACCGCGGCGTTCTCGCCGCGGCTGCCGACGAACAGCGACTCGGGGTTCTCCTGGTCGAAGGCGAGCGCGGTACGGGTGCCGTCCACCTCGAACCACAGCCGGTTCTTGCGGCCGGGGGAGATCTGGGAGACGGTCACCGACCCGGTGGCGCCGCGGTCGGTGCGGAACAGCAGCTGCACCACGTCCTCGGTGGCGGGCGTGCCGCCGTCGCGCGGGACGGTCTGGGTGAGCGCGGTCAGCTCGGTGATCCGGTGGCCGGTCACCCACTCCACCAGGTCGCACCAGTGCGAGCCGATGTCGGCGAACGCCCGGGACGGGCCGCCGGCCACGGCGTCCACCCGCCAGTTGGTGTCGCCGGGCTCGGACAGCCAGTCCTGCAGGTAGTGGCCGTGCACCAGGCGCACCTCGCCGGACCGGCCGTCGCGGACCCGGGCCCGCGCCTCGGCGGCCATCGGGTGGTAGCGGTACACGAAGGGGACCGCGGCCACCCGCCCGCTGCTCGCGGCCAGGGCCGCCAGTGCGTCGGCGGTGGCCGCCGAGGTGGTCAGCGGCTTCTCGCACACCACGTGCTTGCCGGCGCGCAGCGCCAGCTCGGCCAGGCGGGCGTGCACGTCGTTGGGCGTGCACAGGTGGACCACGTCCACCTCGTCGCTGGTGACCAGTTCCTCGGAGGAGTCGAAGGCCCGGTCGACGCCGAGCGCGGCGGCGGCCTCCTTGGCACGGGCGGGGGTCGAGGCACTGATCCCCACGACCGGTGCGCCGGTGCGGCGCACCGCGTCCAGGTGCACCCGGCCGATCATGCCGGCGCCGGCGATGGCCGTCCGCAGCGGCGCCGGGGGCGACCCCGGCGGCGGTCCCTGCGGCGACGCACCCGCCGATGCGTGCGAGTTGTGGCCCGAAGCTCCCAACGTGGCCTCCCTTTCGGTTCAGCTATGACGCTAGCCACCAGGGTTTCGGTTGACAATGGCAAGATTTCGGCTAACTTCTGTCATAAATCAGGGACGGTACGAGGGGCGAGGGACACGTGGGCGCAGCAGGCGAACGGCAGTTGACCGCACTGAGCGAACTCGCCGGGCTCGTCGCGGGCGGCGCCACGCGGCGCAGCCAGCTCGCCACCGCCACCGGGCTCTCACGGGCCGCGGTCGCCCAGCGCGTCGACCTGCTGATCACCAAGGGCCTGCTGGTCGAGACCGGCACCGTCGCCACGGAACGCGGCCGGCCCCCGCTCACCCTGCAACTCGCCTCGGACGCCTCGGTGGTGTGCGCCGTCGACCTGGGCGCCACCCACGGCACCGTCGCCGTCGCGGAACTCGGCGGCGCCGTACTGGCCGAGGCGACCGAGGAACTCGACATCAACGACGGGCCCGAGGCCGTCCTCACCCACCTCCACGAGCAGCTCGGCCGTCTCCTCGCCGACGCCGGCCACCCCGCCTCCCACGTGCGGGCGATCGGCATCGGCGTGCCCGGACCCGTCGAGGCCAGCACCGGTACGGTCATCCGGCCGCCGATCATGCGCGGCTGGGACGGCTACCGCGTGCCCGGCTTCTTCGAGGGCCGCTACGACGCGCCCGTTCTGGTCGACAACGACGTGAACATGATGGCGCTCGGAGAGTACGCGCACCGGCCCGCGACGTCCCACCTGCTCTACGTCAAGGTCGGCACCGGCATCGGCTGCGGCATCGTCTCCGGCGACCGCGTGCACCGGGGGGCGTCCGGCGCCGCGGGCGACATCGGGCACATCAGGGTGCCCGGGCACGACGACGTCCTCTGCCACTGCGGCAACACCGGCTGCGTGGAGGCGGTGGCCTCGGGTGCGGCCGTCGCGGCCACCCTGCGCGAGGCCGGCCTGCCCGTCGAGCACGTCGCGGACGTCGTCCGCCTGGTCGCGGCCGGCGACCCCACCGCGCGCCGCCAGGTGCGGTTGGCTGCGCAGCGCATCGGTGACGTGCTGGCGTCCCTGGTCAGCTTCTGGAATCCCGACACCATCGTGCTCGGGGGGAGCATCGCGAGCCTCCACGACGATCTGCTCGCCGACATCCGGGCGGCGGTGTACCGCCGCGCGCTCCCGCTCGCGACGCGGACGGTGGCGATCGAGACGACGCTTCTTGGGCGGCGGGCCGGTATCGAGGGGGCGCGGAGGCGCGCCGTCCACCACCTGCTCTCTCCCGAGGGTATCGCCCAATTCCTCGCCGCTTCCTGAGGTTTCGCCCCCTTCGGCAACCGGGGTGCCCCCGGGGTGCTGTGCCGTCTGCCGGTCTCGTGTCGGCTGGTCGCGCAGTTCCTCGCGCCCCTTTCGGGGTTCGGGGTGCCCCCGGGGCGCCGTCGCCGTGTACCGCGGCGTTTTTGTTGATCGCGCAGGTCCTCGCGCCGCTGTCGGTTCTTTTTCGGCGGGTGGCTCCTGGGCC
>Ga0123352_10011837_pt1 | contig 13766 bp, 8 predicted proteins | sample TergutLab28metaG_FD_89700 | JGI IMG/M metagenome (GOLD analysis project Ga0123352, IMG submission 89700) | Labiotermes labralis P1 segment gut microbial communities from Petit-Saut dam, French Guiana - Lab288 P1 | ecosystem: Host-associated > Arthropoda: Insects > Digestive system > Gut ...
ATTCTCGAAAGTGATAGAAAAAGCACTGTATAACAGACTAATAGATCATTTAAATAATAATAGCTTGTTAAATCCACAGCAATTTGGTTTTAGAAGAAACTTACCAACTGATAATACAATATTCAAATTAACACATAAAATTTTAAAAGCATTATATAATAAAAAGATGGTGGGCAGCATATTTTTCGACCTAGAAAAAGCTTTTGACTCAATTAACCATTCACTATTGATAAATAAACTTCCTCTATATGGCATAACAGGGAAATCAAACTTTTAATAGAATCTTATTTAGTAAACAGATTCCAACTTAATAACCCATTTTTAGATGCTAAATTGGACTCAAAGTGGATGAAGGTAAAACAAGGTGTCCCACAGGGTTCAATTCTGGGCCCACTTTTGTTCATATTATATATCAATGATCTACCAAATGCTATTATGCAAAATGTTACCCCAATAATATTTGCTGATGATACAAGCATAGGGATCGCTAGACAGATCTTACGCAAACTTTTAATCAAATATCGAAATGGTTTAAACAAAATTTTCTTTCCTTAAACATCAATAAAACTTATTTCACTCGAATTTCTTAGTAAAAATGTAGCACGCTCAGATATTAACATTATTTATGAAAGTAACTACATTACCAAAGTGAGTGACTTAAAATTCTTGGGGATAAATATAAACAATACATTAACCTGGAAATCTCATATAGAAACAATTTTATCCAAATTAAGCTCTGCATGTTTCGCCATGAGATCAATAAAACCGCTTATCTCTCAGCAGATGCTGAAAGCAAATATTATTCCCATTTCCATTCAATAATCCTTTACGGGTTAATGTTCTGGGGAAACTCAGCGCATAGTGCCAGAGTGTTTAGGATTCAAAAGAGAATAATTAGAATCATGACAAGAAGTAAGAGTAGAGACTCATGTAGGAAATTGTTCAGCCATTTAAATATTCTTCCACTTCCCTCTCTATATATACTTTCTATCCTTTGTTTTGTCATGAAAAACAAAGAACTTTTTACCATAAACAACGAGGTACATCAACATGGTACAAGACAGACCAATAACTTTCATTTCCCTCCAGCAAAATTACAAAAGTATCAGTCAGGAGTATTTTACAGGGTGTAAAATTATACAATAGTCTCCCCCCTTATATAAAGGTTGAGTTTGATAATACAACAAAATTTGAAACTCTCTTGAAGAAGTTTTTACTTAAACACAACTTTTACTCACTTAGTGAATTTTATAATTTTGTATAAGGACTAGTTACGTATTTATAAACTATGCTATTCTACTATAACTTGGCCTATACTTACAATCTTCACTACACTGTATTAATTGTAATTACTATAAACAAATACTACCCATCTTATTTGATCCTTGTACATAATACTGTTATTTATTTTTAATCATATTGCTTGTAACCTGTATTATACATTCTGACTATTTCCATATCCATGTGGCAATAGCCTTGTAAATGGATTTTTTGGAAAGTGAAATAAATTGATTGAATTGATTGATGTTGTGCAATAATCTGCGTTTCACCCACCAACCAATGTGTGCCATCTGTACCAAGAAATACAAAAGAACCCCTCTAACTACGTCCGTTATCTATCATGTGTGAGTCAGTTAGCTGAGACCATGGTATCCAACATCCAACAAGCGAGGGTGTGCCCAGACAAATGTGTTGCATCATTAACTAGACAAGGTACAGTCTTGTTCTGTCTTCATGGGTGCGGTGTCTACATCGTTTGTTCTAATTCCATTCTTGACTGTCATGACGGGGGTAAACAGAGTAGAAAATCCTCCATTGTCAGCGAATTCATAAGCTTATATTAGCAAAACCTGTTTGGTTTAACTCGATTAATTAACTCGCATTCAATTTCAATTTATTTTCGATATTGCAGTTCCCGCCCTTCATTCTATTCTCAATTGCGTGACTAGCGAGCGGCACTGTTGTCACAAAACCACGGTTTATACACTCAGCTCCATGCTCTTCACCGCTTGAGCAACACTTGGGGGAAGGGGGGAGAGAGAGAGAGAGAACACACGCATACACTTTTCCATTTTCACCTTTAAGCATTAATGCCACGTAATGATACCATTAAAGAAAATGAAAGCTTTGTCCTTGCAAGTGATATGTATGTTCTTACAATGCCTTCGTAATTCTGTAGGGACCATCGAACTGTTCACTGAAGTGAAATGAATGCAAAAGTACTGTGCATGGGGTGCTGTGAAATTGTCACCACACATAAATCCGAAATGGAGATGACTGTAATCATACGTATGTCTCTATGTTGTCGTTTGACAGATGTGGCTGAAGTAACCAGCAACATGTTTCCCCCTCTGAAATAACGATTGGCCTCATTCTGTATTTTTGTCTTTCTTGACTGCACTGATGGTATACAGACTACGCTGGCAGCTGGGATTCGATTCTCAGCAGGGGCAAGATAGTCTCCAAAATGCCCAGACCTGCTTAGGGCTCTTTCTCGGGTGGTTACACTGATCACTCAACATCACCCGGTGCCAACAGAAAAAATGGGTGGAGATATTACATCCACTCTCCCATATGGCTTCATGGTTTGCATAGGTACAAATTCACATTCTTAACCTCGAAACTAGATGGGAGTGATCACAATGTCACGCTCTGTCCACTTTACCCCTGGTACTCATATTAGATGGGCCTCAGAACCAGCCAGAATGCTTCTGGATGGGAGAAAAATTTCTTGCATCTGCAAGGCATTGAAACATGAATCCTCAATTATCCAACCTGCAGCCAAGTCACTTGACCAGCTACACCATTCCATCTGTATATTCCTGGAAGACAGCTGCTGAAAACGGTATAGGGTGTTATTTCCTGAACGGACATGGACATCACCTTCACAGTAATTGTTATATTGCCATTATATAATGGTGGTGATGTGCATCACTAAAGTTGTTTGGTAAAGATGGTGTAGGTAGTTGACATAAAATTATCACGTATACAAGCATGTTCAGACATTAATGACTGAGTTGACTATAATAACTGCAATATTCTGTTTGTCTGCCACTGTACCAAATTTTTCTCAGCTTGCAAAGAGCACAATTTAAGAATTCCTGGCTTATGATTTCACTTCATACAAAAATATCATATGCCACCTGTTCATTAGTTATTGCCACTGAATCGGAAGATGTGGTTCTTGCAGAGCTGCCATTCTCTTGCTGTGTCATACCATATATATATATATATATACATACACACACACACACACACACAGGTAGGTAGGTAGGTAGGTAGGTAGATAGACAGACAGACAGATAGATAGATGGATGGATAGATATATTTACAACAGCTAGACATTTTCTGAAGATTTACTGCTAAACACAATTCTAGGACTTGGAAGTAAGTGCCACTTTTGTACAACCTCAGTTCACATGAATGGCATATTGGTATTACTGAAGGTATTAGGATGTAAAACACCAAGGTGGTGGTGTTCCTTCAGGCCTTGACACAGTCTTCCTGTATTATATCTAGCATCCTTGCCACACACAATCTGGACTTAAAACACAAGTATTAACACTGTCATTACAATGCCACTCTTAAGAAGTATAACAAAGTTCCTTGAAGATGTCAGTTGGTTCATAATTTGTTGATTGGGTGGGGGTGGGGGGTGGGGAAGGTATTGGTAGGAAATACATGTGTAACAGGCAGGACAGGTCATTAAAAGCCTGCATTTGTTTATAAAATAAAGAATGTATGCAAATAAAAATTCTGTAACTTAAGGTGAAAAATATTTCATAGATCAACTCATACGACCTTATTTTTCCATTGCCCATAACAATACTAGTCCAACAGTTATTTGTAGTTTTATGAAACAGTATCAACTAATTGTTGTAACTGGCCATGACACAAAGGAGTGTTACCACTGTTGCTCACATCTTAAGTAATAAATGAAATTCAACTGAAAAAAAAAAACCTGATTGTGTTATAATGACATCCAGAAATGTGGCATGCAGCTCAGAGAAAAAAGACACTGTTTAAAAGCACTGATATTACATTCCAGTCAGCTATTTGTGTGTTACTGCAGACACAACATATCATTGCACAGAATTTTCTCAGAGTACTTCAGTCCCCCCCCCCCATTTTCTTTTCACCAATGCTCCATACTCAACATTTCATTCAGCTACTGATGCTACATAATCTTAACAACTGGCAGCATCATTACATAAAACCACTTCCTTGTCTCTCTTATCACTCTTATCAAATACCCTCAGACATTCTTCTTCTCTTAATATGAGAGACCAGGTTTTACACGAGAACAGAAAAGAAGCACTAATTACATTTTTGTACATTACAGTCTTTATGTTTTCAATAGCAGATATGAAAACCAGTGATTTTGAATTGTAGAAAGCACTGCCTGAATGTAATCTGCATTTAAGTTATTTGTGACTGCAAATATTTGAGAATTACACTAATTGTGTCATTCCAAATATTTAAACTTTGCCACTCAATCATAGGATTTATTTATGCACTGATATTTTCCTGCATGTTGGTGACTGGACATGAACGTATCTTTTGTTTTTTTCTGCACTTAATGCTAGACCTATCTTCATATGACCTTAACCCTCTATCATCCTATGTAGTTTAACACAGTCATACAAAATGTTCTCACTTCCTTCTGATGCAGTAAAACACAGTGAAATCTCATACAGGTACATGCAGAGATCAAGTTGTCCACATGCATGCCATGAGGATATATGTGGGAGTGGAGGTCCAGCTCCACTCATTTGTAACCTGGGTACTAGATAAAGGTGAATGGTCAGCTTCACGCCTCAGCTGCTCGGCCCCTGCAAAAAGAGCCCTCACTACCCCCCATGCACAGCAGGCTGGGTGGTGCCAGAGCCAGTCAGGATGCTGTGGTGAACAGAAGAATCTCCTTCCCTGGCCAGGGATCAAAACCTTATTCCTTGGTGGTCCAGCCCATAGCCTAGTCTCTTACACTCCCTATACTAACCCTGCTGTTGTTAAAACTCATTCACAACTTAAAAACACCCAGAAAAATAGCAGGGTGATACACCATAAATTTCTGTTTTAAATGAAATGGGTAGAGATAAGGTTACTAAACATCATCAACCTAGACCAACGCAAAAACTAAACACCAACACCTTGTTTTAGGCCTGTTTATTTAATGCCTTTTTGCTTTAATGCCCTTTACTAACTTATACCACTTCTTAATTTCTGCCTCCTCATTATCAGTTCAACACCCTTTTGGTGGTTTATGTGCATTTATTTAAATATTTTTTTTCTAATGGTGATACCATTTTGATTCATGTCCAGGAACACAACTACGGCATAAAACAAGGCCTTAATGTATTACGTTTCCAGTACCTGTGATTCGTGTGCATTCTAATAAAACTTCAGCAGAAATATATTTCTTATATTAGTATACTTTTAACTTACCACAATTATTGTTCAATCCATACTGTCATGTGAAAAATAATCCATTAAAATTCCACTATTTTCACTAATTCCACCATTAACAAATTCCTGAAACATGTATTCATAACCATCCAATGTCACTATTATTAAGGCTGTAACCAGGGTTTTGAGAGAGAATTGAAAATAAAAGTAAACAAAATTGCAAACGGTATACTCCAAGACATGTACACAGACTTTACCAAGGCATTCTTTACTTTCAAAATGTCATACCGTTGTGTGGTATACACATATACTTGTAAAAGTAAGTCCTCCTCGGGGCTGGTTTTCATGAAACCCACAGATGTTCAACACCATTATGTGCACATCCCCTAAACAGAATTTCACCCACCTCAGACAATAAATGTGGCAAATACAACTAAAAATACATATCTGCTATTAACTGAATGCTGCTTTCACTTTGCAGATTTTTACAAAACTCAAGCTCATGCAATAAATTTTTGTGGATAGCTCTTGTACCAAATGTTATCCAAATTGGATGAAAAGTGTAATAAACATGGACAAAATCTCATTTGTGCCCTCAAGCATAGCTGTCACTGCACATATTTTCATGGAATACACTACTACTAACCAGTATTACATGAGGAAACCCTGTATGAAATTTCACCTAGATTGATCAATAAATATGGAATGTGCAGGTATGAATTTATTTATGCCCTTAAGTAAAATACAACTGCCAGTGAGCTGGTGCATGCTTGACAGTTTGTGAAGAATTCCTATACCAGATTTCATGGAAATCCAACAAATGGTTTAGCTGCTGATACTACGTCACAGTGAAAAAGACAGAGAGATAAGGCATGGTTTTCACATTAGGATTTCTTTTTTACTTCTTGAACAGCATGTAAAGTGGTATTGTAATACAAATAAACAGATGTACAGCACTTTACAAGAAAGGCAGCCAGTCAGATCCACACACCATTCTAGCTTCCCTCCCTGTCTTGGGGTCTCAGGCCTCCATCCTTGCAATCAGCCTAAATACAGCTGACACATAACATTCACAGGTTTGCACATCTCAGTTTAAGTTATTTGTTAAAGAACCATTGTGATAACCCTCACGCATCACAGTGCAATTCCCTCATTTTTTATTGTGGTCACACTTGTATAACAACAACCACGAGGCCACATGTGTTCACCTGTAACGCGTAGCAGCTACTAGACATTTTATCATGTACCTACAATTTTTACAACTAGTTGTTGCCCTCATGACTCTGGAAGGGGATACATGCTGACGAACAGCCCAAGAATAAAAAAAGAAGGAAAGTGATGACTATGTTAAAGAAAGTGAAGGTGTTGGATTAGGTAAAGAGAAGAAAAAAAAATGCTGCAGTCAGATGCCACTAAGGTGTAAAAAACTGATAAGCCTCATCACATCAAGAAAAATGAAGACATATTCACGAGAAGCATTAAGTTAGGGCTAAAATGTCTTGTGTGTGTGTGATGGCCAGAAGGTGAGGCACAGAAACGGGTAAAAGAAAGCTAGCATCCAGGAAGTTCTCAATTATTGCTTCTCAGCTATGGTGCTGCTGTTTTAACTGAGGAGGATCTTCAACTGCTGACAGCACTCAGTGAACCAGCAGATGAAGATGCTTATGCTATTGAGAAAATGATTGCCAGTGCTCTGAAAAAAAAAAAACAACTGCAGATGGTAGAAAACTTGATCATTTCTGTGAGCTCACTTATTTCATGGAAAGGTTCCTCAAATTTAGGCACAACTTGTGGGCTGTCCTGGCACCAAACTAGGAGGTGTATAAGAACAGGCAGATGAAGGTGAAGCAATTGAGGATCACCTCTTTTTTCACTAGGTCTTCAGTCTCACCCTCTACCATGCACTCTATGTCAGTTAATCACCATAACAACTTTCAGCCAGGAACATACATCATTCCTACAAATGCTGTCACAAATGTTCTCATGATTATAATTATCAGTTTATTACATTATCATTTTATGTGTGTTTTTTTTCTGACCCCCTTTTCCCAATAGGGTTTTAAATTCATGCAGCATGGCTTTACTATTTGCGGGATTTTTCAAGAACATTAACCCTCACCATGAACAAGATTTGCTGTAATCTTCCTGCATCCTCATCCTACTCACTTTTATCATCAAACTTAGATCAGCAGATCAATACAATCACTGTCATCAAAACATTAAAACTTATTAACAGCAGGTGCTTATCCCAAAATGAAAGTTTCAAAATCACCCTTAACAGGGCATGATCAAGCTCTGCAATAGGATGTCAAATGGCAAATCTGATGAACTCCACAGTGAAGAGTAAATGTTAACAAATGGGATGGGCACAGAGGGAAGAAGGTCCACATGGATGCACAGCTGTTAAGTAAAAACATTCATATGATTCATATATTACACAGAACTTTCTGTATCAAAAAGTCTTGCAGCACACAGAACTGCATATAAATATTCAAGCATCATCTGCATAATCTAATTGGTGGTTAAGGGACATCAGTATTTAGAATATCAGTCTGAAATTTACTGCACCAAATACAGAAGTTTTCCGTATTTTTCACTCACATTACTCATCCATAGTGTTCAACTGCTGATACTCTCAGATCAGTATTAGGTCTGCACTGTCACAATCTGAACATTGGAAAGTGATATAGTAATGCACCACAGAAGGGGGGAGGGAGAGAGAATGTCATACAGTAATGCACTAAGAAATGTCATGTTTGCATTAATTTAATTTCTATAAATGTCATATTATGAAAAGAACAATGACATTACCTGTTGCCAGAACTATTGTTTGAAGAAAAACCAAGGTTAACACTATACACTTTAAAATGTTTGATTCATGTATTATGGTTTGACTTTTATAAACAAGTTTTCCATTACTGCTTAAATATTGTCAACACCTAATGCACAAACTTTCCTAAAGGTTAGGTTACATCACAATTAATCCTTTCTGTCTTGGAAAACTTTGTTCTATTCTGCTGACTGAAGTGTCATCTGTTTCACAGTTAAGGACATTGATAAGCAGAACTGAACCAATATAGTGATGATTCACCACTCACAGACAATGATGGCTGTCGGTTTCAAGCTGGCAGTTTTGTAGGCACATGTCACTCAGCTTAGGTCCATAAGATTTGCATCTTGGCTAGGTGCTGATGAGTCTTTCTGCATTGAATCGAAGATCAGCTGAAGTTCAGGAGTGGTTTTGATTTGGGAGACAAATTCACTAAGATGTGGGTTCTTGTCTGTGAAACACATGAACATTAATTATAAGACTGCTCTCACAGACATAGAAATACATAGCTTGATTACACACCAATTAAAATATAAAAAAACAAGGCTTGAGGAATGGAACTGTATCGATTTGGTTTTAAGCAAATGGAATATTAACATATATGAAAATGGCACAGTAAGAAAATGAAGAACAATGATGTCCCCAAAGACAATATGAAATAACCAAATTAAGGACTGATAGAAATTAAATCTACTTAAGCTGGCAAGTTAATAAGGTAAAGTTGCCCTTGTGCTTAAACATCACACGATGAAGATAGACGAGATGAATCTCGGAAGTCTCTTTGGGACCTTAGGTAGCCAATCTGTCAGTGGATGAAGTTTCCGCAAATAGCTATTTTCTCTTTACACACCTGCATCTGGAATGGTGAGAAGGGCTGCCACAGCACGCATTGCTGACCTCTTCAGTTCATCCTGCTTCTCATATTCCTGCTTCACAGAGTTGGCCTTCACCTTCATGGTACATGTGTTGCGAAGGGGCTCTACTAGCCTTTCCAGCCCTAGTCAAAGAAACAGTGAAGTTTCACTTTCAAAACATGTCACAGTCACCTCTGTCACAATAATTTTATGTAATATGTAACTGTTCAAAAGATAATAATGGAGAAGAGGATTTCTATTGGTAAGTATGTACTATTATGGACACAAGCACTGTGCAACAGCAGAGACAGAATGGTTCCAGCCAAAGAGAGGAGCAACAGAAACGAAAGAACAGTTCCTTTTATAAGCCAAAGTAACAAGCACCAGCAAAGAAAGAACAGGTCCTTCTATAATCCAAAGTACTAAGTATCAGCAAGGGCATAATGATTTCCCCTATCAGCCAAAGACATGAGCACCAGACTCAACAGAATGGTTCCTTCTATAAGGCATAGTATTCAGCATCAGCAAAGACAGGGTAGTCCCTTCTCTCAATCAAAGCTTCAATGAAGATTCACCACAAACAAGAACATAACGTAAACTTAGACCCAATAAACCATTCTAACGCACCTTACACTAAACTGAACCTGAATTTGGTTATTTTAGCTACCAGACAACCACAACTCATCTTGAAGGATTCTGATGACAAGGTATGTAACAAGACATGATTGATATTTCAGATATTGTCCACTGTCTCAGGCTAAAAATCTACAAGCATTTTTGAGAGTCGATCTACCTCAATCTTCAGGCAGAATGGGGAATGGAAACCTATTCCAGAAAGGTTGGAGACTAACTCTTCCTCCAGGACCCATTAGAGTAGATTCTCTCTTTCTATGGCCAGATATAACCAGTTCTCCAAAAGTGACAGGGCTTTGCATGTGCATCCAAAATATCATTTAATGTCCATTACAAACCCTACTAACCTAACGCGGAACATGAGAAACATCTATGATACGCCCCAATTATTCCACCTAGGTTCCACCAGCTCTACTTCTAAACAGCAGTTTTGATAAACCTTTCTACACATTTACATTAGTAAGAAATGCAAGGGAGTCATGCCAGCAGTGGGGCATGTTTTTATCTGAGCACTTAAGTCTTCCCTGCCATTTATGAGTCCATCAATGCACCACATTCATCTTTACTGAGGGGTTAACATAGAGGAACCATTTTACCAAGACACAGTCTTAAGCTGCTTTAAAATTAAACATAAAAAAGGTAGAAGCATGTGTGTGTGTATATATATATATATACATGTGTATGTGTGTGTGTGTGTGTATATATATATATACACACACACACACACACACACACATACACATGGCTAAGAAATAAGAGTCAGAACCACACAAAAAAATTCTGCTGCCTGCAGCTAGGCCACCAGCATGTCATCAAAGTTTTGATCAGCAAAGCACACGTGGTTCCAACATCCTACCTGCATGTGTCCAAACCGAGTGCACTACTTACTCTGCAGCACAGCTGTAGGGCAAAGCTGTGCCAGCCGTGCAACCATTAGGTATGTCAACATTTTGATATCATAATGGTCTTTCAAGCCATTTTCCACATGGTTCAGGAATTCAAATATATCAAGGCGGTCCAGGCAGGAGTCCAACAGTGTGTACATGCACTCAAAAGCTGCCTTACGAATATCCAAACCATCATCCACTGTGTGTTTGAATGGGCCCATCTCAACTTCACGAATCAGTTCTTTCTGTAATAAGAAAAATAACATGGCCAGACCATGCTATACTACTAAAACCTATCAACTTCTACACATTATGTCAGTGTCACACTGATGAATAAAGAAGAAATATCTGAAATAAAAGTAGTCTGTTATTTGTACCATGGTTCATGTACCTTTGTAAATAACTCTTGTTAGGCATGCTCATATTCTGCATAACAACTTTCAAAATTCCTGTCTCTCCTCTATGTATATAACTCAAAATGAAGAGTTTTCTGTGAAATTTAATCTTGGAGAATTTTATGAAAAATTGTATAGCTATTTCAATCTTCATGCAAATCAGATGATCTTAAAACCTTTAAATGAAGACCTTCTGGGTACATGAGTGATCCAAACTCCTTGTTCTGCGAATGCAGAGTTATTATCATGCTTTGAACCATAAACAAGTTACAAAAATCTGATTACACTTTGTATCATTTAAATACTATAAGCCAAAACTGGAAATCCATTCCTCCAATAGTTGCTCTTTTCCCTGTAGCTAAACAAAAACACTACAGTTGCTGATGATAAGAACTGTGGTATTTTTCTTAGAATATGGGGAAATCTTCAACTATCTGAACTAACATTTTTGTAGAAGAATGAATGTGCTGTAACAACTACACTGTGTGTACATTTCCAAACTGCTGCTTCTTTGTATATGTTTTACACAGCATTAATGGATCTCTACACAACAAGACTTATTAGTGACCATTCAATCATTACATGAAATACAGCAAGTGAAAAGTTTTAAACATACAGAATGTAAAGCAGTAAAAAACAGCAAATGACAAGAATAAATCCCAGAATAAATAAATATGCATTTATAATTTGGAAAAGTAAGACCCCTGAGGTGGGAAAATTACATTTACTTAAAAGTTTGTACATGCCCATTAGTAATGAATCTACAGATAATGCATCACTCACTCTAACTTTAGTCTCACTGTACAACTGTGGGAGAACAGAATCTAGTAGATCACGAACAAGTGAAGGTTTATTATGTGCTGCAGAGTTGAATGCCACAAGAGCTACTCGACGCACATTCAGGTCTGGATCTTGGAGAGTTCGCAGGAATTCACCAATACTTTGCCGCAAAAGTGGATCAATAGCTTGTGGCTGAAAAAATAAACATGTAGTTTAATAAGTGACAGGAATATTCAAGGTCAAGGGTCCAGGTATCCAAGGCAGTGGGTAGTATAAACTTACATATTTGGATTCTAAAAGTTAATGTTGAAAAGTCACATCGAAGGTATCTATGTTACTAGTGGCTACTATCCATTGTTACTCATAAAACAAAATATAAATATTATCTCCAATATTCGGTGAAAATTTGCATGAATATTTGGTATTTTTTGCAGGCAGAAAACGTCACTCAAAAGCCACTCACACTAGAGGTTTATCACATTGGTCACTCAGATACCATTTTCCTTAGTGTTACTTTAAATATTCATATGATATAGAAAAGTATTTCAAATAAAACTTGTAATCTCAACAAAAACCACATTTTAAATCATGTGTCTATTTTGTGTGTTGTGCACAATCAAACAATTGGGGGGGGGAATGATTTCAACATCATATAAAGTATATGTTATACTGAATTGAGATGGATCAAAATGAAATTCTCTCAACAAATTTTACTGTGGTCACCTGCAATACCAAATTTGCTTGAAACCCATTCAGCAGTTTTGAGAGAAAAACACATTGACAACTTGCTTTGTATGTACTCAAGTCACACACTTTATTAAAAGAATGTACAGTTCTTCATTAAATGAAATAGTTTTTCATTATTTACCTTACTGTAGTGTCAAGATTTTAGAGGGATGTCTAGGAGCCAAGATTTTCTAGGACTCAAGCAACACACTATTTTCATTACACACATCATATTTACCTGAATGTATGGGAAAAACTTTTTTTTAATCCATCACCTTCTTAATGCACGCAAGTTGAGCACGTAGAGTACAAGTATTTGCCACAAAATTTAAAACTGTGGATCCGAGTTGTCTTATATTTGGGTAGGCCTCAATATGGTATATTTGTTACACTACAAGTCACACACTTTAGTACCTGATCAGAAATGGTGAACTTGACTGCAGTCACTACAGTTGTTCTCATTAGGGCAGAATCAGACACTAGTGATTCTTGTAATCTTGGCAATAAGCTCGCAGGATCAATAAGGGTCAGTTTTCCCAGACATTCTGCCACAACATTTCGTGTCCCCTCCTCACCGCATTCACAGTGTCGGAATAACTGCTGCCATATTGCAGGCACAAATGGCTGAAGTAACTGCACACCACCAGGAGTTAAGGATTGGCATGATATAATCTGCAACACAATATCCACACTTTTATACAGTAAAAGATTTTAGGAATGTTTGTAAAATTAAGAAAAATAACAGTTAGCTTTGTCATGTCTGTCTGTCTGTCTGCCCGTCCATCTGCCCGTCTGTCCGCAAGAAACAACTTGGCTCCCACTGGACTGATATTCATGGAATTTTATATTCAGGTATTTTTTAAAAAGTCTGTCACAAAAATTCAAGTTTCATTAAAATTGGACAAGAATAACAGGTACTTTACATAAACAGCTATATAGATTACAATACTATCTTGCTGAATTCTTATTAGAATGAAAAATATTTCACACAAAAGGGGCAGAGAAGATCAAAACATACATGTAATGTTCAGTAACTTTTTCTTTGATAGTTGTGCCATTTATGAGAAAATATGGAAAAATGTGGTACAGCCAAACAGGCCACACATGACAATACAAAGCATGCATTTTACAAACTGGATAACTAAGCACCCCCCCCCCCCCCCCCCCACCCACCCAAAACCACAATAAATAAATGTATCATTATTATAATGTTACAACTAAAAAAAAAAAAAAAACCACTTATATCTATTACAAA
>Ga0123352_10011840_pt1 | contig 13765 bp, 13 predicted proteins | sample TergutLab28metaG_FD_89700 | JGI IMG/M metagenome (GOLD analysis project Ga0123352, IMG submission 89700) | Labiotermes labralis P1 segment gut microbial communities from Petit-Saut dam, French Guiana - Lab288 P1 | ecosystem: Host-associated > Arthropoda: Insects > Digestive system > Gut ...
GCCTGTATGTTGTAAGGCACATAGCAATGAAGTTGGATATGGGGAAACTGGGTATCCCGCAAACGAATCATCCGTTCCGCCGCCCAGATATCCGCCCCCGGACTCATGCCCACACGAAACTGATAGAAACCGTCATTAATCGCCTCCCGCAGTTCCCCCTCGATGGCCTGTCCCATTTGCACACGATGGAGCGGGAGTGATGCTGGGCAAAGTGATTGGGCGCTGATACAAACAATGCTACAAGGAGAATGCGCAAGGTTCATTGTAATTCCTCCAAGCTGTGATACAATTTATGTAATGTTATATAATTTTTTAATACTTGTATCATACTCTATTTTCTTGGAGAATCTTGTAGATTCCTAGGGAATACACCTAAAATAAATCTGGAAATGTCCGGAAAGGGAACTATGAACAGAGGGAAGTATGATCTAACCGAGGGGAATATTCTCCGCCGTCTCCTCTTAGTGGCCTTGCCGCTGATGGGCACACAGCTTATGGTTATGGCGTATAATCTAACCGACATGTTCTGGCTGGGTCGCGTCGGACGCGATGCTGTTGCCGCCAGCGGCACAGCGGGCATGTATATCTGGCTCTCCTTGGCATTCATACACATTGGACGCATGGGTGCTGAGATCGGGGTCAGCCAATACTTAGGCCGGGGTAACAGACCGGGTGCGCGGAGTTTTTCACAGAACGCCATGTTCTTAGCGGTAATAAGCGGCCTTCTATATGCAACTTTTGTGATCCTTTTACGTGCTCCCCTGATTGGTTTTTTCAACATTTATGAAACAGCCGTAGTCGAGGGGGCGGAGCTCTATCTCAAAATAGTTGCCTTCGGTATGCCCTTCGTCTTCGTCAATGAAGCCGTATCCGGTACATTCAACGGCTCCGGGAACAGTCGCGTACCCTTTCTCATTAATGGCGCGGCGCTTACAGTCAACATGATCCTAAGCCCCCTCTTCATCTTCGTGTTTGACATGGGCATAGCAGGAGCCGCCTTGGCGACTGTTATCGCACAGAGTATGGCTATGTTTACAAGTCTCATAGTTTTGCGCAAAGCCTCCATCCGTCCCTTTGCGGATATGCGTCTCATCCACAAACCGGATATTGCCCGGATCAAGCAAATCTTCCGCTGGGTATTGCCCATTACAACGGAATCCGCGGCCTTTACTTTCCTCTCCCTCTTCATCGCTCGTTTCGTTGCCGCATTCGGCGCGGACGCCATAGCGGTACAGCGGATCGGGATCCAGATTGAGAGCCTTTCCTGGCTCATCGCCGGCGGATTCTCCAGCGCACTAACGGCCTTCATCGGTCAAAATTACGGCAGGGGTCGTTATGACCGCATCCATCAAGGGGCGCGTCTCGGTATGCGCACCATGATCGCCTGGGGTCTTGTGGCAACAGCAATTCCCCTTATCTTCGGGCGGCAACTGTTTTGGATTTTTCTCCAAGAGGAAGCCGTGGTCGAGGAAGGCATCCGCTTTTTGCAGATACTGAGCGTATCCCAGGTCTTAATCTGTCTGGAGTTCTGGGCAGTCGGTGTGTTTCGGGGGCTGGGGAAAACGATCCCGCCCTCCGTTGCAACCATTACTGGCAATACCCTGCGTATTCCTCTAAGCTGGTTCCTCAGCCAAACTGCCCTCGGCGTCTCCGGCCTCTGGTGGGGACTTGCAATAGGCGCCTGTATACGGGGTGGTATTTTGGTGATTTGGTTTCGGCTTTATGCCAGGAAGTTGCCGAAAGAGGCCAGTTTGCAAGAGGATTTCCCTTCGTAGAGACCACCATCCCGGGCGCCCATGCTCCTTGCCACAAGCGAACAAAACCCCGGGCGATCGAGACGATCGCCCCTACAGCGCACACAAAAACAAGGGCTTGCCGATACATCATCGGCAAGCCCTTGTCTCTCTTCTCCTTATGCGTCACGCCATTCCCGTTGCTGATCATAAATTTCCTCAATCTGTGCGAGGAGGAAATCAAAAGATTGTTGTGCAAGTTCAGACAAGTCCAGCTTCGCCACAGAGGCGAGGAAATCATGATAGAACGCATATAGTGCAGAATCAGTAAACCGTAGGGACACAATATACCAAGCAAAGCGATCGAGCTCCCAGGTGCCAATCGGTGTGTCAGACGTAGGACCATATTGTCCCCAGCCGTAGAATGGCGCACCCGCAGAGTGAATCACCTCTAAAAACGCCGCCGGACTGCCAAGGAATAGTTGCATATCCTCAACTGGAATCAGGGTTGGAAGCATTTCGTCTTCCACAGGTTCCTCCAAAGCGCGTGCCGCAAAGATATTCAGCATATCTGAAACACTCAATTCCGGGAGGTCAGTTATTTCCGGTTGTGGCACCCGTGTCAGCATATCTTGAAGCTCCAAGAAAATGTCCCGTGTCACCTCATCATATACAAAGCTACGATCTGAGAAATGTGCCATGTATGTGTGATACAGCTCAGGCGCTATCTCTCGCAAAGCGACAATCCGGCTTGCCAGCACCTCCACAATCCGAGACCGTACCGTCAAATCACCCTCAGCCGCGGCGGATATGAGAGGGAAGGTGTGATGGTAAAAGCCCATATCAGGGTGAATCAAGTTGAGATAATGTGTAATTGCCATCTCTTCCGCAATCCTCCGGAATACAGGGGGCGCGTTGAAGTAGAGGTTCATCGTCCACATGGTTCCGTCTATCGTGGTGGCAATTCCCCAGCCGGGCTTATTCCACCAATGGGGCTCGTCAGTGTCAATCCAGCTCGGCCACTCTTCAGATTCGTCCACAATAGGCTCCGGTTCACAATCAGGTTCTGGCTCAGGTGCCGGGGTTTCAATTGGCTCTTCTGCCGGGGCAGGTGTAGGTTCTACAAGGATTTCGTTCCGGCAAGCGGAGAACGTACCTATGAGTAGTAGGATCAAGATAGCAAGTGAAATTCGTTTTTTCATAAAACACCTCTTCTGTATGACTTAGTATAACCAGACGCAGAGAAACAAAAAAGGTTCCCAAAGCAAAAAAACGATCCCCGGTGTAACAGAAGCTACACCGAGGACAGTAAAAGTCTGTGTCTAGTGTTTAGAACAAACCAGAAATCTTACCATTCGCGTCGATATCAATCTTCTCCGCAGAAGGTACTTTCGGAAGTCCTGGCATGGTCATAATATCACCGGTGAGTGCCACGATGAAGCCCGCACCTGCGGAGACTTTGAGACCGCGTACAGTAACAGTGAAGCCTTCCGGCGCGCAAATCTTTGCCGGGTCATCAGAGAAGCTGTACTGGGTTTTTGCCATACAGATGGGAAGCTTGCCAAATCCAAGTTCTTCCAGTTGTGCCGCTTGTTTCTTTGCGGCAGGGGTGAGCACCACATCACCGCCGCGATAAATCCGGCGCACAATGGAACCGATTTTCTCTTCGATAGAGAGGCTGTCCTCATAAACGTAAGAGAGCGTGCTCTCTGTCTCACAAAGACGTACCACTTCCTGTGCCAAAGCCTCGCCGCCTTTGCCGCCTTGGCCCCAAACTTCGGATTGGGCAACATTCACACCCAGCTCTTTACAGCGGGTCTCGATAAGTTCCAGCTCTGCCCGTGTATCAGTGGGGAAGTTGTTAATGGCAACAACAGCAGGCAGACCAAAGACTTGGGTCACATTCTCCACATGACGGAGCAAGTTGGGCAGACCTTTTTCCAAGGCTTCCAAGTTTGGTGTGTTCAAATCAGCTTTCGCTACGCCGCCGTGATGTTTCAGCGCACGGACAGTGGCAACGATGACAACTGCGTCTGGCTTAAGCCCTGCTGTGCGGCATTTGATGTCGATGAATTTCTCTGCCCCAAGGTCAGCGCCGAATCCGGCTTCTGTGACGGCGTAATCACCTAGTTTCAGTGCCATTTTCGTAGCGGTCACAGTGTTACAGCCATGGGCAATGTTCGCAAATGGGCCGCCGTGGATCAGAGCAGGGGTGCCTTCTAATGTTTGGACTAGATTTGGCTTAAGGGCATCTTTGAGCAGTGCCGCCATGGCGCCTTGGGCTTTCAGGTCAGCGGCTGTGATGGGTTTTTCGTCCCGTGTGTAGCCCACAATCATCCGACCGATCCGTGCTTTCAGATCTTCAATGTCAGAAGCCAAACAAAGCGCCGCCATAACTTCGGAAGCCACCACGATATCAAAGCCGTCTTCACGGGGTACACCGTTGGCCTTGCCGCCCAGACCATTTGTCATGAAGCGAAGCTGGCGGTCATTCATGTCAATGCCGCGTTTCCAAGTGATTCTGCGGTTGTCGATTCCTAGCTCATTACCCTGATGGATATGGTTGTCCAAAAGAGCCGCCAATAGATTGTTTGCCGCGCCAATGGCATGGAAGTCTCCTGTGAAGTGGAGGTTAATGTCTTCCATTGGCACAACCTGTGCATAACCGCCGCCGGCGGCGCCGCCTTTTACGCCGAAGACAGGCCCCAAAGAAGGCTCACGTAGCGCAACAACAGACTTCTTACCGATAGCACGAAGTGCGTCAGACAGACCAACAGTGGTAGTGGTCTTACCCTCACCCGCAGGTGTTGGGTTGATGGCAGTGACCAAAACAAGTTTGCCGTTTGGTGTAGCGGTATGGTCAGTGAGATAGCTATAGTCGATCTTCGCCTTGTAGTTGCCGTATTGCTCCAGATATTTCGCATCGATCCCAGCCTTCTCCGCGATGGCGTGGATGGGTTGCATGGTGGACTCTTGTGCAATTTCGATGTCTGATTTAATTGTTGACATAGTGATATCCTCCTTTAAAGTTCTGAGACAACAGTCTCGTAAATTTGATCAGCCAGAGGGAGCGCCTTCGCAAGGATTGCCTCTCCGTTTGTGCGATATTCCGTAGCAAATGCCTCATCCCGGATACTGCCGATGTTAATGAGCACATTAAGCCACGCGCCCTGGATCGCGGCTTTCAAAGAAAGCGCCGCCACGCCGAGATCGCTCAAGGCATTTGAGTTCGAACGTCCAAGGGCTTTTTCTGTAAGCTCTAGGGCTTTGATGGAGCATTCCATCATCTCATAAGGTGTCTTTGTTGCACCTTTTAGAGCTTCTTGCATTGCGGCTTTCCGTGCCTCTTTTTGTTCATCTGTATCACGGGGCATGGAAAAGACAGCAGAAACAGCATTGAATGCTTCTGTGTCACGGTCGATCACGTCTACAAGTTGCACACGAAGTGCGGTGCCTTCAGTTAGAATCTCCTGCATGAGCGCTTCATGTTCCGCGTATTTCTCTTTCCCCACAGTCAATGCCGCCACCATAGTGGTCAGCGCCACACCAAGCGCCCCAGTTAAAGCGGCAGAGGAGCCGCCACCGGGAGCAGGCGCGTCAGAACCAAGGAGCTCCGCAAATGCGGGTAAAGTCATTTCAGTTAGTTTCATAATAATTTCTCCTTTTGTAGGGGCGGCATTCTGCCGCCCACGTATAACGGTGGTGTGGTCTAACCTAACAAATGATTTTCAAGGACTTGCTTATCATAGTCAAAGTCCTCGATTTGCAGATAATACTCCGCACAGTCGATGAGCGCCTTAGCGGGAGCAAGACCGATCACTTCACTGCCGATGATATTCACACCCCAACGCTTCGCCTCAAAGCGGACAGCTTCCATGACACGATAGAGGGGAGTTCCTTCAAAGTTCACCATGTTCATGGAGACCTGTGCAATGTTGCGGTCTTCCAGCATGATGCCGATGCCTTTGCAGTACTTATATCCGCCGGAAGAGCCGCGGATGGTCTTGGCAATGGCGTTTGCAATCTCAAGATTATCGGTATCAAGGTTAATGTTAAAGGCAACCAAGGGCGGACGCGCACCCACTGCGGTCACACCAGCTGTGGGATGAACGTGGGCTGTGCCATAATCAGGCGCCCAGTCGGGATCTTGCATTTTCTCATTCATGCCCTCGAACTGTCCTTTGCGGACTTTTGCCAGGTTCTCACGCTCTGGACGGGAGGCGGAGTATTCATAAAGGTAGATTGGGATGTTCAGCTCTTCATTAATCCGCGCCGCAACCTGCTTGGAGATTTCCACACACTCGTCCACGGAGATATCTTTGATCGGCACAAAGGGAATAACATCAGTTGCACCCATGCGCGGATGTTCGCCTTGATGTTTGGTGAGATCAATCTTCTCCTGTGCAAGTTTACAGAGGCGGAACGCCACTTCGGCAATCCCATCCGGGTCACCGACTAGTGTGAACACACTGCGGTTGTGGTTTGGGTCAGAAGAATGGTCAAGCAGGGTAACACCTGGAACGCTTTTGGCTTCTGCAACCAGTGCCTCTACCACTGCCATGTCGCGGCCTTCGCTAAAATTCGGGATACACTCAACAATTTTTGCCATGAATCTCAATCTCCTTTTATTTTGATAGTTTTATGGATCAAACTTGCAAGACTAAATTGGTATACTTGCATGATACCAAATGATAGACCAATTTGGCAAGAGGGAAGCCCGAAAAAGATAGACAAAAAACTGCTAGAATTTCCGTGGGTTTTACCAATAAATATTCAGAAAAGGCGGATTGCTTTTTCCAAGGCCTTGTGTTATATTGGATCGAAGTCATATAGAACCAATTTGAGAGGATTGGACTCATGCAAATAGAGCAAATCCAGTTGGAAAAAACAGCGCCTTTGCCCCTGGCGGAACAACTCGCCAATGAACTCCTCCGCCGCATTGTGACAGGGGAACTGAAAGCCGGTGAGAAACTCCCCACAGAGCGGGATTTAGCGGAACACTTGGGCATTGCCCGGGGGACAGTGAAGCGTGCCTATACCAGACTGAGCGATCTAGGCGCTATCTCCGCAGTGCAGGGTTCCGGTAGTTATGTCCGGGAAAACGGCAGTCTGTTGGAAGAAACACAAAAAAAAGAAGCGGCGGAAGCCTTGGCTGTTACCATCTCCCGCCTCCGTGAGATGGGCTTTTCAGACAAAGAGATCTGGAGTTTGGTGCGTCTGCAACTCAGACCCCAAGACGCCGGACGGAAGATCACCGTTATGGTGCTCTCCAACAATCACGGCATTCTGTCAGAGCTAGAGGCGCAACTCTCCTACCTCACCGGACGGGATGGGGTAAACTATGCCTTGTCCTTTACAACGCTGGACAACATCATCTCCTCCTCTAATCCCATTGAGCTACTTCTAGGTTACGACCTCATCATCGCAACCTCTGTGGACTACCATGATACTGTGGCTTTGACTCCCATGTATCAGCATAAGATCATCGAAGTAACCCTGGCCACTCGTACCAGAACCCTCATTGAGCTGGGGGACTTGCCAAGGGACAAGCCCATCAGTATTGTATACCGTACCCCGGTGTTCTTAAACCTGGTACAAGATACGCTTCGGGCATTGGGTTTTGATGAGTCAAAAGTCGTGGCCTATCAAGAGTCAGAATATAATCTAACTCTCCACGGTGCCCGGGGAGAAGTGGCGATTATCGGCTTCAATGAGGCGCCTATGTATATTGATCCAATCTATAAATCCAAAAATGAGCGTTTTGTTGCCTCCGGCGGACGCTTGATCCGCTTCGAATACCGGATTGACCGGACTTCGTTGACCCATATCGAAGATCGGATATCTTCGCTGTTGAACTAGTTGTACCATGGAGTAGGGCGCGACGCCCTCGGCGCGCCGTGTTCCAAATTTGCACCGCAACATCAGGTTTACTGAAATTGGTGTCCCGGCGCGCCGAGGGCGTCGCGCCCTACAACGGATATTACGGTTTGGACGGTCATCGGATGTACGCACAAAATGGGAACACGCGGACGGCTAATGGCCGCCCCTACAATGCCAAACAGACTACAAGCAGGACGAAAACTATGCTTTCAAAACAAGAGATATACACATTCAGAGACACATCTCGCATTTTGCTCCGGGCAAAGGAGTTCGTCTGTCTGCGCCCCCATCCGGGTTTGCGGGCATATATTGCAAACTACAACATCACCTTTCCAACAAAAGAACTCCTGTCTGCAGGTATTACCACAATCCCATCCGCTTGCGCAACTCTGACGATTGAGCAAGACAATGGAGGTATTTCCATTACTCTAGATGGTCCCACCACAAAGCCCTACATAGAACTCTTTGCCGGAACAGAAGAGAAACAATTAGTAAGCATAGAATTCAAACCAGCGGGACTTTACGCCCTGACAGGCATCAGCCAAAACGAACTCCTTGACCAATCCATTGAATTTGAAACGGTGTATCCGAAACTGAGTAGACTGATCTCCGAAGCCCTTGAAAAAGCGAGAAGCATTACCGGCCTTGCAAACAGCCTTGACTTCTTGTTTTTGAAAAATATGTATGGAGCCTACCATCCTCAGCTAAACCCCACACTGCAAAGTATTGTGGACTCAGCCGGCAATGTTGCGGTAAAAAGCTTATCAGACGACATCCATTACAGTGAGCGCCAACTGAATCGGATTTTTAAGGAGCAGGTGGGCGTAAGTGCAAAATCATTCTCCAGATTAATTCGGGTCAACAAATCTTTCCGCTTATTGAAGAAACCGCCGAAAAGCCTGAGCTTTGTCTCCGACATCATGGGTTTCCACGACTTGTCTCACTTCATCCGTGATTTCAAGTCGGTGTGCGGCGTAACACCTCAAGAATACCGAAATAACATGTCCGATTTTTACATCAACACGACGAAGTTTTAAGATATATTATTAGAACAGGACATGCTGTTGTCCGGTTTCCTATGATATGCTTATCCTATTAACAAAACAGAAAGGTTGATCAAACATGAGTCAAGATATCATCAACAAAGCCGCCGAAATTATAAAACAACAAACCGCCCACGGCGGAGAAGCCGGATTCGGCATCTGCACAATTTCTCTGATCGACGAAGATGGCTTCCCAAGTGCTTCCGTCATAAGCCCGGCGAAGTCAGACGGGCTCAACACCCTCACATTCGGCATCATGCTGGACAGTCCCAAGGCAAGCAGAGCCAAAAACTGCAACCACGCCAGTGTCTGCTTTGGTACGATGGAACATTGCATCAATCTAGTCGGCGAAGTAGAAATCCTAACTTCTGATGACATCAAGCGGGAAATGTGGTATGATGGCCTAAGTCATCACTTCCCAGGCGGTGCAGATGACCCCAATTACGGCGTACTTAAGTTCACCACCAAACGCTACAAGCTCTTTGTAGATTTCCAGCCAGAGGTGGAAGGCACACTGTAAATGACCATCGCAGGGGCGATTATCAATCGCCCGTGGACGGCGAATAGCCGCCCCAACGATCAAGGAAAACAAATTTAGCCGAGAAGAATCAACTCCATGGAGCTGATTCTTCTCGGCAAGTCTGCGTCAAGGAGTACCTGCCCATGCGAAATCATGCACTGATCAAAACCCTCAGATCCCTCCGGGGCAATCCTCGGGCTTGTGTGTACACGGAGCCTTTATGGGGGATCCCTTTCTTCTTGTACATGCCCTTCGCATCGGTGTATATGGCGGCGCTGGCGGTCAGTGATCAACAGATCGGCATCATCACATCGCTACTCATGACGATTCGTGCGATTTCCTCTTTCCTCAGCGGCGCCATCGTAGACAAACTGGGTCGCAAGCGGGCGACTTTTATCTTTGATGCGCTCTCTTGGTCTGTCCCCTGTTTGATTTGGGCATTTTCCCAGAATTTCTGGTGGTTCATTGCCGCCGCCATGTTTAACGGCCTGTTTGAAGTCACCCACAACTCCTGGAACTGCCTGCTTATCGAAGACGCGGACAAAAGCACCTTGGTAGATATCTATGCCTGGGTGCATATATCCGGGCTTTTGGCGGTATTCTTCGCACCTCTGGCAGGACTCCTTGTGGAGGGTTTGAATCTAGTGCTTGCAGTCCGGATCTTGTACATATTCTCCTTCCTGTCCATGACGCTGAAATTCCTCATCCTCAATAAGTATGCCACCGAGACAGAAGTCGGTGCGGTACGGCTGAAGGAGACAAGAGGCGTGTCCTTCTTCTCCCTGCTATCAGGTTATGGAGCCGTTGCGCGGAAACTCTTTGCCTCACCCCAGATGGTGCTGACCCTTACCATTATGGCGGGCTTTATTATCACAAGTACCGTTACCCAAACTTTTTTCGGCCTATACGTAACACGAAATCTGGATATGCCCGATGCCTTCTTGGCCTATTTCCCCATCATGCGTTCGGTCATTATGTTGCTGTTTCTGTTTATCATACAGCCTAAAATTGCGAAATTCGGCCTAAAAGGTCCTATCCTTGTAGGTGTGGCGATGTATATCACCGCCTATGCCTTGCTCATTGTCTCACCTGTAGGCAGTTTAGGCTTACTGCTTGTGTGCATCTTCCTAGAATCCTGCGCCCACGGATTGATCTGGCCGCGGAGGGATTCCATTCAGGCGCTCTTCATTGACCCCAAAGAGCGGGCAAGGCTTAATAGTGTGCTGGCATCTACCATCTTGCTTGCAACCATCCCCTTTGGATACTTGTCCGGCTGGATGTCAAGCCTGGACGGCAGACTGCCTTTTGTGTTAGTAATTGTCCTCTTTGTCGTACAATTTGCCGTTGTAGCAATCAGCCGCTCGCTGAACACCACGAACGTTAGAGCGATGGAAGCGAAACATCGCGCAGACGATCCCCAATCTCATTAAGATGGCTGGGCTCCAAGTGACTCACAAAGGGGATAATCTGTCCCCCTTTTCGAATCAGTTCCTCATTCCGAAATTGAAAACGTTCGCTGGTGAAGATATGGGCGTCTGAAAAGGAAATTAGAGCGTCAATCCCGCCGGGGAAGTAGGTGGAGGTGGTATAATCCATCTCAAAGAAAGAGGAGATATTGTCAGAGGCAAAACCATAGGTCACAAGTGTCCCTTTCACCGTGGCGAGGAACTCATTGCTCCGGCAAATAATCCCAATCCGCGCCTCTCTGTCTAAGGCGAAGATCTGCCGCAAGGTGTCTTCCGAGGGAGAGACGGAGACCTCCATCAGCTTATTTGTCGTGTCCCCGATGAGGGACGCGATTTTTTCATAGTGACTGCCGGGAACAAGGGTCAAATCATAAGAAGCCAAAAACCCAGCCGGATCTGGAGCGGTTGTGACGCTTTCGAGGATGAAAATCGTACTTTCCATGTCTGCCAATACACTGAGTTGCCGCTTGAGATCAATTAAAGTCTCCTGCCCGCTTCCCACAATGGCAATGGAACGCTTGCCGATAGAGCGCAATACGACAAAACTGCCGCTACCTTGTCTTGTACAGGTGAGACCTTGCTGTTCCAAATAAGAAAAAGCCTGCCGCACCGTGCCACGAGACAGTCCGGTTTCTTCAGAAACCGCCCGCTCTGTGGGAAGCTTATGTCCTCCGGGCAGACTGCCATCTGCGATATGCGCCTCAATAAAAGCGGCTAGTTGCCGAAAGAGGGAGATATCCAGGTTTCGATCAAGAGAGAAATTTTGCAAGTTCATATAGGCACTCCCGAGAATTGGTATATACAAATAATAGACGACAGGAAGCAAAATGTCTAGTAGATGCTGTGAAGTTCGTCAGAATATATAAAAAACCATCTGAAAGATTATCCACATAGCGGATTGATTTCAGGGGTTTTCTTATAGTATCTTTATTATATAAGAAAAAATGTAAGCAAATCATTTTGGTATATACCAAAATGACCATAGAGGAGGACATCATTCATGGTAGACAATATGAAAACAGCAAAGGCAATGCAAATCAAACTAGACGACACATTGCCGAATTACCCAGAGTTCAAAGCGGGCATCCGCAGAGCTCCAGACAGAGGCTTCAGACTCACAAAAGAGCAAACCAAAACCGCGCTGAAAAACGCCCTTCGTTACATCCCGGAGAGCCTGCACGAGACTTTGGCACCTGAGTTCATGGAAGAGCTCAACACCTACGGTCGGATTTACGGTTACCGTTACCGTCCGGAAGGCCGCATCTACGGCAAGCCCATTGAAACCTACAAAGCCGCTTGTGTGGAGGGAAGAGCCTTCCAAGTCATGATTGACAATAATCTAGACTTTGAGATTGCCCTTTACCCTTATGAGCTTGTCACCTACGGTGAGACAGGTTCTGTCTGCCAAAACTGGATGCAGTATCTCCTGATCAAAAAGTATCTGGAAGTCATGACCCAAGACCAAACATTGGTTATCGAGTCAGGCCATCCCCTAGGCCTCTTCCCATCAAAGCCGGACGCACCGCGTGTCATTATCACAAACGCCTTGATGGTCGGTATGTTTGATAACATGGAAGACTGGGAGATCGCCCAGCAGATGGGTGTTGCAAACTACGGTCAAATGACAGCCGGCGGCTGGATGTATATTGGACCCCAAGGTATTGTTCACGGCACCTTCAACACAGTCCTCGGCGCAGGCCGCCAACAACTGGGCATCCCCCAAGATGGCGACCTCCGTGGTCATCTATTTGTTACCAGTGGTCTGGGCGGCATGTCCGGCGCGCAACCGAAAGCCATTGAGATCGCAAACGGTGTCGGTGTCATCGCAGAAGTGGACTTCTCCAGAATCCAAACACGCCTGGATCAAGGCTGGGTGTCTATGGCTTCTTCTGATCTGGCTGAAATTTGGGCGAAGGCACAAGAGTATATGGACAAAAAAGAGCCATACTCCATCGCTTACCACGGCAACATTGTTGACCTGCTTGAGTACGCGGTAGACCACAATATCAAAATCGAACTACTATCCGACCAAACATCCTGCCACAATGTTTATGACGGCGGTTATTGTCCCCAGGGTCTCACTTTTGAAGAGCGTACAAAAATGCTGGGTGAAAACAGAGAAGAGTTCGTCAAGCGTGTCAACGAAACTCTGCGCAAGCACTTTGATCTCATCAAAACCCTCACATCCCGCGGCACCTATTTCTTCGACTATGGCAATGCCTTTCTGAAATCTGTATATGATGCAGGTGTGATGGAAGTCTCTAAAAACGGCATAGACGAGAAAGACGGTTTCATCTATCCATCTTATGTAGAGGACATCATGGGTCCAGTCCTCTTTGACTACGGGTACGGCCCCTACCGCTAGGTTTGTCTGTCCGGTGATCCGGAAGATCTTCGCAAGACAGACAAGGCCGCCATGGACTGCATCGACCCAACCCGCCGCGGTCAAGACCGGGACAACTGGATCTGGATCCGTGACGCGGAGAAAAATGGTCTCGTTGTCGGTACACAGGCGCGGATTCTCTATCAAGACGCAGAGGGCAGAACCAAAATCGCCCTGAAATTCAACGAAATGGTAGCAAGAGGCGAAGTCGGCCCAATTATGCTTGGTCGTGACCACCATGACGTATCCGGCACAGACTCCCCATTCCGTGAGACCTCCAACATTAAAGACGGCTCCAATGTGATGGCAGACATGGCGACACAGTGCTTTGCGGGTAATGCGGCGCGTGGTATGAGCCTTGTTGCCCTCCATAACGGCGGTGGTGTTGGCATCGGCAAGGCCATCAACGGCGGCTTTGGCATGGTGCTGGATGGTTCTGAGCGGGCAGGCCGCATCATTGCTTGCGCCATGATGTGGGACGTTATGGGTGGCGTTGCACGCCGTGCTTGGGCGCGGAACGATCATGCGGTTGAGACCGGCACCTTGTACAATGAGAATTACAAAGGTGAGGGACATATCACGCTACCGTTTATCCCAACGGATGCGTTGGTAGACCAAACCGTGGACAAATACTTCTAATATGTGGGGGTCCAAACTGTTTTGCCCTCCCCGTGACGGGCAAAACAGTTTGGTTATTTATTAGAAAAAACAAAAAGGAGAAGAGAAAATGGATTCAGCTA
>Ga0123352_10011841_pt1 | contig 13765 bp, 11 predicted proteins | sample TergutLab28metaG_FD_89700 | JGI IMG/M metagenome (GOLD analysis project Ga0123352, IMG submission 89700) | Labiotermes labralis P1 segment gut microbial communities from Petit-Saut dam, French Guiana - Lab288 P1 | ecosystem: Host-associated > Arthropoda: Insects > Digestive system > Gut ...
ATGCATTGTGTGCTTGATATAGGGTGTTTTTTTTTCTTTTTTTTTTTTTTTGTTGTTTTTTATTTTCTTTACAACTTATGTTTCAACCATCTATCATTGTAAGAAGAAAAGACTGAGATGTGATCATAAATGTATATTGGTCTTCATGTAAAATACCCGTTATTCTTGTCATATTTTAATGAAAATTGAATTCTCTCGACAATTTTATAAAAAAATGCTCGAATATCAAATTTCATGAAAATCCGTCAAGCCGAGTTGTTCCATGCCGATAGATGGACGTACAGACAGACATGACGAGGCTAACAGTCGCTTCTCGCAATTTTGCGAGAGCGCCTAAAAACTCGAAGAAACATCTCAACTTAAGCGAGAATTTAGGCTTCCGCTGTGGTGTGGTTGAGGCTTCCCCTCCTCTGGGATGTTACGCGGCGTAGGTTGGTAGTTGGTTACCGACGTTTCGGTAGAACGTATCGGTCCCATCTTCAATGGCCCCAACGTACGCCGCGTAGCATACCAGGCTGAGAAGACCTCATTCCATCTTAGCTTTAATGAAAGGGTCTTCCGAGTGTCCCACAAAATCCTGAAACCGTAAATGTGAGTACTTCTGCTAAAATATCAATTTCGCACTATGTTTTTTTTATGAGGAATTGTTATACTCCGTTTTTGTAAAACACTCTCGCAGAACAGGAAATCAGTGAAATGTCCTTTACTTTGACATCTGTCGACCAGATGAAAGTACAAAATGTGCAGCAACTGCCGAACCTTGCCCCACAGTAGCCACTGTGCGTTAAAAAGAGCTGGTCAGGTATTCCCTAATATGCTATTGAATACTTCGTTAGGATGCTGAACACGTTTTCGTACGTCGTCCTGCTGCTCAACGTGAGCAATATGCACGGCAACCCGTTCCTCAACTTCTTCTACCAGGCAGCAGTCGAGTTACCAGCAAATGTTATTGCCAAGTGGTTCACCAACCGGGTCGGAAGGAGATCCACACACACCGCCACGTTCCTCCTCGTCAGCGCGTCATGCTTCGGCGTCGCGGCCATAATTAACAGTGAGTCACCGCGCCTTGCAATGCGTCATATTGTCTGTTGGTAGGCTTGAAAGACTGACACAGAAATGTTGACTAGTTGATTAAATTACTAATTATCTGTCTTGCGAATTAGCTGCCTAAGTAGTTATCAACCAACTGGATAACTATGTGACGCACTGTTGTCCGATTTGCTAACTTAACGCCATCTCCAACTGCCCGATAACTGACATTAAAGGAAAATGTAACTGTATAATCTACCGACTGATATTAAGTCTTCTTAAATAGCTACATTTTTTAGCAGTACAGACAAGATTACAATTTCATACTCCGTTACTTTAACCAGCTTCAGATAATATTACCTCCCTGTCGGTCTTTCAAACCATCACGTTTAATGAGTGCATTGTACTTAAATAATAGCAATATATCATTTACATGCACTAATTTTTGCAACAAAGTAAATGTCCAGTTCCTCAAACATCCTTCATAAAATTACAGTTAACAAATATTGTTACTGTAATTTGTTTCATTCCCCACTGAGATATCTCAAGTGCGCATTAAAACTTAGTTTTCAGATAATTTTTAAGTTACATAAGTGTATAAGAGATCTTTTAAGGCAAACATTTAGATATCCTTGCACCTGTCCACAATCACATGAAGACGTTTGGTGCAGCGTAAATAAGGATCTACACATTCCATTTAATCTTGGCAGAATATGTGTACAGTTGCTGCCAACATAAAATTATGATACGAGTGTGGACATTTCTACCCTCGAAGACGAGAGGAATACGTTGATTCGAAACGTCGAGATGCGATTATCGAGAGACGCAGAGTCATGATCTCGAAAAATGGAATCCTCATAAAATTGATGCTTCTCGTCTCAGGCATTGTTTGTTTCTAGGAAAGTAATTTGGTCGTTTGGTCTTATCTTTTATGTTTCAGAACCGAGTTTACACGGAGTTAGCACTGGTATGGTAGCTTTTATCAGGTTCTGTGTTACTATCACCAACTTCGTGTGCTACTTGCAAGGGATGGAGATATTCCCTACCTGTCTCAGGCAGACTGGAATGTCCATCGCCAATCTCGCGGGAAATGTAGCAGGAGTTTTCGCTCCTTATGTCGTGTATTTGGTAAGAAACTCACTCTTTCTCCTTAAATACCTGTATTTTATACAGACGTATCTTTTGAACCGTTAACAGGTCATCGTCCGGCTGATAAATTCCCCTCTAGTTTTGCATAACGCTTTCCACATAATCTCGCCTTTGAGCCCTAGACCGACTGAGTAACGCTGGAGAAGTACAGGCATTCTTTAATGCAGTTTTATCATTCAATTTGAGTTTAATTCTGTGCAGTCAATACACATACGTATCATGGACACAAATTTAAAATTTTATCGAGTATTTTAGCAATTAATGTAGTTTTAACACAACAACTAATTTAATCACATTTCGACACGATACTTTAATTCGGGAATGGTTTTGATTTTGATAACTCAACAGTATGCTTTGAACACTACTGCATCTACAGCGTTCAAAAACTGTATAAGAAGATTATCACTTCGGCGTTTGAAAGAGAAAGAGAGGATTAAAGAGAGGAAGAATGCAAGACGAAATTTTCAGAGAAAGAAGAAAAAAAAAAGTGAAGTAAAAATGTTTGGTAAAGAATTAAATAGAAAAAAAGAAACAAAAAAAGAAAAAGTAAACAAGTCAAGAAAAGCATAAAGAAGAAAACCGAGGAACAAAGAGAAAAAAGGAAGGCCGACGTCACCACGCAGTAGCCAGTTGTGTGTGCGTGAGTGCATAAGTGTTATTTTTTTCAACTTTAAAACATGTTAGCGATTTTCAAGAAATTTTGTAACAACAGTCTCATTCTTTTCAATTTCCTAAAACCAGTGATAAGAAGATGGCAGTGCGACAACACATATAGTTCATAAAGGGTCCTTAAGTTGTGCATGGTATCGGACCTTCCAAGAATACGCAGTTTAGTTCAAGGCAATATGCTTGTGGAAAATAAAATAACTTCCGTGTAGTTTCCAGTTTGACGGCGACAGCATATATACCATCGTCACTAAGAACATGAACTATCACTGCATGTAGAGCCGCCCCTGTTTTTAAAAATTTGAGGTAATATCCAACAAATGGAACAGCGATGACATCTGTTGTCAAGTGACACCTGCAATGGCGATGGTGCGGGAGGAGGAAGAAGAGGAGAAGGAAAGAGGAGGTGGAAGCGGAGAAGAAATAGAAGGGATTAAGGGATGATTAAGAGAAGGATGAGAAGAGACGGAGGGAGTGAGAAAATGTTGGGAAGAGAAGGAGAAGGAAGAGAATAAGTGAAGAAAATGAGAAAGATATTTTACAGTAGCATGCAGCAAAAAAGCCTTACTGTAGTTCGATTCGATCATAGGATCACTTCCGCACGATATGGCCCATCTGTCACGTTGTATTTCATTACCAAATTAAATAGGCAATGGACAAGGGTCATTCAAAAATGAATGACAAAACTGGTGCTGTGCAGCGCTCCTAGCACTCTTGTATGTGCCTTGTTGTTTAGAAGTAAATCTGCACGTGTCGTTTAGCGGTATCGAACCCCACGTATGTCCGTCGGAGACGCCCTAAAAACGCATCAGGAAGTATGAAAAACTCCAGGTTTCACGTGGATGAAATGTCCAACAGTATCACAAAGTATAATTGGAAGCTTGTGGTGAACATTCTCTGTTCTCTCGCACTGTCGCTGGACAGGTGCGTGTTTTTTTTTTTTATATTTTTTTTGGGGGGGGGGGAGAGGGGGGAGCGGAGAACACAAACTGGGAACAGACCGGCCGCTTACAGCAGCTGTCAACGTAAACGCTGCGTGTTGTATGTCACTACTGGATATAAAACGACGGTGGACAATGTGCCTTACTTTCACTCGAGATCGATATTGCACCGTCCACAATCCACCTTAACTCAGAATGTAAAACCGGAAATTCTCTGCACAATGGGCACCACACAATCTGACAGGGGCACACCTGTGGCTAGGTACGCAAACAGCCAGATTGTGTTTGAGTTATGAATGTGACGAAGAAGCCTTCCGTCGCTGATAAATGGGCCTGGTAATATGAACTGGCGGTGAAGACAGCCAAGTGAATGGTGTTACCAAGGATCACCACGGCTACAAAAATGTTGACAGGAACAGGGTCAAACGACAGTCAAGTTGAAATCCGCGCTCTTCTGGGATAATACGAAGCGTGTAATGGTAATTACCGACGTTTCGGTACAACCTATCGGCCCCACCTTAAAAGACACGTCGGTAAGGAAATACCACTACACGCTGCGTAATATCTCAGAAGAGGGCACATCTCATCATACGTACATAGCGTCGTATGCCTGAAATCACGAAAGTTACGTTCATTACGGCTTGCTGTTACATGGCAAACGCAGTGATTGACTTGTTCAGGAGATGAAACATCCATCGTAGGCAACCGATACGAGTCAGTGTCCCTACGACGACTTTCGGAAAGAGAAACCATTGTGTGGCATCTGCTATAGGACACGAGATAATATCAGATTCATGGTCACGAGTTCCTAGAGCACACGATAACCGATTTATCAAGAAAAGACGCTACAGATAGCATCAGACGTCTTTCACCAGTCCGACAACATCGTGCCTGTAGCGTGGCGGGAGAACATTTAAGTGACGCCTGTCCCAGTGGCCGCGCAGTCTAAGGCGTAGGTCTGCGGCCGCTCGCCTGCTGAGACTGTGGGTTCGAATTCCACCGGGGGCATGGATGTCTGTCTGTTTTGAGTGTTGCGTGTTGTCAGTAAAAGGTCTCTGCGACGAGTTAATCACTCGTCCGGAGGAGTTCTACCCATTGTGGTGCGTTGTTGTGTGTGATCTAGAAACCTCGTGATTGAGGGGGGCCCTGGCCCACTGGGGGCTGTTGCGCCAGATAAAAAAAAGAGAAACTGATAAAAAAAATTAAATCGTCAACTGCTGGAAATTGTTGCCTTGGCTTGCAATGTGGCAACCACATTGTTCATAACAAATCCAAGTCCAGATTGTGAAATTGAAAACACTGTATTGTGAATACTTGATTTCAGACTGTATTCGGGACGCGGATTATTACTATAATCCTCTACCATGCCTTCACACATTACAGGATACGCAGTGTACGTATAACGTAACATTGTGATGCATTTGTTTATTGTTTATACCTCCTCGACTATCCTAACAGTATGACACCATTTCATTCGAAGAGAGGGCTTTTATGGCGGTTTAATGACGTAAAGAAATACACGTACTTAGGCTTCCATGTAAAGTGCCCGAAAGTTTTGCCCAGCTTTAACCAGACTTGACATTTCTCGAAGTCCCCAATATTAAATTTCACATAAATGCGTCCAGTGACAGCCGCGCGGATATATGCAGACAGACAATCATACAAACGGACAAACAGCGGACGGATGGACGGAAGGGCTAAAAGCCTGATATCATTTCAGTCGATGAGAACGCTTTTTACGGCGATCTAATGTCGCCGGCAACAATAATAGATACTTAAGTTTTCGCGTAATGTGCCCAATACTTTCACCCGATTTTAACTAAATTTGGATTCTCGCAACAGATTTTTATAAAAGTCTCCAATGTCAAATTTGACAGAAATCCGTCCAGTGGGAGCCACGCTGATGCATGCGGACAGACGGACATAACAAAGGTGCTGTGCGCGAATATTCGAACGCACCTACAATGGATCACACAGCACAAAATCGCTGTAGACAAGTACACTAATAGTACTTAAAATTAGGCCACGATCATTTCCTTCCATATCCTTTCCAGTTCACGACTGATGAAGCATCCTATAGCCTAATTCAACGCCTCTTTTGTAGTATGAGCAATTGAAAGCAAAGTTAAATAAACCAAGTAAGAAACACATACATGCGGGGAGACGGTCAGACAGACGAACGAACGGACGGACGGTAACTCAGCTTTCATAAATACACCTTGCTGCTGTCAGCTTCATTATCATTATCATTCTTCTTAGCCAATCAATCCTATGCAGCACAGTCTTTCTTGAGAAGCAAATAGTAGCTGAACTGTTCAGAAAATTCCTCGACTTTATCACCTGTCACAGTATCCCACCTTGAGCCAAATGAATCAAGTCCTCGTTACTACGCAGCCTTTCGGTAAGATTCATTTAACGACTTTTCTCTCACATGTGCCTCTTCTTTCATTTAGATTATCGGACTAAAGATTTTATACATAGCTTATCTCCATGCTGGTGTCATTGGATTTTTCCACTGATATAATCCTTCCGGTCGCACTATGGCTCTGGTGTCGACTCAGCCTCTAACAGAAATGAGTACCAGGAGTACTTCCTGTGGGTAAATGCGGCCGGTGCGTAAGGCTGACAACCTTACCACCATCCTGGGCCATTGTAACGTAATCTTGTAACCTTAACTTCCTGGAACCCTCTGGGCACCTCGGGCCTGTAATGGGACTGATTTACCTTTTTTATCTCCATGATGCGTCTCATCCTCCTTAAGACGAATACAGCTCAGTAATCGTTCCTGCAGAGAAAAATTATAGAACTCGTCATGCACTCCTCTAGCATTAAGAAACATAAGAAAAATGTTCTTTACAACTCTGCAGCAAACTTTTCTTTTCACAGTAACACTTGCAGCTTCGTAATGTCCGTCCGTCTGCCAGCATGTATCAGCACGGCTTCCACTGGGCGGATTTTCGTGAAATTTCATATTTGGCACTTTCATGAAAATCTGTCGAGAAAATATAAATTTCTTTAAAATGGAGCATGAATGTCGGGCACTTTACATGAAGACCTAAGTAAGTTTCATTGTTACGAGCGATTAAAATTAGCCATAAACGTATTTTTGGTGAACACTTAACATTTTAGCTCAAAATACACCACGAAGGCATTGTTGCTTTTCCATTACAACAATGGTTATGATAACGTGCCACTGCGTTACGTTATACCTACATTGCCTATATTATCTACATTACATAATAAATAAGGACCCCATTAACTTTTTTGTGCAAACGTGAAGACTGTATTACCGACTGAACTATAGTCACGTACACTCTCACTGTTGTTTATTGCTGCCACCTTTTGTTTTTTTCGCAACCACTATCATCGATTCAAACCATAAACCGAACCTTATTATTTTACGTACAGAGAATGTTCATTACCACAGGCACATTTGACGTTTATGTTTCATATCTCAGTGGCCTCTTCAGATGCCTTCTATTAAGAGTACTGAAACAACTCTTCATTATTTTACAGGGCTCTAATGTAAATCAGAAGTACCCATACATCGTGCTTGGATCTGTAGCTATTCTTGCAACAATAACCACAGCTTTCCTGCCAGAAACTCTCAACAAGAAGCTTCCAGAAAACATAAAAGACGCCAAGTACTTCGGAATTGATCAGAAGTTTTGGACTTTCTTTCACAAGTGTACTCCAGACAAACATGACAAGTGTTTAAACTAAACAGAATGTCACCATGTGATGAATTCGCACCCTTGTATTCTGCACTGACACCAACAGGGCAAAAGAAATAGCCCATCTGGGAAGTTAAAAGCCCGGCTCTCAGTTACTGTTAAAATCGCTGATGAGTGATCCATAAACAGTATTTTATTACTAAGTGATAACTTATTTTGAATAAAATAAATCGTTATTTTCTCCAGAACACTGAAATCAGATCCCATATAGGCCAACATCTTCTCTGCCATAGATTTCCTGTTACAAAGCCTTACATCTGTAAACTGAGCAGCAGTTGTTACCGAGAAGTGCTTGTCTGGAATACCCTTCCATACACAGTGCGATTAAAATACGTGAACTACTATTATTGGTGCATATTTATTTATTTATTGCCGTTGTCAGTGTCCAGTGGATGGTGCATAATATCGAGTGCAGGTTTGAATGGGATCGTTTGCTTCCTACCGTTAATAGTGACTTAAACTTGACAAGAGCTGTTCCCAAGTCCAAGTGTCTTAGCATCTCAGACTATTAAGGTGCTGACAGCAGGCCCCTCCGAAATATCGGTAAATATTTACCAGTCGGCGCGGCATCACTCACCAGAATTTTTCAGTGTTCATTCTCATTTCATTTTTTTCAGTTGACACTATATCACTTTTACTTTCATCACCGCTTCTGTGTCTGCTTTTGATTCTTGTTTATGTGTTCTGCGCTACTGACGAAAGTGAAAGACACACGAAGTAAGCCTATTTCTTATTAGTACCTTTTTAGGCGCGTTCGCAAAGTTGCGAAACGCGCTGCTAGCTTCGTTGCCTGTCTGTCCGTCCATCCGTCCGCATGGAACAACTCGACTCCCAATGGACGAATTTTAATGAAATTTGATATTTGAGTTATTTTCGAAAATCGGTCGAGAAAATTCAACCTTCCTTGAAATGTAATAAGAAAAACTGGTATTTTCAGTATACATTTGCGATCATATCCCGCTCATTTCTTCTGAGAATGAGAAATGTTTCATACCAAATTTGTAGAGAAAATCAAAACACATTTTATATTCAGTATTTTTTTTTTTTCGAAAATGGTTACGTTAATATGATAACGTGGAAAAATATTGTAGAACCAGACAGGCCACAGATGAAATGTAACAAGGTGCATGCGCTTTCCATGTTGGATAGCTAAGGCTACAGACCGACTTAGAATATGTAACAATTATTGCTTTTTCACGGCAATAATGGTTACTCGAACGCGCCTCGTTACGGTGTACGTACATCGCCTGTCTTGTTTACTATATAAATAACAGTGTGCATATATTCTACTTGTATCTGCGTATTGTAGAGGACCACGGTGGCACAGTGGTTAAGGTGCTGTGCTACAAATTGGAAGGTCGCTGGTTGGATTCCAGATGGTGTCATTGGAATTTTTCATTGACGTCCTTTCGATCGCATTATGGCCCCGAGGTCGACTCAGTCTCTAACAGAAATTAGTACCAGGAGCATTTCCTGGGGGTAAAGGCGGCCGGTGCGTAGGGCTGACAACCTTACCACCATCCTGTGCCGTTGTCATATAATCTGGGAACCTTAACTTCCTGGAACCCTCTGGGCCACTGCAGGCCTGTAAGGGGACTGCTTTACCTTTTTATCTGCATAATGTAACAATAACAACAAGGTGTCACCAGTACTTCAAGAGCAGCATATTTAAATAGGACAGAGATATTTTGTTTTTAAACTAAAAGAAATCCCTGATGTTAGAGGTAATAAAAAGACAGGTAATGTAGGTGCAAAGTAACATTGAAGCTCATTCGCGAAACTGATGCTGTCGAAAAGCAATAAACTTTAAATGTGAGTGTGTGTCTGCATTCTGCATTCATGCATCTTTTCTTCGACGCATCATTCTGTCATCTATGGCCTGTCTGGTTCTCCCATATTTTTCCAAAGTATTTCATAAACAGCACGATTTTCGGAGAAAGGTTTTTGAAAATAGAACGCGTGTTGTGATTTCCTCTACAACTTCTGGCTGAAAATTTTGTCATTCCAAGAAGAATTCAGCAAGATATCATACATGCGGTACGTAGGTTTTCATGTCAAGTACCCGTCCTTCTTGCCAGATTTTAATCAAACTGCACTGTCGCGACAGATATCCAAGAAATCCTCAAATATCAAATTTCGTGAAATTCGGTCCAGTGGGAGCTGAGTTGTTTCATGCGGACGGGAAAACTGGCAAACGGAGAGACATCATGAAGGTAAAAGTCGCTTTCCGCAATTTTGCGAACGCGCCTAAAGCTTCTTCCTTTGACACCATTAATAGGCGTCACTACACTAGACCACCGAATCAGTTTTAACATCTCTAAAGATTGGAACTATAAATATATCCTACAGCTGTAAGGATACCAATAATAGTTTGGAAAAAACATAAAGATACCATCTAACTTATCTGATATTTCATTGTCGGCCACGGGGACTATGCCTCGTAGGATGACCGAAACGACGAAGGGGAAACCAAGTCCATCGTGAAAGTCATAGGAACAGGACTGAAATATTCTCAACACATTAGTCGCGACTCATTTGGATCAGAGAACATATTAGAGTGGGTCACGAAACATTGTGATCTATCTATTAACTACAAACTCACACTACTTTGATAAGTGAATTATAAGCAGTATCTGTTTTATAAATGTTATCACTTGTAGTGGCATTGGTGCAAAGTCGGCTTGACTGTCGTACTGTAAGAAGTGACACAGACCATTGACTACCAGGGTTACCAGCGTTTCAACGAAAAATTATCAGATAAGCCAAACAAAATTATCTTGTTCTTTCGCCGAAGTTATCTTACTATTGGCAAAATGGCCTCAATTTGACGAATACCTCACAAAACACGAAAAAATTCAAACTTACAAGATCAATGAGACTAACTCTAGATGTAAGAGCCACAGGAAGAGTCAAAATACCAAACTCAGGCTCATGCCGAAGAATGTAATTGCTTACATGTTCAGGTTAGTTTCATTAAATCATTAAAATGTCACATTCGTCATGCGGATTCGTGTTCTTATTTTACAGCTGTCATTTGTGACTCCTGCAGTTGCGATCCAAAGCTATTTGCCTAAACTGGGTGGCGTCTCAAATACGAGTAGTTTGAAAAACACTGATCTAACTCTAAAAAGAGTTTAATCTTGAGATGATTGTGATTTGTTCCCAAAACCAACTCAAACTCCTCCCCAGATATTCTGCATTGGAGAGTTTTTCTGATTTCTCCGTTGTATCGGTCAAGTAGGAATAACTTTGTGTTGCCAGTAAATGACAAGTACGTCGAAACGCTTAAAGCTTATCCATAACTCTACACAATAAATTTTTGCGACATCACATCAACTGATCAGTATCAACAGACATCATAACTCCACACGACGCTACAACTTAGCTCGTCAAAAGTCACAATTTTCTTGTGCATACTGAGACATGGCCTCTTGTAATCACTTCACGTTCCATATGCACTGCGCTTTGTGAGACCTGATATTTCATTCTTCTCGCCCTATCAAACATTTAACCCTAGTATGCATGCTGGATGGGAAGGCAATATCAGTAACGAGGCGAAAATACTCTTTTGTGTTCCTGTTACTAGAATCTCTCCATCTATGCTTCTTTCATCATAATCAGCAGCAGCAGTAGCTTTAATAACGGTCTGTTTAAGGCGCGTTCGCCTAGTCACGAAAAATGCCAATGAACTTCGTCGAGTCTGTCCGTCATTCCGCATATATCAGCTCGGCTCCCACTGGACGGATTTCCATGAAATTTGATACTGGGGGTTTTTATTAAAACCTGCAGAGATACCCCAAATTTGGTTATAATTGGACAAAAATGTGGGGCACTTTACATGAAGTCCCAACTACCTTATTCTTGTCGGCTATATAAATTCGCCACAAAAACATCTTTTTGCAACACTCAGTGTTTGTCTACTGAGAGTGGCTCAACAATACACTCATAATGCATTGCTGCTTTTCCATGGGAACAAATGTTAGGCGAACGCGCCAGTGTTAAGTTATACTTATCTTCTTTCATACTGGTCCTATGTTTTTCCTTCATATAAACACTTTGGTCTATAATTCGCATTGTTTAAACTTATTAGAAGGCAAATTAATTTATTTTACGTAGCGGTTCGTTATAAATTTCCCATACTGATATTGTCGGTTTCATATGTAAAAGCTGACAGCCTTGATCGCTTGGTGTCATGTGCCATAAAACAAAGTAATCGAGATAAACGTTACAACCGATAAGATAAAGAGCTAGGTACAGGGAAGGACAAAGCGTTTTATCACTTAACTGCTTCACTGTGTAGCCATTTCTCTACAAGAACGTCAGGGAGATAAGTTACTGTTTTATTTCTGCAAAAGAACCAGGTATGACTTTTCGGTAACTCACAATATGTATTAGTGATTTTACTTCTGCAGCTTTAATATCGATTTTCAAAAACCTATGTTCTGCGTTACAGCAATAGCTTCTTGGTTTCTACGGCGATGATTCCATTGCCAGTACACATGTATTAGTAGAAATAGTAGTAGTAGTAGTAGCAGCAGTAGTAGTAGAAGTAGTAGCCGCAGTAGCAGTACATATACGAGTTCATTAGTGAATTGCATACTTGGTGACTTCGATATATTCTCAGTTCACACGGATGTTTCTGCAATATGCACGGTATGACTTGATGTTTTAAATTATACAGGCTGTTTGTGAAACATGTCATTAATGCAAGACGTTTCTTTCCCTGCGATTTCCCTTGTGAGAAAAGAAGCGCCGACCGAATGCAGCGGCCATACCATTACTGCACAAAGAAAACGCATGCGTAGAGATGACTGACGCGCATAAAGTTGGGACACGTCATTTTTACCTAGACAGGTTTCCAACTGAATTCTAAACAGAAAAACGTTTTATGGCTTTGAGCAACGCCTTAGGGAAGCAGGGACGTACGTGTATGTTACTGCAGCAGAACGAGAAACACAGAGGACAGTTCAGCCACTACATCTGCAGATCGGAATAATGTATGACGCAGAAATACTGAGACTAGCGAGCGGAGGATCGCAGGTGCAGAACATGTCGCCGCTCTGCTGTGTTGCGCGTGCTACGTGAGGAACTCTCTACGGCCTTCAGTGAGGCTAAGGGCCCACGTCCAAAGCTTACCCTGATAAAGTGGCGTTTTGTCAGTGGACCCCATTGCAGTGTAATCTTACTCTTCTCGCCGGCGTGCTCTTCACAGACGCCGCAAGAAGAATTTGAGATGGCATCTGGAACTTCCAGAATAAATATTCGTGGGCAGATGTCAGTCCACATGGAATCGATCCGTCGCAAGACCAACAAAGACCTCATATCAACAGGTGGATGGGCGTACTAGAATAAACACTGGTAGGTCGTCTTCGTGTGTTCAAGCATAGGCTGAAAGTGGCAGTTCATCGCGACTTTTACACAGCACTCTTCCGCGGCCACTATACTAGACTTGGTCTCATCACAAAACAAAGGGAACATATGGTTCGTGCCCATTTGCGCTTCCCCACGTTTTCCTATCGCTTTCAGAACATTTTTGAATGACAAACGGAATACCGTAGCAGTCACCTGACCGACACTCCCTGAATTCTCATTTACAGAGCAACCTCAAAACTACTGTGTATGCTACAGCAGTTGATGACATATTGGAGCTACAACAAAGAGAACAAGGCGGATGCCTGACAAATTCGTAAGAGCGCGACAGTCCTTCATGAGAACCAGTAATCTCTAAAGACGGAATCTTTCATGTCTCAGTAACGCCTTTCTGTGCACTCGTTTTCATATTACTCCTTAATCCGTTTTCTGTTAAAATAAAATGGCCCATGACACAAAACGAGGCGTCCAAGGACACATTATCTTTGTGTGCACAGAATATTGTGCCAGGTGTCTTAAAAGCGGCCTTTGTGTTAGAGCGAATCAGTTATGGTTTCGTAAATTCGGCTCTGTTTGTCTCTCATAACCATTCGTACCCTAAATATTTATAAATGTACCATGTACATTAGGGTGACCTTATATTGAGGGTAATTGATTATATTGTGACTATTTCATTTGTTGTGTATCTTGTACTATGGTTGTTTTGTAATATGTGTGTGTGTGTGTGAGCGTTTTGGTAATATATGTACTTGTATAAAGGTTGACCAACTTGATGACACTTGCTTTATTATCTACTGCTCAACATGTTTCGGATGTTAATACATCCATCTTCAGGAGCTTGCGACTACTTGGTGCGTTATTGTGTAGGCTGTATTG
>Ga0123352_10011843_pt1 | contig 13763 bp, 9 predicted proteins | sample TergutLab28metaG_FD_89700 | JGI IMG/M metagenome (GOLD analysis project Ga0123352, IMG submission 89700) | Labiotermes labralis P1 segment gut microbial communities from Petit-Saut dam, French Guiana - Lab288 P1 | ecosystem: Host-associated > Arthropoda: Insects > Digestive system > Gut ...
AAAAAAAGTTCGAAGACTGCAAAAAGACGGGAGAGAAAAGTAGACCAAAATTTGTCTCTATGGAATGTTCACAGAGACGATGTTGAGCCGTCTATAAATGCAATATAATGTAACAGGAGGAAATGACGCGCATAATCCTGCTAATTTATTTACAATGTAGTAATTGGAGGTTTTTTTTATCACTGACTGCTTAAATACATAAGTCCAGTTTTAATTTTAAATTGAGCAATCCCCATTGTGTGTATATAAACAATAGGTGTGGGTATCAGTCAATAACACAACAATATCTAAAAAAGATGTTTAATACAGGATGAAGTAAATTACACGTTTCGGCCTAATGTGGCCATCATCAGGTTTACATCCGAAAGTATGGTGGTATTGCTTTACAGGATTGGTATGGATTGGTATGGATATGTCACGATGGCACCCCCAGGATAGCGCACATTACAGATACCCCCCTTGCCCCCCTATAAATAGCATATAAAAACATCACAGATGCTGAGATCTCATCATCGTGACATATCCATACCAATCCTGTAAAGCAATACCACAATACTTTCGGACGTAAACTTGATGATGGCCACATTAGGCCGAAACATGTAGTTTACTTCATCCTGTATTAAACATATTTTTTAGATATTGTTGTGTTATTGACTGATACCCACACCTATTGTTTACGTAAGTCCAGTTTGGAGGCAACGGTCACTGGTTGGCGCTGAACATTAGGATTGTAGCATAGACGAATGCAGAAAGCAGATAATGCTTATTACTGAATAGTGTAGGATGTGTGACGAAATGTCGAAGGAATACTGAAGATTACCAAAACTTCAGCAGAGGTTACACCTATTCCATTTCCTGAAACTGCTACTGAATGACTAATTTTATGCATCAGAATAGGATACTTCCTGAGAAACTAGCAGTTTCTCAGCCAATCAAGAAATTTCCTTCATTGTATGAAATTGGTCGGATGCAGAAGATTGAAGTCTGAGGAAACCAGAACAGGCTGTACGCTCAGACAGTCTATAAAACGCTAAGTTTAGTGTTCGCAAGCACTGAATATTTAATAAAGGCATGGAATTTTATATTTTTGGCTTGCGTTTTGAGGTGACAAGCAAACGTTAGGTTACAATTTCTTTGTCCAAGTCACGCTGCGTTTTCCCCTCCAAAAAACCCTAAAAGACTTGAGTTTACTTAATATTTACACAATTTCCAAGCTGAAAAAATATATGTCATTAGGCTTAAATTAACGAAGAGAGGCGTGATGTAATCAAATAACGCAATTACGCCTTCCTCATAATTGCTACAAGCTATGTTCATTTCCGAAATTTCCAGTCTGTTGTCTCAAGCGGGAATGTAGGCTTCCGGCTCAGTGCAGTTGAGGCTCTCGTTCTTCCGGAATATTACGTGACACTGGTTGGCGCTTTCTGTACGTACTACCCAACAACGGTGCACAACATCGGAGAAGAGCGAAGACGTTATGGCCCCTTTTTGGGAGCCCTATCTGTGGGTGGATCTGTAGGACTTGAAGTGTTAAAAAGTGACTGGAAGTAGAAAATGGGTCGATTATGTAGGAAGGTTTGCAAGGATTGTGGCCAATCAGATTTGCGGAAAGCGGAGAATGTGCAAGCCTTGTACAATATCTTTGCCTAAGGCAAGCACGTTAACTCCGAAACGTCTCAGAAACCTATTATATTCTAGACCCTAATAACAAAGAATATATCTTAAGTCTCGGGGATATTAACTCGGTTGAATTATCTCAGAATGGGTTTGGAGGATAGTCAAGTGACGGCCAAAATGCTGTCTTGAAGCCCTCCGAGAGCGAGTTCCTTCCTTATGCCGCGTGTCTCATTTAAGACGCCTCTGTGTTCAGACTTTAGCCCATAAATTTAAAAATAATTTCTTACCTCCTTCATTCCAAGCTCCTTCGATCTGATAGGCAGCCGAGGATACGCCAAAATGGAAGTCGCTGGCAAACGTGAAATTGTAGAGATAATGTTCGCCTTCTTCTTCGATCTGAAATTCTTCAGGATAGACGTAATCAGATTGTTTTCCCAACGTAGCTGTTATTAGCAACAGCAGCAGCAGTGCTGCCGGAGAAACTAACGCCATCATCGGTACTCCCGGTGCAGTTGGTGTTCTTCCTCTTGCAGTTCGCCGCAACTCAGAACTTCTGTACAAGATGGGCCCATATATAGGCCATTGTTCGTGGTGTATGATCACACAGTACTGTTTGTTTTCCACGAGCACGTTCGCTTTCCTGACTCGGCTGTTAAAATGATAACACAAAAGCATAAATGCATTTTATAGTATTATACGACTCACGTGCCAGTAAAATGTGAAACAGGTTCGTTTAGTGTTATCAGACTTTAAACTGAAGTCATTATCCATAAAGTTTTGTATGGGGTGTCAAATAGTTTTGCTGAAACAGAATGTCTGAAATATGTACGGTAAGTATCTAGTTACTTCTTGCCTCACTACACTAGCTGTCATATGTTTTCAGTGGGATTTCTTAGTCGAATCGTGGAATCTATAAAATATTGTTCCCCGGCATGTCCAAAACTCCATACCTATTCAGTGAACGTTGTGGTGTAAATGTTACCAGAAGAACTTCGAATCAGAAGATACGTCTTTTGAATCTCTACCAAAATATCCCAAATGAAGAATGACATAATTATTTCTTTTTCCCACCCAGTAAAGTGAAATGCTTTATTAATATCCACCTTCAATGTGTGATATTTTTGCTAGAGAAAGTCATTTGGAAAGGGTTTCCTTCCTTCCTTTCTGTCTCCACCGTCACTTATTATTCCAACATTATCCATATTCATTAAACTGTCATCAAGGAACATTACAATAGGTCCACTAACTGGCGCAGTTTCAATGCACTCTCGCTTACCCCACGCCACAAAAACGGAATATATCTTACCACAAAGTAACCGCTCCTGTTTTCTTCTCGCATTACTTCATGATCCATGACAATGAAGCTAATGTATGTATTTCGAAAACACCGGGCACGGACGTTGAAAAAAATGCCATTAAACGAAAGGAGATAAGATAATACATAAACGTACAATAATTCTATAATTTTATCATTGGTTTCATGAATTTTGAAGTTCATGTGTTGTTGTTAATTTATTTTCAAGCCAAAGTAAAAGGTGTATTTCCCCTCTCATCGCAATTAACGCTTAGAAGGGGCGTAGAGGTACAGTTCCACTCATTCTTAACCTTGGCAATAGAAGGAGGTAAGCTGTTATCTTCACGCCCTGGCTGCGTTTTTCCTGGAGAAGGTCCCCATGTACTTATTAACTAGGACCCTGGCTGGCCCTCAGATGTGGTCTGGACGTCTTGGAGAAGGTAAAATTTCCTGTCCCTTCTCATAGACTATTCTGTACACAGCTTGAGGACTGTGGTGCTGTGATAAACAGCTACATTTGAATGTAGGAAAGAGGAAGCTGGAGAAAACTGCGTTACGGGACGTTTCATAATTGTGGCCTTCAAAAACTTTTTGTTAACGTGATCAGATCGAGAGTGTTGGAATGGGCGAAAATGATAAAATGGTAACAAACTGCGGTATGAATACTTTGGGAGGCCGAGGCCCAAGTGAGGGATGTAATATTAAAATAAATCCTGAAGGAATCGGTTTTGAGAATGTGGATTGGTTCCCTAGGGCACAGGTTAGGAATCTATTGGGGGCGCTTGTGAAGGCGGTAATGAACCTCCATTTTCCACAATTTTTCCGTAATTTTTTGAAAAGCTTAGGTGGTATTAGATCCTCCAAATGAATTCTACTTTGTGTTATAATTAAATACTTGCCAGAACTGTGACAAATGTGCCCGTGCTTGTGTGTGTGTGTGTATATGTGTGTTTGTGTTGCGAAAGATCTCATCATGATGCAGTCTCCATGAAAATATAACCTCTATTCTTGTCTTTTCGTTTCAGGAAAATAATAATAATAATAATTATTATTACTATTATACATACGTACATACATACATACGTACATACATATATACATACATACATACATTATACATATATACGTACATACATACATAAACACGCACAAACATACATATATACACACTTACATACACACATACATACATACATATACACACACATACATACATATATACATACATACATACCTTAGGAAGATATGTTTTGACAAAAGTGGGTGTATGGAATTCTCAAAACCGTGTCCAACAAAGAACTTTTTTTTAGTAGTGCTTGAATTTCCGGTTCTGATAGGGCAAGCCTAGCTACGAGGTAGTACTGATAAGTCTTTAGCCCGACCAGGAAGGAAACAAGCTACAGCGACCAAACTCGGGATTTATTCAACATACTCCCCACGAAGCTCAATACACTTCTTAGCCCCTTGCTCTAACTTTTTCAAGCCACTCAAAAAAATTCAGAAGTTAGTCCGTCCAACCAGGTCTCCGCGGCAGCAATGACCTCCGCGTCGGAAGAAAAATGGCGACCTTTCAATTGTTTTCTCAGTCCAGGGAACAGGTGGTAGTCCGACGGGGCCAGATCTGGGGAATAGTGTGGGTGATCAAGACATTGAAAACCCAGGTAAAGGCGGCCGGTGTGTAGGTCCGACAACCTTACCACCTACATGTGTCGATTCTCTTGAAATCTGGGAGCCTCAGGCCTACTGGAACTCCATGGGCCTGAAACAGACCTGTACCGGGACTGCTTTTCCTTTACCTTGCGGTAAGATTTGTAGCAGTACTGCTTCTTATTGAGACGTCTCGGGTTTAATTTTCGACGCGGACACCAGCTGAAGTTTGACGTGGTTTACCACAGTCCCTCGGGACAAATACTGGGATAGTAATGCAAACTCAGCCATGACTCTTGTCTTCCTGATTTTTGTACCTTCATTCTCCAGTAATACGTCTGCCAATCGACGGCCTGCGTTTCGAGTCGTCGAAAACGTCGTTAAATAAAGGAAATATAGACGCATAAATAAATAAATAGTGAATTGTATATTTTGAGAAATGTTGAAGGCTGTTGTGAAAATAAAAAGAGTGTTACAGACAAGCTAGGAGCTTTTTTTTTCCTAATGATGGTGTAATGGTGAATATTAGTGGCGCAGCAGTAACAAAAAAACGCAAAAAACAGAGAAAATGCTGTAGCTTTATTGGAGTTTTTAGTAAGCAAACAGGCTCAAGAACTATATGCTGAAAAAAACCAAGAATACCCTATTATTGAGGGCGTCGAGACTTCCAACATACTAAAATAAAGCATGATTTACAGCAGGTCTTTCAACAAATATTTGGAGAAGAGAAATTCGAGTAGGCCGGACGAGCGGGATTCAATGACCAGCACGGGAAGAAATCATATTTTTTCTTTGCCCCTACATTCAGAGGGACTTGTGGCCCACAGCACTTCGATTTAATTCTTACTCCTAGCTTTTTTTCCGAGATATAACCGGCACGCTCCTTTGAATTTAGACCTCTCGATTTAAGCTCCGTTTCTTTACAAGCTTTGAAGGGGGGGGGGGGTTGTGTGATAAATCTCAGGGTTAATTCTACATCTTAACTTTTGTGACATTATTATTAACATTGGTAGATTAGTCTTGCTGAAGAACTGACATTGATGACTTATGAAATAAAGATGTTTAAAGTGAATCATCTGTACTGAAGCTACGAAAAGAATCCAACTTCAATTTTTATTTTCCGTCCTGTGTATTTCTGTATAGTCTCACCTTTTCCTCCAACCATTTTATTTGCAGAAATGTTAGAAGCGAAGACCTTTGCTGTCGTCTAGCGTTTTGGGCTTATTAACATAGTTTAAAGCGGGTTGGAGTTGAACACAGAAATAAAATATTTAGAAGCCCCACTGGCGCCGTCATCGTCATCAAAAATCTTACGTGTCTTCACTGTAAAACGTATTACCTCAGATAATTACTGAAGTTTGTGATTATTCTTGCAAAACGCATCACGATTTCATACCAGGCAATAAATGCCTGACTTACAGACTGCACGTCTTAAAGACAGATTACGTTTAAGCGCAGTTAGAGTTAATTAACCGTCACGACAGTAATTTTCATAATGCTGCTTTGTAGTTCTAATTTTGTGTCGGAATATTTTTCGCTGTCGTGAGTCTCATTTTGTGGCTGTGAAAGCTTTGAATTTTGCGAACCGGTACTTTCAGAGTTTAGCGATATCAGGTAGTAATTCGTATGATGGAGAAGCGCGAGTGTCATGTAATGCGGGCGAAATAAGAAATACGTCCTGCATTAATATAAACAACCAACTAGATGCAACAATAATAATTTTATTAATAATTTCAATCAGCTCAACATGTTTCGGGCGATAATTTCGCCCATCCTCAGGAGCATTAGACTGTGTTTACAGCTTGTGGTATAATGCACCGACGATGTTGCCTGCTGGTGACCAGAAAGTGGTGGAACTGAGTCGGTGTTTTATACCACAAGCTGTAAACACAGTCCAGTGCTCCTTAGGGTGGAAGAAATTATCGCCCGAAACATGTTGATCTGTTTGAAATTATTAACAAAATTGTTATTGTTGCATCTATTTGGCTGTTTATATTATTGTATCAATGATGCACGGTCACCCAAACATAAAACGTACTACGTTATATTTAAGAACTTTTATTCTTGTATAATATTGAGCATATGTGATTGTTGGTTCATAGAATTGTTACGATTGTTGGCTTATTAACCTTTTGACGCCTAATGTCAACTATAGTGGTCGTACAGCACCGCTAACCTCCAAAGTTGCATTTTATATATTTATTCAACAAATATAGGTAATGAATATTTTAAACGTGGTATACACTCTCCGTTTTTTTCACTTCAAAATGCAGTTTGTTTCATAATTCTAACGTATTTGGTTCCTGTATTATTCACATTTTATATACAGTTGTGCTAAAATTAAAAAAAAATAATTCCTGCGCCAAAAGGCTAATACGAGGGTCATTATTGAAATATTGACCTCAATAGTGCTAATGTATACCTTCGAAATTCCATATAATGTGTGTAATCTTCCTTCCTTATCTTTTTCGGTCCTGTCTTTTTTTTTAGGTTATTTACGAATGAAGGGCAATATTTCTTCTGTTCATGCAGGCTTATCAACATTGTCACCCAAACAACAATTATGTCTCATAACTTATTTTCAAGGGTTACGGCTGAACGCATTCACGATGTAGTGCAAAGCGAATTCGCAGCACTTTCGCAACAGAATATTCGTCTAGGGACCAAATGCGCTATTTCGACGACGGGAAAATTTTAGTTCACCCGCGGGCCCTTAAAACACATCCTACGGCATCTTAAAAGTATAAATCAAGAATTTTTTATTTTTCATTTAATTACATAATATTTCAGTTTGAATTCATTCTTATTTTACCATTCAGTTATGTGTTTATTTCCACTTTGTATTCTTCTTACAATTTTGGAAATATTCCACTAATTTACTGTAAATTATCCCTAAACAAAACTGTGTTTTCCAACAAGAATAGCCACAATAAATTAGCATTTTTTGTAGCTTTTTGTGGAACGTTTGATAACCTATAAACTTCAAGGTTTCCGTTTGTACGCCCGTATTATATCGTGTTCTGCCGAGTCGAACAAATTTTATTCACGACCTCAGAGTCAGGCGATATTTACGTACAAGGTTTTGGTGGGGAAGTTTAAATGGAGAAGGCCATTTGGTAGGCCTACTTTATCTGCCATTTTTTCCGCCAATTTATTATTTACTTTTCTTATTCTTCTTCAAGCAACTTCGTTTTCGTGCAAGTTTTTTTTTATCCCGATATTTTCTAGAGTTCGGGCTGTACGATAAAAAGCCAGCTTTAGTTTTGAGCTGTTCACATCTATGATAGAAAAGTTACTTTAGTTCATTATTCTTTAGTTTCTTTTCCTTAGGAAAAGTACGGGTATTGTTAAGGGCAATAATTGGTTTCCTTTTCATGTTGTTTATTTTAAAGACCTTTATTCAATATCAAGGTTTATAAATAAAAATCATGAAAAGGAAAGAAAATCATTAAAACCTGGGGCGTGGCGTTACCATCCACCGCCAGCTAGCGCCGAGGTTAAAGAACGAGGAAAGCAAAAACTCTGCTCTCCCTCTAGGCTTCATGGCCTTTTTCGACAGCGAACTTTTTTTCCTGTGGGGGTTTCCGCGTAGTTAAAGCAACCTGGGCGTGAAAATCTCAAATCAAACACCTTCTAGTGCCGAGTTTGAGAATTAGTGGACATACTCGCTTATGATGTCACGCCATGTACAAGGAAAGCTGCGGAAAGCCGTGGTGAATATGTGTATGTTACTTTCTTGTTCTTGAAGGGCCCGGTAGCTCAGTCGGTATAGCGACTGACTAAGGGCTGGACTGTCCGGGATCGAATCCTGTAAAATGGCTACCGAGTCTTTCCCAGGGGTAAAGTGCGGCAGGGGCGTGCTGCTGACCTACCCATCTTTTTTTTTTACTTTTTTGTTCTTGGCTATTCTACTCCAGGTATCCCAAACTCCTCCGCTGCTGCATCTCAACTGATATCACCAAGTCAGTGGTGGTTAGCTCAGTGTACTCCGGTATGATGAAACTCACTGTCTCAGAAGACTGCGAGAGTTGTGTGACCCGGGTTATGGGTCAGGAAATAAGGCGTCTGGTCAGTCAGGCGTACAATATGCCAGCATTATGCACCTGCGTCTCGTATGCGTTGGTAGTTTTCGTGGCTACCATAGCAGTTTCTGTTCCAGCCGACCACTTCATTGTCATCTCTGAATAACAAGGACATCTCCGATCCTGACGTCCAGGTTTCAGGGTACTTGCAGTAGTGAAAGGTCGTTTTCCACTTGCGCTCTGTTGTCTTAACTTGTTAAAGTAATTCACCCCGTCTACCGTGCACATTCGTGACGGGATAGCGGGTAAATATGACAAGAAACGTTTGTCAGATAGAATGAGGCTCCCAGGAGGTGATACGGAACAATTCCGAACTGAGAGGATAAGGCATGTCTGTGTTATCGGTCGTCTTTGTCCTTTTCAAAGTAGCGCCATTGCGAGGTTGTCATTGTTGATAGCACAAAGACATGCAAAGTAATGAACAACCGTTTAAGACTTAGAAAATTTAATTACACCTCACAAGTCTAACTCAGAAGAAAGCGATACTGAGGCACATAGTGAAAAAAAGCTACAGCACTTGCCGCTTTGGGTCCTGACACTGAGTTCTGTAACTTGTGGTTACGTCTTTTATGTGTATCTAATTCTGATGTATGTCGATCATAACATGGCGTCTTATATACGCCACTAAAAATTAAAATATTTACTTTTAGTTCCAAGGAATTGTTATAAAAATCTTATAGTGAATTTAGTAATAACCAAAATAGTAACACTGAGGCGCCTGCGAATATTTGCATTCTGCTCACTTCTCAGTTTCCCATATAGTTTAATTCACTGCGATCACACCGTGTGTAGTTCACAAAGAAACACAGATAATAGAAATTTATTGCTGTCATGAGGCTTTTTTATTATCTATCTTTGCGGAATTTATATTTCTAGTTCTGTTTTGATTTTATTAACCTTTTGGCGCCGGAATTATTTTTTTTAAGTTTAGCACACTCTGTGTATAAAATGTGAATAATACAAGAAACAAATACGTTAGAATTATGAAACAAACTGCATTTTGAAGAGAAAAAGACGGAGAGTATATACCATGTTTAAAATATTCAGTACCTATATTTGTTGAATAAATACATAAAATGCAATTTTAGAGGTTAGCGGTGCGGTATGACCACTATAGTTGACATTAGGCGTCAAAGGGTTAAATTTACCAGTCCTGTATAAATTCAAAACTTCACGTAGGTTTTCTAATTTTTGATTTACAAAAAATACTTCATGCACAATGTAGGTATATTCAAAATCCGTGTAAATTCCAGTTTTAATATTGCTACACACAAATATTTAGACCTTCTCAATTTTGAATTATATGTCACGTAAGTTGCGTGAAAATTAATGTTTGTTAGGGTCAATTACTGTCAATCAGTGTAAATTATTATCGATTATTGTTATTTATCAATATCGACGGCGACACTGGTAGGCTAGGAAACAAGGTGGTCATAAATATACTTACGCCTTCAGGTGACTGCCCGTTATTTTTTATCCTATTTTTAACCAAATGTAAATTCTTTCCACTGTTTTAAGTAAAGCCTCCCAATATAAAATTTCACTAAAATCCATTCCATGGAAGCCGGGTTGTTCCATGCGCACAGACGTGTGGACAACTCAAGGACACAGAGGCTGAACGCAACGATGAAGCAAGTAGTCGCTTTTCACAACTTCGCGAACCGCGCCTCAGTATTTGGAAGTTTCTGAGTATTTATTTTTTTCTTAAAATATTTAATTAATTCGGTAACTTGTATTTTCAAGGAAAAAGGGAAATGATACCCGTATTTAATCCCTTTGTGTACCAAAATGGATTGTCTGTCTGTCTGTTTGTGGGTATTTCTCTGCCTGTGACCGCCATAAATCTTCAGGGAACAGAGAGAGGTATTTGAAACTCTGGTAGAGTTTTAGTATAACTGGGAGAAATGTTGTACCAAATATAACCATATTTGTCCGCGGGATCGAGACATGTCCCTGCATATGTGACACCAATATTGCCGTGCTTGCTGGGTTGCAGAAGAAACGGTTGAGGATCAGCTCTGTGTTTTAGCCACGGGTGGCAAAATTAAGGAACTGCGGAAACCGAAGAAACAGTTAAACGCCAAGCATGTCAGTACTACCTTAGATGAGTTTAAATCTCAAAATATTGAATTAGATTCAAATATTTTTGTTTATTTTTTAAACATTTTTAGATTCGTTGCACTTTGCAGTTGTACTACGCATGTAAGTCAATGCCAGCACAGGCGATCAGACACGTGGCTATTGCGCGCGCGTGTGTGTGTGTGTGTTGATCGAAATAAGGAAGGGAAGGTGGGTGGGGCAGGTGAAGAGAACGGATGAGAGAGAGGAGAAACGTATGCAGGGTTTTGATTGATAACCATGTTGCCCAAAACCATGAAAGAAAGATTTTGCTAGAAAGTCGTCCGGTTAAATTGGGTATATTATTAAAACGTATTTTTAAAAAATAAGTTGGGAAGTTTCCGACTGCCGTATTCTACCTCAGGACAATGTAATTGATTTAATTCTTGTTTATATATGATGGAATGGTTTAATGTAATAAATCTGATATAACTGCTACTACTTACGTAGTCACAAATGTGGTACATTAGTTTGATATATGCAAATGAGGAAGTACGGCAGTTTATCTCAGAACAATTGCTGTATTCTTAATTGTGTTTGTATTTCTGCATTACGTAATAAATTTGTGCATAACGTTTCTGCTTACACATGCCATATCTATATGATATTGCTTCTTACGACATAAAACCAGAATTGTTCTTTGTGTATGTTCAACGTGACACTACAATTTTTCCGTCATGTAAAATGTATTTTGTTATTCTGTAGTTGAAATCGAACTGTATTTGCAAAATAAATAAACTTAAGAAGACAAGTCACAAGCAGATATAAAAGTTAATTTATTTTCATATTAACATTTACTACACTATGTAACGTTATAAGGTGTTTCAATATATGTTGTGCAACACATTTACTCCAACAGGTAAAGTACAAATCAAACAAAAACAAGCGCTTTTTATATTTTTCAAAAGCATACGAAGGACATGGACAAACTAGTATGATAAAAATGAGGACTTCATAAGATTAGGGAAATAGGTGCCGTTTAAGCTTAGTTTATTTACAGTCAAAGTAATCAACAATATTGATATCAGATATGAAGCATTCTGAATGTCATAATCTTACAGTCCTTGAACTTTATCCATTTTTCTCGTGGCGATTCTGTAAATGGGCGGTATTCTTCCCGTTCTGGTGATGCGACTCATGAAGAAAGCTGACTGTTTCGGTGTGCGTTTCCTGTCAGGGTCATTAAAGTCCACATGATACAAACCGAATTTCGACCTGTGAAGGAAGTGCACAGTCATATTAATGGATACTTCCGTTGTATAGGGCAAATACACAACAATTGAGGGCTTGCAAGTTACACACACACACTAGAAATATTAAAAATGTTTAAGATTTTCATAGTATAGCAACATGTTTAGACCCTCTAGTGAGCCATCTTTAGACTAACGTGAATGAACTGATGAAAGTAATATAATGTGCAGGCAGTTGTTTATGGAACTCGACATCCGATATTTATCGCAATTTCTATTCCAGAGTAGGCCTACAGTTTGTACGATATTTTAAAATGTAGGCTTATGCCTGTTATAAATTAGCATCAAATTATCTGTTAATAGTATATCGTAACTTCGGTAAATGCGTGTATTCGTGTTAATAGAGTAAGAGTGTTCCAGGCTGTTGGCTGTACAAAAGTGGCCTCATGAGAAGACGGAAGAAGAGAACAGTTAGGATGCAAAGGGTTATAAGGGTTTTGTAAAACATGCGGTCTGAAATTATTGACGGCTAAATTTGGAGAATGGAAATATAAAAGAAATGTGAAAACTTAATGCAGAAAGAAGAATGAAGAAGATAGAAAATGTCTGTATAACATAACATTGTTGCTCGTTCGCGTAACAATTGTTGCAGTGCAAACGCAGCAAGGCATTTTATGTGTTTACCACGTTATGTCATAAACGAAACCATTTTCGAAAAAAAAATACGGAAGATAAACATGTGTTTTCATTTTCTCTGCAACTTCACTTTAAAACGTATCTCATTCGAAGTAGAATGCTGAGAGATATATAAATTTACAAAAGTCTTCATGTAAATTTGCACAAATCTTCATGTAAATTTACACAAGTCTTCATATAAATTTACACGATCTTCATGTAAATTTACACAGGTCTTCATGTAAATTTACACAAGTCTTCATGTAAATTTACAAATGTCTTCATGTAAATTTACACACGTCTTCATGTAAATTTACACAGTTCTTCATGCAACATCTCCGTATCCTTAGCATATTTTAATCAAACTTGATTCTTCTCGACAGATTTTAAAAAAATTCTCTAATATCAAACTTTATGAAAATCCTTCCAGTTTGAACCGAGTTGTTCCATACCGACGGACACATATCTCGGAGCCGATAGACGGTTTCGCAATATTACACACTCAATTACGCAGAGCTAGTTCATGAACCTGATTCATCAAACAGATTTGAACAAACTCTAAGGCGCATAACGCATCCTGAGAATCTGATAGTTACTCAGCTGAAGCAGAATTTCCACACCTCTTATGAACACGAACTACGTTGCTATATTCAAAGTCTCACGTTTCAAGTTTCTGTCTTTTGCTAAATTAGTACAGTTCATAATTTCAACCCATACTTCTTGATTTCCAGTTTAATATGATCCCTCCACTGAGGTCTACATCTTCTAGTTGGCCTCTTCATTTCGTATTTTTCCAACTAAACTCTTGTAGTATGCTTTATCGTCCCTAACATATACTTCAGATGCTTGTGTAAAAACATATTCCTTAACTTGATAACCATGATAATATTCCGTTTAGAATAAACATAATCCTTCTCCGTACACTGCCTTTTGCGTCTTCCCGTTACTCTCTCAAGCACAGCTCTCCTGTTCTCCTGAAAACCCTCTGTCTCTCTTCTGACACTTATGTGAGAAACCAAGTTACATAACGGAAATAATTTAACTGTCGTATATTTGAAAACTTATATTTACTAATTTACGTGTAAAAATGCGTTAAATATTTTAATTGTATCCATAGTTTTGTATTCCTAATGCATGACG
>Ga0123352_10011844_pt1 | contig 13762 bp, 12 predicted proteins | sample TergutLab28metaG_FD_89700 | JGI IMG/M metagenome (GOLD analysis project Ga0123352, IMG submission 89700) | Labiotermes labralis P1 segment gut microbial communities from Petit-Saut dam, French Guiana - Lab288 P1 | ecosystem: Host-associated > Arthropoda: Insects > Digestive system > Gut ...
AACTGCGTCACCGCCTACCCCCCCCCCTGTACTAGAAGTGGATTGCCAAATACTTAATAACCCCCTAGTCGTCCGCAATGGATATTTAAATTGTAGCGCATTGATTATGAGAAACGCGAGGGCTACTTAAATGAAGAAGAAGAAGAAGAAGAAGAAAATTGAAATAAGCGATATTTAGGTGGAAAATAAGAAAAGATCAGGCAACATATCTTAAACATGCTGTGACAAATTATTGGTAATTTTTATACTGCCGTTAGCACAACAAATTTACTAATCTGACATTGCATCATACAGGTACATATATCGGTCTTGCTCGACCGCCTTCAGGCATCAAAGTACATTCTCTAAAACCCAAGTGGACATGGGTTATACATATTTTTCAATTTGTAAGTATCGTAATTATGACTACAAATCGCGTATGAATGGTTGTTTTTTAAGTTAATATTTACAGAAGTTTAAGGGGTGTGAGGCTTTATGTCTGAGAAAATATATGCATAATTTGAACTTAAAAATTTTCCAAAAATTGAATAGTATCAATAATGACAATACTAATAATAAATATGAACACCTATACAACTACTCTGTACAAAAGCAGGGTTGTGAGGTTTATTAATTTGTTATGCACGAAATTAATCTATTCATCGTCAAACAATAGTCAAATATATACTCTAAATACAGTAGCTGAGTTAGTTCTACTTAAAATTTCAATACACATCATCATATATCTGTAATGGCGTTGGGCCATTTGTTGACCCGTTCCGGTTTCACGTATCCAGAAGTCTCTTCAAAGGCCTACCTTAACTCCTTCTGCCCGTTGGAGAGTAGCGTTTCATTACCCTCCGTAATTTCAATATAAAAGTCCTATACGTTATTTAAAAGAGGCAAAAAACAAGATGGTTATTTATTATATTTTTTTAACTTTTTTGAACTGAAATATAGGTCAACAATTTTATGTTTACGGTCCCGTACATCGCTGATCTATATTAATAATTGTCCAACGAGATGCAACACAAAGCAGTCTATTTATTATTCTGCAAGTTCACTCTACATGTTTCGGGTGTCAACAACACCCCCCATCCGGAGTACAAAAAACTGTAACTACAGCCTCCGGTACTGGTCATATTTTTTGTGCTACCTCCCTCCAACGTGGACAAGCTTGGCCACGTTGGAGGGAGGTAGCTGCACAGTACCGGAGGCTGTAGTTACAGTTTTTTGTACTCCCGATGATGGGTGTGGTTGACACCCGAAACATGTAGAGTGAACTTGCAGAATAATAAATAAACTGCTTTATGTTGCATCTCGATGGACAGCTATTAATATAGGTCAAAAAATGCCTGGAGACAACAGAAAAAGCAATTAATGTTTACATGATTTAAATATTGCATTGTAATTAGAACTCTAAACGCAACATTAAAAATTCTCAATCCTGGAAATTGTGCAAATGTAATCAAATTTATATGAAAATAATCATAACAATGTAAAAATAGTGACAGTGGATCTGTGTGAGTATTTGGAACGAATACCTCATTTCTTGCGTGGCTGAAATAAAAATATTATCGCTTTCCAGCAGTGTATCTACCGCTTTCCCCCACTGTGAAAATAAACAGAAGCAGTGAACGAGAGTTAGCTTCGGGCACCAGAATCTGAACCGCCTCGCACCACCGTCCACCCCTTCCCCACCAACACAGACCAGCACTCACGGCTTCAATAAACTCGTTCGTATTTACAAACGAGACATTTTTATGCATAATTTAGTTTGGCGATGTGAAACATACGAAAGATTGTATGCCTTAAAGAGCGATGGAACAAATGGCGCGGTATTTCAGATAGTCTTCTAAAACGTATTTCCACTAGTGGGAGAGGCCCATTGGGAATTCAACGGCAGTCTCATATTTGAAAGTATGTACATTTGGAGGGTGTCTGAAGATTATCGCCATCTGTTAAACACTGATGACAAAAACAAAAGGCATGTCAGTATGTGCCAAGTCGCTACTGCAGTACCGAATTCTATCGAACAGTTGATAGCAGACACGTAGATAGCAGCTCCTTGCAGTGCCTGTTTTACCCCCTTTCAGCTTAGTATCTTACACAAATGTAAACTCCATTCAAAAGTTTCAAGTTCATAGCAGTCATATTCAGTGAAATCGTGATTGAAGTATCGGTCCGCTTTATAATGTACCAGAAATGAGCTCACCGCGTGGCGGAGTTTCAATATAATACAGTATTCACGCGTTAATATATCAAGTCTTCCATCGGGATCCTAATAATTGATGTAGTCATTAGGGTAGGGTCTACTCAGTATTAATAAATATCCAACTAGATGCAACAGTATGCAGAAATTTATTTACTGCAAAGTCACTCTACATGTTTCGGGTGTACCTGTACCGGAGGCTACGGTTACATTTTTTAGTACTCCTGATGATGGGTGCGTTGACACCCGAAACATGTAGAGTGACTTTGCGGTAAATAAATATCTGCGTACTGTTGTATCTAGTTGGATTTTTATTAATACTGAATTATGATGCACGGAACCATGAGCTTAAAAAAAGTTAGGTTCTACTGTTGGTAAAAATATTTACTTGTGAACAACTAGCAATATATGTTCAGATACTGTAAATTTTAAACAACACTTTCCAACCAACTTCGGTCCAAAAATCTTCAAGAATAAAAAGTCTAGTACACTGGCTATTCAAATTCTTCTCTACGGCAACGACATCTGGACCCAAAGACAAGAGGATGCGAATAAATTGACAAGAAAATGAATTTTTTCAGTAGAACAGACAGGTACAAACTTTTTAACCACAAAAGGAATGAAGAAATTTTGGAAAAGCTAATATTACAACCAGTTGACAAGAAACTAAGAAGATATCATCCTACACCTCTTATTATATCAACAAGAAGCAAATTCTTAATTAATACAAAGAGTAAACGAGCATCTCCAAGATGTTTCGCAACATATGTACCATATTCAGGGAGAACATAACGTCAGGTCTTAAAACCCAATTGCCACTGCGAAGAACTGACATTGTGTTCTCCCTGAAGTTGGTATACATGTACTGAAAGGTACTGGAGATACTCACTTTATGTCTTTGTTTATAAGACTGTGCAATTTGTTGATACAATCAACGGTGTACGCTGATATGATAAATATACGGAATGGACACCTTCAAAATTAGAAGACACAAGTCAAATTGAATAATACATATAATAAAAATCAGCAAAAGCAGGATGCCAGAAGTAATGCTGATTATAGACCAAATGGACGAAGACTACTTGAAAGACCTCTGAAGGGATTATTGGCGAGGCCGAAACAGGCCTAATTAGGCCTAACTCGTGAGGGATGATGATGATAATTATGATGTAAACATAGCTGAAGTGGAAACAGTGGAATACATCCGTGAAGCAAAGAAATCACATTGAACCTAAATGTTTAATTGCTTCTTAATATAAAAATTTTGTAAAATTTTTATCACCTACAAAATTTCTCCCTAAAAATGCGTGTCGTGAAATTGCTTCCTCATGCAAGAGCAATGCAAATTTACTCACATGCAACTGTGAAAAGAATTTGGGATCACTGGAATGGATGAATGAATGAATGTTGCATTACTTAGCAATTAGCTAAACAAGCTACTTTCCAAAACTTTATAAGATTAAATTTGATGTGGGCTGTATATATACCAGTCTTTTATACACATCGATAATAATCGATCGTCTATAGCAACACCTCAAACAATAACAAAATTATATTTAAGTCTACTTCCTGGATACCACTATACCACTTCCATTTAAACCTTTTTCGTGCATTCAATAATTTGGCTCATCGAACGGTTGTGATAAGCAATTAACAACAACAATACCATTCAACAGAATTTGAGTTTTTGATTCACTAAGTAACTCCATCTGGTCACTCAAGTCATTCGTACTTCACAAACCGAACGGATTATACAACGATTCGACAGAGCAGTATGTGGAATCTTGCTATTCATTACTGTTTTCACAGAATCCCACCACTGGCTCCTCTCCTGAGCCACATGAATACAGTCCACACATTCCCATCCTACTTTCTTTTTCCAGAAGAGGGTCCAATAAATATTATCGTGACATTCGTGATAACGCTAAAATCAGTGAGGCAATTAGCTTATACCGTGTTGCTGATAAGTCCTTAGCCCGACCAGGAAGGAAACAAGCTCGGAAGCATGCCAGAGACGCGCGCGATTTCAAAAACTTCGAGACGCGAGCAGTCATCACGTTTTTTCCCTCTGCAAGGCAGGGCGCCGAAGGAAATTCACGCCATTCTGACAGAAACATTAGCTTGCTTCCTTCCTAGTCAGGCTAAGGACTTATCAGCACCCTTGTACTCTCTAAAATTGCAAGCTTTCCCGGGGTAAGAGAAAAATGATCAACATGTCCACTATACTACATAAATATTGTCATGATAACTGCAGCGAATTAATTAAGCGTATGTTGCTATGCCACTTGAATTTCGCGACGTTTTATGCCAACATTACACGTTTTTCGATGATGAGAATGAAGTGCCAATTAGCGTTAATAGATAGCTCTACTTGTCTCATCCAGCACGGTTCATATGTCTACAGTCCTCAATTATTAACATCAAGGTACACACCGCTGATGAATTTACACTTTATTGGCTGAAGTACCCATATCAATTAACAAAATCAATAAACTCCTCTATATACCTCCTATTAATAATGAAGTTGTTGAATGTAGGAACACAATCATCAGTTCACCTGCCATTATGTTTAGAGTAATTAAATTGAAACAATTGAAATGTTTTCTGAAACGAACATCTGCGAAACAAAGACGTGGGCTGTTGATATCACCTGCAGCGAAATCCATAACGACGATCCCTTCTTGAGAAGTTGACATTCATTCAGTTGATCAAGAAATTAATTGCCTTTCATAAAACACGAGGTGTCATTATCGGGTTCTATATCCACGTACACATCTTCATAAGAGGTTTAATGAAAATCCATTTAAATACTCTGCGAGTCAAGTTTCAGAGTGAGCCCTTACCGGTCAACACTCAGAGACACTCTTCGGTTCCCTATGTATGTCCCGATCGTGTGAAAAATTAAGTGTTACAAGCAGTGGATGGAAAAATGAACATCGTAAGAGGTAAAGTCAAAGTTAAAGTTCGCCTTATAATAGGCCACGAAGGCCCAGAATTGGAGTGGAGGTATAGTTCTACTCTTTCTTTAACCTCGGCGCTAGATGGGGTGGGTGGTCAACGCTACGACCCGGCCGCCTTACACCCGGAAAAGAGCTTGTACTCAATGTACAGAAGACTGGGTGGGCCACAGGGCCGGTCCGGAGGGGTGCGAAAAATCTTGTCCTCACCGGGATTCGATTCCCGTACCGTCCAGCCTGTAGCGAGGGGCTATACCGACTGAGCTATCCCGCTCCATGAAAGGAATATCATACAAACATAAAATGAAGGAAGGCTAACTGAATTGGTCACATCTTGCTTTAAGAACTGCCTCCCAAGCCACGTTAATGAAGGAAAGAGAGAAGAGGCGATAAAACAAGGAGCAGGACACATGCAGCTATTGGACGACCTTTACAAAAAGAGAAGAAACTGGAAACTGAAGAGGAAGTACTATATCGCACTCTCTGAAAAACATCCTTTGGAGGAGATTCTGGACTTATTACAAGACAGGCTACGCAATGAATATGCGTGCTACACAACCGTCCTGTTAGCCACAAGTTTCCTTACACTTCATGACAGAGTCATAACTCAAGAACCATCCTGTCATTCAATGCTGTACGTTCATGCACATACAATGAGCTCTCGAAATCTCTGCTTAAAAAAACACACTGTAAAGTCTGCTTTCCTCACGGCGGTACCTACCATGATGAGAGTCCTTTGGGATGCAACGTTATGTAGTCTACAGATTCACCCACATTTCGTAAGAACATGCTCTCTTCTTTTATCAGACAAGACATCCTGATGTTGAAGCCAGAGATTCCTACCGAAACGTCGGTAAATGTCTATCAGGCTAATCATTAAATTGTTAAATAAACTGATAAACACAACCATGCAGATTTAATGTACATTTTTCAGTTAACACTGCTACATGTACCTGCTGTCTACATCAGCCATCATCAGTTAGACATCTTCCCTTTTTTATTCTTTTCGTGAACCGATGCCTACCTGATGATGAATGATGTTGAGAGCCGAAACACTTAGTAGTGATGAATAGAAGCCAATACTTCAGATCCGTATGATTTTGAAATAAAGTGAAATGCCAACTTGATGCAACTAGGTAATTTTATTGATGTATTCTTAGCTCAACATGTTTCGAGTATATACGCCATTCATCAGGAACATTAGATGTTGAGTTGTAGCATATGGTTTACTGCACCGAGTTTCTGGATGGGTGGTGGTCTTGAGAGCCACTGCGTAGGTCGTGTGTACAGTGCTGCAACTCAACATCTTATGCTCCTGATGATGGGCGTATGTACCCGAAATATGTCGAGCTAAGAATACATCAATAAAATAGCCTAGTTGTATCAAGTTGGCATTTCACTTTATTTCGTGAGTAAGATGCATGGTCAGACAACCATCAAGTTTCCGTATGGTTGTGTTTATCGGTTAATACCTTGCTTTATTGGCAAGAAAAACACAATGATATCGCCAAAGTTTCTAGCAGGCTAAACGGCGTCACATCCCAAAATACACCATTTACACTGTTAACTTAAATAATCAGTGTTGGCGTCTGATAAAGCCGATCCATCAGATCACCCTTCGGCCGTTTTAATGGAACACACTCTATCTCCCCCCTCCCCCACCCCTACTTGGTACCCCGTATTTAATTGCAGGAACAAGTGGCCCGCAAAGTCACTGTGGACGCGATGGCTGAGCAACCGAAATTCTGCCTCGGTTGGGGATTTAGCCCTAATAATCCAATTTCCGGCCAGTCATGTTACTGAAACAACGTGTCCCGAACCACCTGCTTGTTACATAAGCGAAATGAAGGCTTAATTGGAATAGTAAACACAGCTATTATGTTACAAAAACTAGAATCAAAAGGAAGGAACTCTAAAACGCCACGTGACATTTTGTTCGAGCGTACAGTTGTGACGTTCTCAAGGGTGACCTGTGGTGGTCAACCGCCCTCTTCTGTTCGTTGGTCCCTTTGTGCATGGATGAATCTATTTTTGTGTTCTGACTACTTAGGCTCTGTAATGGATTAAGCCATGGGTCGGGTAGTGGTGATGACGTACAGTCAATTGCAATCATGATATCGTCATTCGTGTTACAATCATAGAAGGGCGCTAGCTCTGCACACATTTTTGAAACTGTGTGCAAATTTTTGAAGGGAGCTTCTGAAAAAGGATGCAGTCTGTGTGTCTGTGTGTCCCCACATTTATGTTTTCTAAACATTTGCCCAGTTTTCACAAAAATTGGACTGAACATGTACCGCTCCGAGGCAATTATCATGAGATTTTGCTAATACTAATTTTGTTAATAACAATAACAACGGCGATAAAATTTTTTATTCGTTTTAAAAGTGATGCTAGTTAATTTCTGTAGATGGCGACAAGAAGCAAGATCCTTCTAGCTGAAAAAAGTTGCTTTATTTTTACCTTCCGTGTGTCAATTCGCGAACGTCCATCTTGAATGATAACTATAATTACTTGTTAATACCACTCTTTTCAGAAGGACAAGCGGGCGATTCCTGGGAACGTGGGAACAAAGTAGTGTTATATCGGACATCAGGAACACTAGAATAATAAGTATTCTCAAACTGTTTCATGATGCTCAAAGTTTTAATTTTAAAAAGCACATTCCTTCCTTAGGAAATTTTTCTCATTTAAATTTTATGCACATTCGCATAATTGGGAAAAATTACTATTAAAGTTCTCATACCTGTCTGTCTGTCTGTCTGTCCGTCCGCATGAAGCAACTCTGCTCCCACTGGACGGATTTTCAAGAATTTTTTAAAAATATGTCGAGAAAACTCAAGTTTCCTTAAAGTCTGACAAGAATAATGAGTACTTTACATGAAGACCTACGTACATTTATGATAATATCTTGCTGAATTCTTCTTGCATTGAGAAACATTTTGACAAAGTTGTGGAGAATATCAAAACACACATTTTATGTTCAGTAAGGCCCCCCCCCACCCCCCAGAATCTTGCAGTTTATGATATAATGTGGGAAAAATATGGTGCAGCCATGCGCAATGCATGCTGGGTAACTAAGGCTACAAACACACCCTCAGAATGTATAACACTTTTTGTTTTCCCATGGCAACGATGGTTGCATGAACACATCTCGATGATACGTTCATACGCACCTAGCCTGTCTTGTTATATTCAGAAAGAGCTGTTAGGAAATAACATTACCGCTAACATAGGTCATCATACTTCTTTCATAGATTATAGGAAAACAGTACAAACAGACATACACGTAAACTATTAAGTCGGACTGAAGTCAATAACACAACTAATTACTCAATTATTATATGCAATATGTGCAATAGTTGGTATAATAATTGAGTAATTCAACAACATGCACGGTGTACCAACGAAAATAAACACAACTAATGTTTAGTTAGATAATATATTCTAGGTTAAAAAGACTACATGTTTCGGCCGGTATTGGCCGTCATCAGGTCTTTGTCATTCAACACTCTTAAGAGTACGTTATACAAATTAAGTGTGTCGAACGACAAAGACCTGATGATGGCCACTACCGGCCGAAACATGTAGTCTTTTTGACCTAGAATATAATATCTACCTAAACATTAGTTGTGTTATTGACTTCATTCCTACTTAATAGTTTATATTACACAACGCGGATGGCACAATTCAAAGACATACACGTAAGTTTACACGTTTCGTCATGAAAATAATCATTACAGACCATGTGACTGACGCTAGAACATCTCTCCATGCTGCAGAGCCTGAGTGAAGACGCACACCATTCGTCATGACAATATAGGTATGGCTAATATTGGTTAATTCAGCTTCAGCAATTATAAACCGAGTATCCCGACCAGGTTTCAGTTCCCTTCATACAAACTGTACAAGTATTCAGAATACCAGACATGATTGGCGTTTGAGTAGGGGTGCGTTGCCCATATTGATATCCATACAGAATCCCACAGCATGAGGCATGGGAATTAAATTCGTGGTGTGTGTGTGTGTGTCTCCTGTACATGTGTATGAAAGACATGTGCGGCCATACACTTTTACAACACTCGACGTCAAATAAAAGTCAAAGGCACCGACAAGCAGACACAATGAAAGGTTGTAATATTGTAACATTACAACCCTCCGTGACCAAAGATAACCCGATGGTCTATCTCATTCATATTCTGTCTCATTTTCTTCTCCCGCTTTTCAGTCGGTCTTGTCGGCTATTTGCTATTCCTGTGTCTAGCAGATGCTTCATTTAATGAACATAACCTACAGTGGGGAACTGATGGAAAGTACTAGCCCTATGCAAACTTTAGATATGTGTGATATAAGAAAATTACTGCCTTCTGCGATATGATGCCGTGTTTTATATCTATTATTGGCATTATTTTGGAAGGAATTTTTGTTTCTACGTGTGAAGCAGAAGGCATTCTTTAACCCTGAAATGGAGACAGTGCTTTTCTCGAAAACCTTAGTACCTGTGCACAAAAGTAAATGGCATTAATACACGGAAGACGTAAACTGATATTTCAACAGCTTATTTTTAATTCATCGTCGACTCAAAGCCGCGTGACAATTTAGGTACCATTTCATGACAACACAGAGGGTAGTTGGGGTATAGCTCTAGCTGTTCTTGACCTTGGTAGTTGATAGAACTGAACATTCAGTTTCACATTCCGGCCGCTCTTCTCCTACAGAAGGGCCGCCCTCAAACTATTAGACAAGATGCCGAAGGGGTCCCAGTTTACGTTGGACGCTGTGGCAGAAACAAACGTCTGCATCGTCGTTAAACAAATGCCGATTGCATGGTCGTGTAGCCCACGGCATAGTGACTGGGCTGGCTGAAATATCTTTATTCTACTCTTACGTATAGGGATATTACTTTGTGACGTCTGTCGCTAATTACTTTTTGGCGCCTGTCGCTAATTACAAAGTGACGCCTGTCGCTAGTTACATTGTGACGCCTGTCGCCAGTTACTTTGTGACGTTTGTCGCCTTTTACTTTGTGACGCCTGTCGCCCGTTACTTTGTGACGCCTGTCGCCAGTTACTTTGTGACGCCTGTCGCTCGGTTCCGTTGGCTTATAAAACTGCTACTTGAATTAACAAATTGTTTCCCCACATAAGACTCCTGTCTGTGAGCCGAAGGAGAAAACCACAACCATCTTCTATAAATACGGTGACTTAAAACGCAATATTATCTGTGGTGACGTGAACTAAAACGTTCGGACTTTAGACTCACGGCAGATCGGAATGGCAGCGAAAGCTACCGTGCCTGCAGTCACGCAAAATGATTTTAGTGTTGAGTGATGCGGGATATCATAATAATATCTGTGTACATTTCGCTGCGTTATAAGTGAAAATCAGTAACGCCAATGTTTGTCGGCCGTGTAGGACACTTCCTTCATGTTCCATTGATACAGCCGTATAAAAGACGCTCAAGAATACTGTATGAACTGCGTCTGAATAAACCTCAGACTAATGTCATTAAGTTGTGACAGACGATCCCCAGAACTTGAGGTATAAGTCTGGCAATTTCCGTAAGCTAATTATTAGTGAACACTGCCTTACAGCTAGCTTTTGTATTAAGCTACGTCTACGTTCTGGCCCATCGCCATTAGTAAAACTAATCGGGATAGCAAACGCATTAATAACATTCCAAACGGACGTTTGTTTGGCCTGTACTAAACCAGAGAGTGTGTAAATCATCTTACAAATGCAGCACTGCCGGCAACATGGAAGTCCAAACAGGTTTAAAGTGACGATATGCCGAAGTTTCTGATTCTGACGACCGGAATTGTTCATATTGATCCTTCTTCGTGCTGACAGCAGGCGCATGATGACGGAGGAAGCATGATCACTTTAAACGTTGGTAACTATCCACCAGGCTACGTTAGTCGCATACCAAAAAACAACATTCTTTATGGTCAACACCATAAAAACATCAAACCTCTCCCTGAATAAGATATGCAACGTACTTATAACGTAACAATGTGGCATGTTCGCAATAGCCATTATTGTCATGGATAGGCAAATATTCCATCCATTTGTACTGTTGACAAACATGTAGTTGTCAACAACAGAAAAAAATTCAGCATTTCCATGGGTTTCCTTGGCACTGTCTTTGAGCTGCAAAATATTTCGTACTGTTGTCAACAGTATCAACGTACTTAGGTCTTCGTGTAAAAGTCCGATATTTTTGTCAGATTTTAACCAAATCTGGGGTTTCTCAACAGATTTTCGTAAAAGTTCCCATTGTTAAATTTTACCATTATCCGTCCAGTAGGAACCTTACTGATCCATACGGACGGACAGACAGAAAGATGGATTAAGAGATACGGCGAGGATACTGGGAATTTTCCACGACAATGTGAAAGCTCCTAAAATTACTTCTTGTTCCGTAAATTAAACTGCGAATATTAGTAACGGAAAATAAATTATATATTTTGGAACAGGTTAGACGAGAAGCGATGCAAGTGTGTGGCACTGTAAGATCCCTTCATTACCTCAATTTTCGCCACAAATTATTTTCAGTGGCCGCGGCACAGCTGGCGATACTTGGAGAGTAACTGTGCTGCACCATAAAAGACATTCTTAAATGGAAGAGAGGTTGAAATTTACAGCCGAGTTGAAGAGATACCAAGGATACCAAGAAAATTAAAAAGAAAGGTATCTGAAAATATCGGAAGAGACCCTTCATAGGGTCACCATCAGGCCTTCTTTTGAATCAAGTCAGTGAATGCTGCGTACATGTTAGGATCCCAACTATGCTTACAAATAGCAGAAACATAACATATCTAACAAATGAATTACTTAAAACACATGTGATTGTTTGAAATTTAAGAGGTAAAATATAGGCTGATTGTTGTAGAAATCACGGTTATGGTAAAATAGTTCTCTATGGGCCTGTGTGGGCTTGTGAGGAAGTCGAATTTGTCCCTTGTTAGCGTGAACTTTATGGTGTTACAAGTAGCATCTGGCAGTCTCGGTCTGGCAGTCTCGGAGAAGCGTGGCGTATCTTGTGGAACTACCGTATTTTACGGATATGAAGGGGTGTTGTCTTACGCTACCTTGTATAGAACATGAGGGGGGCTGTGGCTTTTTGTATCTGTTATCGCCTCCTGTGGCATAACAAGCAAAAATCCGGATTATATTAGTTACTGTAAGTGGAGCGTCTTTATCGACTGGGTAATAAAAACTGGAGGAAACATACTTTTGATGATGTGTGATGGTTCGTTTTTCGGTGGTTGCGGAAATTCTCAAAGTTGACTGTTTACCTTGATGCAAGTACTGGTTTTCTGTCCACTGAACAATATTCACGTACCTGAAATATATTCTACAAAAGAATATTTTTTAGATATGTTATGTTTCTGCTATTTGTAAGCATAGTTGGATCCCAACATGTACGCAACATTCACCAACTTGATTCCAAAGAAGGTCTGATGATGACCCTATAAAGGGTCGAAGCATGTAGCATCCATACAATAAATGATGTGTTTGACGTTTACTGTTTTATCTTTAATGTTTAAACTCTTAGCACATCGGGATGAATTCAATTAAGGAAGAGATCCACTCACACATTTCCGTTAACAATGCGAGATGACGACGAGAGATGGAAAGACCAAAACTACAATAGACGACGAATATAAAGACCACATTGGTGTTCATAGGAACAGACCTAAATATCTTCAAACCTACGTAGTTCATGACTATGATGAAATTAAAAGCCTACAAACACACAGAATGCAAACTTCATTCTCTTACAAGCCCAATTACTACTCTATGTGCCACCAGGTTTCATACTGAGAGCCCTGTATTCTGGCTACAGAGTATGTTTTATGTTTTACGTGACTCCCACAGCATAGTGAGGTTATTTCCCACACAAAATTAAGTGAATGGTCTTCCAAATCTTGACAGAGCGTGTGAACTACGCAGTTTGAACAGCATCTTTGAATAGAATTCAGTTTAATTTCCGTCTAAAATGGTTAAAGTAAGCGTTCTTCAAAATGATCTGTAGCCTACTAAAGTACACAAATAATAAATATATCAGACAAAATGTTACCAAGTTTTGTCCTCAGTATACTGATTTTGCAGTGTGATATCATAATTTCTCATTAGCATTTTAAACTCTTGCATTATTTATTTCGCATATAATCCATTTTCTTTATTTTTTGTTTCCTTGAATGCAACATTTACATTAAAATTCTGATACATTAATTTGTTTGTGTTTGTGACAAGCGAGAAATCATGCAGAAACATTTGACGTAGAGATGCATTCATCGAACTGTCTCATGTCATTATGACACATCAGTGACGTGATCCGGTTGACTGTGGCACTGCACGTTTACGTCCATCAATAGTATGTCTGCACGTTTATTAATAGTGATCAGCTACAGAGCTGCGGATTGTCAGTTCCTGTGAAAGGTGCATAAAACGTATATTAGGTCCATCAACTGTCAACAAAATTAAACACACACACCCACACACGCACACACACACGCCACACAAACACACACCACACACACACACACACACCCACACACACACACCACACACCCACACACACCGCACACCCTCACACACATACACAAACACCA
>Ga0123352_10011850_pt1 | contig 13761 bp, 10 predicted proteins | sample TergutLab28metaG_FD_89700 | JGI IMG/M metagenome (GOLD analysis project Ga0123352, IMG submission 89700) | Labiotermes labralis P1 segment gut microbial communities from Petit-Saut dam, French Guiana - Lab288 P1 | ecosystem: Host-associated > Arthropoda: Insects > Digestive system > Gut ...
GACATGGTATAATATTCTAGAAGACTTGCAACTTCCCCCCCCCAAAAAAAAATGTCCACCCTAATATCTGGTGTCACAGCCCTGTATAACTGTGGTTTTATAGCATTTCCCTGCCAATCACAGAAGGTACCACCTGGTCGTGGGTTGTGCGTGTTGTTCAGTATGTATATGTCTTGTTTACATCCAGACCATTTCTATCAAGTCATCTGTACTCCTGCATCAGACACTATGAAGATTCAGTAATTTGTTACGTGGAAACAGGTTTTCCTTTTCTGTTAGGTCTGATTGTCCAACAACACTTAAGTTTCTTTTGTCATATAATGTAAATCACATAATGAAAATAAGTTGTCTGTACATAGCCTATGCCCATGTCCTCTTACCCTTCCTATCAAATGTCTTACTGTTGTGTGTATTGCCGTCATATCTGCAGCGGCGCATATTCCAGAATTGCCTGTGTAGAAGTCTGTATCATATGGCTGTACAAATATTCTTTTACAAATAAATTCTTTGGTACTTGGTTAAAACACCACAGACTAGACCCCTCAACTCCTGCAACTTATGGCCACACTGTAGACACACAAACTACACATGTTAAGTCTAGTACAAATCAGAATAACTTATCAGCTATTTTTCCATGCTAACAGACAAGCAAGGATGAACCTGCATATCCCCACTCCCCACTTTTGGTCCAAAATTTCTGAATCAAATGTGTAAAATGTATGCATTAGTTACCATACTACTCACCAGTTGTCAGCCTTGTCACCAGCCAGACGAGTACAGTGGATACGAGACTGCTGACCCGCACCAATACCAATCACTTGACCATCCCTTGCGTAGCACACAGAGTTACTCTGTGTGTACTTCAGGGCAATAGTTGCAATAATTAGGTCCCTTATGGCATTATCTGACAGCTGAAACACACCACAAAAACCTGATACAAATCTTCACTGGCTGTAATGCATATCATACTCCAAATGAAAGCTCTGAAAACTACAGTTCTTGCACTAGAGGTAATTTCACTCCCTAAACAATATGCACTATATCAGTAGGCAAGTCTTCTCTTTTTTATCATGCACTACTACATCAGGTCAGTTTGCTAGTAGTGTTTGATCTGTGACAACTGGTACATCCCACATAACAGTAGTACCGTTAACATTTATGACCCTTTCAAGTATATGTCCACAGTACTTGTCAGTAAACTGCAACCCCATATGTTTAAGTATCAACCAGTGGATATAACCAGCCACCTTATTGTGTCTATTAGTGTATTCAGATGGCACAAGTGTGTGCATCCCACAATAATATGTTTTATGTTTTTATTCTGCCTCACAGCACATCCTGCACACACTATCAATCGGTTGCTTCATGTTGTTCCTCGGATGATAACACATATTGAGTGCTTTATCTTGGGCTGCTATTATTAAACTCTGCGTTTCTCCCTTTAGAGTTGAGCTACATAAACATACCAGGTACTTTTCTCTATCTACTGATGGTCTTTCAAGGTCCCAGTAAAATTTTCCATGCACTGGTTTCCTTGTGAGTTCTTCTACTGTCTCGTTTTCAATGCTGAACTTAAGTTGATCCTCGATATTTGTGTCAGCAGTTTCTTGTATCATACATTTTTGTTTTATTAGATTAGCTTCTTTTTGTACAGAGTATTTTGTTTTCCTGGCATCAAATTCTTGCACCAATCTGGTAAGCCTATCTTTGCCATGCTTAATGTACTCGCTGAGACCAACAATAGCAGCAATGTACGTGGACTTCAGCTCAACTTATCCACATCCACCGTTTCATCTTTTGATGCACAGTCTACTAACTTCTGCCTTTGGGTGGTGGATTCCTTCAATGGTTAGTAGCTTTCTCATTTTTTGATCTATCTTCTCAATTTCTTTTCTTAAACAGTTGACTATTCAGATGCTGTAAACTAGGACTGCTACAGCTAAGGCGATGATAGTTGTGATCTTGTTCTTCAAGTTTAAATCTGTCTTGAGAATCTGCCATTCCTTCACTAGTTTGTCCTTCACCTGCCTGTTGTCAATACCACCACCTTCTTCTGTGCCCAGATACTTAAATGTCTCATCAAGCTCCAAGTTCCTTAATTACTGTTTGGTTATTTAGACTATCATTTTGGGTTTTAGTTAGCTTGTCATACTTGAAAACTGCTCTGGTGTATCTGTCCATGCCAAACTCCGTTCATATGTCATCACTGAATGTTTTAACAATGGTCAACTCCTGCTGTAACTTGGACTCACCTCTGGAAAACAGTTCCAAGTCATCCATACAGAATAAATAGCTGACTTTATTTTTGCCCTTGACTTCATATTCGGCTCCTTGTTTATTAAGCAAGTTGGTTGTGGTACAAGTATTAAGCAGAACAGTAAAGGAGACAAGGAGTCACCTTGGAATATTCCCCTTTTAACAGCCACTTTTCCTATTCTCCAGTGCCCTTCAGTGTGCTACAGCCACATTTCAGTCTTCCATTCATAAACTGATGCCTCCATGAGTTGTCTTATTGTAGGATAAAGTCGGTACATCTGCATGACAGTGACTGTACAGGCTGTCAAATGCTTTCTTGTAATCAATCCAGGACATATATAGATGCCCTTGATGTTTCTACACTAATAATATAATCAACCTGTTCATGAGCAGCTGGTCTTTACACCCCCTAGACATTCTGTGACAACATTACTGTTCCTCTGGGAAAATGCTGTTTCTGAGTAAGTTTTTATAGATCCTATTTTTCCAAGGCAGCCATAAGAATCTTATATATTGTGAGGAGGCAAGTAATCAGGCGACAGTTTTTTGGGTCTTTTGTATCTTTGCCTTGTGAAAGTATGAAGGTGATTCCAGATGTTAACCATGTAGGGATACTTTTTGGGTCTTTAATCATATCATTGATAGCCCTTGTTAGATCTTCATGCATGACAGAGAACCGTTTAATCCAGAAATTTTGTAATTTATCTAACCCAGCAGATTTCCAATCGTGAGTCTGTTACTGACATCAATTATCTCATCGACCATGATGTCTGTCCATGGGTCAGATGTGAGGTGTCCACAGTCTTTTTTCTCCTTTATTATTATTGGCAACCACTAAATGATATTCAGAGTACCATAAAATACTTTCATGCAGCTGAGTGTGTTCAAGGTGCTAAGTGAAGCTGAACATCGTAATGTAATATAATGTACGGTTCAACAATTTATTAATAGCTAATTGTGTTGTTACTTGTAAGTTGCCCCTGTTTATTAATTCTATCCAACATCTTTGTATATGCATGTGGCACCCTCTCCCAGCTGCCAACACTATGGCCCCCACATTCAAATCAACATTTTTTACATGCTTTTGACCAAAGAATAACCTGGTTCTCTAAAAAGTTAAAAATTCAGTCATACTTCCTTTTTCTGTGACACGATGTTTGTGAACAGCTGTTTGTTGATATTGGCATTGTTACGCCGTTGTTCCAGTGTCAGTCCAAAAAGAGTCTTCTGTTCAATGGGCCGTGGCTCATACTCAGGATCCATCTCGAGCACACAGTAAGTGCCACCTTTCTTCTTCTTGAGAAGCTCCAATGCTTCTGGCATGTAGCCGGGTGCGATGATCCCATCTGATACCTCACGGGAGATGATGCGGGCAGTGGTAATGTCGCAGGGATCAGACAGAGCTACAAAATCGCCGAACGAGGACATCCTGTCTGCTCCACGTGCACGAGCATAGGCCACAGCAAGAGGGGACAGGTGTTCCAACAGATCGTCCACCATGCATACTTTAGCCTAAAACAATGTTCAAAATGCATGTATTCTATCACCACCCTCTTCGGTGTCAGTGTTTCTTTCAACACTTGTCCATTTCAGAGAGACGCTGAACAAGCGTGAATGTTATCACAACAGAGAGCTCGTAAGAGAGGAAAATAAGCACTAACCACTGTAAGAATATCAGACTGCACAACTCACCTGCTCAGGGGTGAGAGGCACAGCTACAGCTGCTCCTGCAGGGCTCACATGTTTGAACGATGTTGCTGCTGGCAGGCCCAGTGCAGCCTTCAGCTCCCTCACAAGCTGCCACCCATTCAAAGCATCACACAGGTTGATGAACCCAGGACAGCCATTCACGACTGGAAATATTTCATACAACATACAACTGTCTTTCAGATGTGCCCGTCAAGTATTATGGATAAGGTAAAGCAATCCCATTACGTGACTGGGCAGGCCCTGAGGGTTCCAGGAGGTTGAGGCTCCCAGATTTCAAGACAATCAGCACATTGAAGGTGGTAAGGTTGTCAGCCCTATGCACCAGCTGCCTTTACCCCCAAGGAAATATTCCTGGTAATCATTTCTGTTAGAGGCTGAGTCAACCACAGGGCCATAGTGCGACAGGAAGGATTATGTCAATGAAAAATTATAGTGACACCACTGGGAATCAAACCTGTGGCCTTCTGGTTTGTAGAACAGTGCCTCAACCAAATGTGTCACCATGTACCCCCAAGTCTTATGGCAAGGTACCAATATTTCAGAGGAACTAGCTGTCTCTTATCTTCAGCATACCACAAACAGTTGCACAGTGCAGGACACTGAAGATAATGGTATTGAGAAAGGTTAAATTAAAGACAGCTGTAAGCAGGCCTGAGGGACAGCAGGTTCTAAAAGCAAACAGCCAAATGTGAGGGGAGAAAGATGTGGGAAAAAATATTTTGAGGAGGAAAATAAGTGATAAAATTTGTGTCATGGAGGAAGTAGAATGGGATGACTGGATGGTAGGTAGTGCAGGAGTATGACCATGCAACGTAGAGTATGTAGCAGGTCAGTCCATTGTGTCGGGTGAAACAGAAGCTGTGTACAGAAGCAGTTGCGTATCATGAGCCAAAAAGGGGGGAACAGGAAAAGAGGAATGGAGAGATGTCAGGCAGGTCAAGCCACAGACACCTGCACCAGAGCAACCAGTATGAACAAGTCATGGAGTCTGTTCTTTATTCTTTGCAGTCATGCAGGAAACCTTCCTCAGTGGATACAATTAATCCTTTTGCACCAGAATTAAATGCCCAGTGGGAACTGCATTAGAACTGGAATTTAAATGCAATCTGCATAAGGAAGAACATTAAACCTGATGTGCAATGGTCTGAGCATCACATTGCCTTATGGGTATACCTGATGATTGGCATCAAAGGGTTAATGAGGTTCTTTATACTGGCCCTTATTTGGACTCTTTAAAACTGCCCTTTTCAGGACTCTTGTTCCTTATCTGTAAGACTGATGCTGCACAAGTGCAACTGTCTTTGACACTAATGACCTTTCACAGGACCCCGTGAGTTGACCTATTCCCTTCCGTTTTCTCCTTTTCTTGCCCACCTTTCCAGCTGGAAAACTGCAGATATCCCTGCATCTGGCATCAGTGCCCTTTGCAGGCCTCAGGAGATTTGACCTACCACCTCTCCTTCCCTCTTTCTTTATCTCAACCTGCATTGGCCCTGCCCCTTGGGTGCCACCATCACCCATCTTCCCTTAACATTCTTCTACCCTAAACATGGAGACAGCAGGCTCCTCCAAAGTGACGATACCTGTATACCAGACTACATGGTGTCACATCCAAGAAGACAGTAATCTTGAAATTCACCATGCGAGGTAAAGTAAAGGTGTCCCTTGTCCATGCCATGAAGGCATATAGGGGAAGTATAGGTATACATCCACCCATTCTTAACTGAGGCACTACATGGAGATGAATGGTCAACAACATGCCTCAGTCACTTTATCCCCGGGAAAGAACCTTGGTATCTACTGAACAGAGGGCTGTGTGGGTGCCATAGTCAGTCTGGACATTTTGGAGAAAGGAAAAATCTCTTGCTCCTGCTGGGATTTGAACCCCAGAATGTCCATCCCACAGCACGGCCACTACGCTGACTACACAACACCAACTATGCTACCAGGCTGCCACATTTACTATAAGAACCTATCTAACTTAAAATTAACACCCTATGATCAAAGACTGAAATGGGCATGCATGGGGGGATGGAAAATGTAAGTTTAGTTGCAAAAACTGATGAGAACTCATGGCAGACCTAAGGATAAATGGAAAGACAATACTGAAAGGGATCTTAAAGAAACAGGACTTGGGGATGCAAACAAGATTCACAGGGTATATAACAGGGTACAACAGTAGTACATGCCACTCTGAACTGCAGGAAATTTCTTCACTAGCTGACTGCTGACTTCATCTTATTAATGACCAGGTTAAATATATTCAGTGAATTAGTTAACAGGTTGTTGCCCTCTCCTAAATGGCACAATGCACAGGTTCGCAACCACATTCAACTTGTCTTGCTAAGGCATCAATGCCATGACATTACAGGTTTCACGTTTACATCAACTTCTTCCTTAAATTATCATACATACATAGTCCTGTCATAAGTTCTGCCCCAAGTTTCATGTAGTCCGCAGCTGGAGACGATGAGGTGGAAGGGTTCAAAGGGTGGTTATTTTTGGACTATTGACCCTTCAGGTACTTGTGCCAAGGCAGTTTGCTCACGTCTCTTGCAGTGTTAACATGGAGTGGGGTTTCAAGGAAAACTGTGTGGCTGTGATTGCCCTTCACAAATGCGGAAAATCAGATTCTCAAATTTCCAAACTTTTGAAACCATTGAAAATTTCGTCTATCGGACAATTAAAGGTTATAAGGAACTCTGAGGTATTGAAGACAGGGCTCGGTCAGGATGCCCGATAAGTGTGAGGGCTGAAGCTGCTATCAAAACAGTACAGGAGCGGACTCACCAAAATCTGCTCTAGAAACAGAAGATCATGTCCTGAGAGGTGAACATATCGGCCCAATCGAGTCATGCTTCATCAGGGACAATCTACACATGACAGCGCACCTCCACTCAAAGGGGCACCTCCTTACTCCCGCTTTGAAGGAGATCCGACAGACAAGAACAGAGCATGTCCTCCAGTGGCACGCTGAAAATGGGCTTAAAAACATCCTCTTCATGAACGAGAAATTTTTCTCCATTGAGCAGCAGCAGAGCAACCAGAACAACAAGATTTATGCTCAAACGTCCCTTGGGGTGCATTCTGAGGGTGCAGGAATGCCATCACCTTTCCTACGTCAGGTTTGGTGGGAGGTGTCCCATCAGGGAGTGACACATCTTCATTTTTGCAAGAAAGGGGTGAAACTGGTGCCTGAGTGTATCACGAGGACGTGCTACAAGGAGTTGTGAAACAGCTTAACATGACCTCTTCAATGGTCAGGATTGGGTCTTCTAGCAGGACTCAGTTCCTGCCCAAAAGCCAAGACGACTCAGGAATGGCTGCAGAGGAACATCCTGGCCTTTATTAGCACCCAGGATTGGCCCTCAGAGAGTCCAGACCTCAACCCCCAGGACTATAAACTCTGGGCTGTTTTGGAGGACATGGCTTGCCAAAAGCATCACAACAATCTGGACAGTCTGAAAAGATCCCTTGTGTAGGCAGCAGTAGAGATCCCCCTGGAAATGGTGTGTGCCATGATAGCAGAGTGGCCGAAGCATCTCAAGGCTTGCGTCTAGGCAGAGGGCAGCCATTTTGAGTGGCATTACTATTAAATAAAAACTTCTCTAATAAATTATTTGGCTCAAAAAGTGGATGTTCTGTTTCATTCTCCTCCTAGGTCACAATATACTTGGGACAGAACTTATGGCACGATTGTGTACAGGGTCACAGGCAGTACTGTATAGGAGATTTTATCTGCCATCTGTTTGAAGTCCCGGCAAAGTAGCAACACTTTGTCACAATCTAAAAAGAGTTCTTAAAATTTTTAACAGTCAACATATCAATGGAATGCAGCACAGTCAATTTACATTCATTTGAGAGACAATGATGAGGTTACAATGGTAAATAAAAAATTACAGGACAGATGTTTGGCACTTTTTTCTTTGAAGGATCCAAGGATAATTACTGTAAATCAGGCAGACATACACACACACACACAACATTGTAACTGCAATACTTGGACTAAGACTCACCTCTGAGAGGAAGTTCAGCAAGGGTTGTGAAGATCTGAGCTGGTTTCTGGTGTGGGTTCATGCCATAGCGGAGAGTTAACTGTGACACTCCAGCACCGTACTGCTTACGGAAGTAGTCTGATATTGCCAGGTCATACTCAGAAGTATGAGTGAATGCCTTAAGAGCAAGGTACTGCCTGGAATAGTGACAACAAAATTTGCGTTAAAAGTGGTACCAACTTCTGCATCCCTCTATCAACTGTCAGCCAGCACCAACATCTGACACAGCCATTCAACAGTATACACACCAATAATACCAAGCACATGCTCTACTTCAGTGTTTCTCAACCTTTGTGAGAACATGGCCCGGTAAATTCTTTTTTCATAAGACGAGGGCCCAGTCCCAATAGATTTACTCATCAGTACCTTTCCAATTTTTTTAAGTTCATACATTAAACTAACATAAGTATTAATAATTAATTATGGCATAATCATAAAGAGTATTAGTACAATTATGTTTACAGTATGGCATGTTGACAAATATAAAATTACATTTAAATTAGTTATCAATTCCAGGAGAATCTCTTGCAGCCCGGTATAATTGATGCCAGGGCCCAGTACCGGGCCTCGGCCCAATGGTTGAGAAAGACTGCTTTACTTTATCCTGTCTGTCCAGAAAAAAAAGGATGTGTGTCCATGCTTATGGCACGGTGTTTGGATACAGCCGGAAATTTACATTTACATTTTATTCTCTAACTTCACTTCACACTTTTTCACTGACTGCAATTGTAAGGGAGGATACTGATCACTCCTAACAGCAGTGAGAAGAAAGACAAAGGACCTGCAGGTTAGTGTGGGGTGGTACTCCCCACATGCAAGAAGTTTTAAGACTTCTCCAAGGAAACGACACTGAACAAACTGCTCTACATCTGGCCAGTCTTGAATACAAGATATCTAGCACAAGAGTTCTGTGTCCCCACACCTTGAGTAGATCTCCCTGTATAAGGTACAAAAGTAAAGTTGCATGAAGGCATACAGGGGGAACAGAGGTACAGCTCCACTCCTTCTTAACCTCAGCGCTAGACAGAGGTGAGTGGTCAACTTCATACCCTAGCTGTTTTAAATCCTGGAAAAATAACCCTGGTACCCACTGAATATGAGGCTATATGAGCCTCACAACCAGTACAGATATTTTGGAGAAGACAACAGTCTCTTGTCCCTGCCAGAATTTGAACCCTGACCCATCCAGCCTGTAGCCCAGTCACTACACAAACTACATTATCCCTGTATGATACGTATTATTCAGTTATACAGTGATTTCCTGTCACTAACACCTTCAGTTCTGATCTTATTATCATTCTGGTCTCTACCTGCCTGACAACGGTAAACAGATTCATAGACGAAGTGACAGCACTATAGTCCAACTGCAATCTTATGGTACCTGTGTGCATGGGCAGTTGGAGAGAGAGCAGTGTCATCTCACTTTCTATGAATATGAGTTTGTGTTCTTACCTCAGCACATCGCTGCTAAGCCATTTAATGCCACTTTTTACATGCACTTCCATACTATGTACAATACTTCAAATCCATGACCACAAACAGCTCCAACGTTTTGCTTCTTAGACAGTGCCATAACACAGTATGAATATTCTAACAGCAATGTTTTTGTGTGGTTAACAGAAGGCAACAGAGAATGACCTGTGCTTTATTACCACTTGCAACCAATTAACCTGATTTCCCTGCAGTACCTCCTGTGGATGAGTCAAAGAAGAGCAATTCAAATCATTTATTTGTGCAGTGCTATAAGATTGTGATCAGACTTGAAATGGACATGGCTGCTTCCATTCTCCCTAGCAGTATGGTATTGAAAATCAGCAGAGGTCACCTACAACGTAGCATGAGACCCAAACCAAAGAGGTTGCCAGGCATTTCCCATACTTATACCTTGGAGTTTATTACAGAAGAGGGCTGGAGAATGACAGACAAACCTGTAATATAGCCAGCCTCTGAAAAACAAGAAATCTTGAGTACAGTAGGAAAGTTGCTGCAGTGTCGTTACAGCCCAAATCAAGCCTTAGCCTCCTCAATATGAGGCTTAAAAACAACACTTTTTTACGGGGTGACTATCAGCCCCATGCCCAACCCCAAAACTGGAAGGCCAGGGTATCCCTTTTTATCTGGGTCATCCTTCACCTTCTACCTGTCTGGTATGGGACACTCTATCAGTAGCTATGCTACCATCAGCACAGCTGTCAGGATCATTGGAGCATGTAAGCCCCACCACTATGTCAAAGTAGGGTTACCTTTTGGGGGGGGGAGGGGGGAAGAAATATGGCATTATCTTTTACACAGCCAGACTGTATTAAGACAAGTAACAGGGACCAGAACAGAAGATAACTACCCTACATATTGTGATGTGTATGGAGTATGTGTTAATTCTTCACAAGCCAAGTATTCACCTTGTAGCTAATGTGGTATCACCATCTGGAGAGTTCTGCAGTTCCTCCACTACCAGGTCATAGTCCAAGGGGTCACAAATCACCGTAACTCGGGTGTGGTTCTTAGCTGCAGCCCTCAGAAGCGTCACTCCACCTGAACAGATCAGACAATGCTAACAGTTCTAACCATTTAAAGCCCAGTGGTAACTACATGTACTGCCCGCTCTAACAGAAAATCTGTTTTGCCCACATAGCATATTTCTGTGTTTTGTTGTACGATTCTCACAGAAAACACCATTAACTTGTCAGGAACAAAGTTTCTCTTTGAGTTGGAAATGAATTTCTTTGTTGATAGTGTTAATGATTCTCTCAGGAACATGCACTCTGCATAACACACTGCCTAAGACTCCATATTTATTTCCACATAATATGGACTTTACAGTGAACACATTTCTCCTACAAAAGTAAGTGCACACAGTAACCCTTCAATTACCTGGGGTTTAAATTTCATCTACAGAGCAGGACAAAAGCGTTTCAAAATTCAGTGTCCTGAAATGCAGGCATACAGAAGAGTGCAGAGAGGCTGGTTATATGTGGGGAATTAAAGACTGTACATTGCGCAGACAAAACACAGCACAGTAAACAATGCTATGATGAAAAGAACGTCGAAACAATGGGGACCCACCACTGGCTTAATATCAGAAGACTACATATGTAGTTTGGGGACACGCAGTGGCACGGTTGGTTTAGGCACTGCTCTACAAGCAGGAAGGTCACGGGTTCGATTCCCAATGGTGTCAATGAGGTTTCATTGCCATAATCCTTCCGGCCACACTATGGCCTTGGGGTTGACTCAGCCTCTAACCAATATAAGTACCAGGAATATTTCCTGGGGGGTAAAGGCAGCCGGTGCGTAGGGCTGACAACCTTACCACCTTCATGTGCCAACTGTCTTGAAATCTGGGAACCTGAACCTCCCGGAACCCTCAGGGCCTGTCCAGGCCTGTAATGGGATTGTTTTACCTTTTATATATGTGGTTTCAAAAGCCAAGGCACTGTAGCAGGTACTCAGATTCAAAGCAGAAGCAATTCTATGTCAAAAGTTGGCTCGGTGGAAACAAACTGCCTCATATCACAACTTAAAAATATTCCAAGGGCACGATATTCACACCTTGAAATTTCTTTTGTTTTTGTAATCATTCATAAATGTATAATACAAACTCTACTGTTTGACAGACACCAGCTGATTGTGCAACATTTTACACTAATAGACAACTCAGTTAAAAGAAATGTTTTTGAGAACTACCTACGAGTTCACATGTTGCTAATCAATAGCTGGATGAAACATGTTGGAGATGTTTAATGATGATAAAATCTTTGGTCCTGTAACATCAAGTGTTGTAACCTGATGCTCTCGTGGTTGCCTTGATAACTGGTAGAACAACAGTATGGCACAAAATGTTAAAATAATTCAGACAAATCTATTTGCAAAGCATTAATAATGGATGTGTAACACTGTGAATTATGGACAGTTAGGACATGTCATATTATTCATTGATGGTAACATGAATGTAATTTCTAACTGACTCTCACATCAAACAGACAGTCAGTTTTCTTCACAGGGTACAAAGTGGACAGAGCAAAATCCTGACCATGCTCCTCTATCTATAGCAAGAGACTCAGTCTCCACTTATACATAGCTTCAAGCACAGTTTTTTTCTTTCTTGGCCCATAACTGCCTCCTAAATATGACCCTGATGATAACACAGATAATTTCAAGCACGTACATTAACACTAGTGCACATCCACTCTCACTGGACTTGTAATGAAGTTGTGTCAAAATGCCACGTAACGAGCTAACCCCATCTGTGACAGGGGACTGAAGTATCTATCTATAAATTACAATGTAATATTTCTAGACAAATTTCAACCCCACAAATTATTATTAACATTCCATTTTCTTAGATAAATAAAAAGGTTAAATGTCTGTACCAATGGAGCAAAACAGTTTTCCCACCATATAGCTCTCTCTCTTTCTTGTGCATGCATGCACATGCACATGTGTGTAAGGTAAATGCTAAAAGATGGTATCAGTCAGTACACTGACATACCAATATCAATGTTCTCTACAGCATCAGCGATGGTAACATCTGGTTTTGCAACTGTGTCTACAAATGGGTACAGGTTGCACACAACTATTTGCACCATGCTGTAGCCCATCTTCGCCAAGTCATCCTGATCACTTTCAGTGAGGCGAGAAAGGATGCCTGCAACATACAATTCAGTATGCTATACTATAAGCCAGATAAATATGTCATACCATGCAAGACACAACGCTGAAAAGAGAGTCTGGGGACTACGAACTGGAAGAAGATACTAGTATTACATGTGACATAACAATGTGGTGTGTTCACAGAATGTTTGTACCTCCTCGGCTAGCCTTACAGCATAACACAATTTCACTCAAATTTATGTCACCAGCAACAATGAGTTTTTAGTGTTGTTGCTGAGCTAAACATTGTTACCATGGAAAATCACCAAGTTCTTAGTAATGTTGCTGAGCTAAACATTGTTACCATGGAAACTTAATAATGAGTTCTTAGTGTTGTTGCTGAGCTAAACATTGTTACCATGTAAACTCAACAATGAGTTCTTAAGTGTTGTTGCTGAGCTAAAAATTGTTACCATGGAAACTCAACAATGAGTTCTTAGTAATGTTGCTGAGCTAAACATTGTTACCATGGAAACTCAACAATGAGTTCTTAGTGTTGTTGTTGAGCTAAACATCGTTACCATGGAAACTCAACAATGAGTTCTTAGTGTTGTTGCTGAGCTAAACATTGTTACCATGAAAACTCAACAATGTTTCCTTTGTACTCTTGATCTACCTGTCTCTGTCTGCCTCTTCTTCATTGTCATACAGTTCTTACAATACAACCAGTGCCAGTGTGTACACAAGGCCACTGAGTACTCAAGTTGCCTTGTGTACACACCACACAACTTGTCACATAGGGACAAGGTCTGCATTGGATCCAAGATCTACAGCAGCTGTTTGAATAAACGGTGCCCAAACTCGGTGTCTTGCCTATAACTACAATTCATATATTTTAAACATTTTACACTTAAATGTGTTGTAATATGACTTATACATAATGCCTACAACATATCGGAAAATTCACACTGTTTATCCACATACTAACAGGTATTAGCAGCAGAATCTACTGAAGGTCACAGAATTCATAGACAGAATCCAGCTTACTATTATGTAAGATATGTAACCCCCCCCCCCTGTCATGCCCAAAAATTTTGGGGGGAAGGGCCCTTCCAATTTTGAAGTGCTTAACCTTTTTCACCATAAACTC
>Ga0123352_10011851_pt1 | contig 13761 bp, 7 predicted proteins | sample TergutLab28metaG_FD_89700 | JGI IMG/M metagenome (GOLD analysis project Ga0123352, IMG submission 89700) | Labiotermes labralis P1 segment gut microbial communities from Petit-Saut dam, French Guiana - Lab288 P1 | ecosystem: Host-associated > Arthropoda: Insects > Digestive system > Gut ...
AGTATAATTTTTTTCCTAAGGGGTTCTTTTTTTTTAAACGTAACCAGGGGGGGCAATAAACGGGAGTCACCACCCCCCCCCCCCCCCGCGCGACCCGATAATGGAGAATGCCATATTATTATTAGTGAAGATACTTCCAGATCTCATTACGGGGATTCAGGAAGAAATTTATCGTAAAACAGTCAAGAACGGAATTCAGTTAGAAAGAGTTCACAAAATATTTTACTATATTATACGTTTGGGTGCCCCCCCCCCCAAAAAAAAACCCCCCACTGGGCTCTCGCGCTGCGGAGTCCGCACAGGCCTTCTCTACACCACTGAGAGAATATTAACCATTTAAAGCCACGCTGTCAGTTTATGTACCACCGAGTTTAACAGGAAACAATTCTACGTTCTGCAGAGAATGCATTTGTATGTTCGATACGGCTCAACACCATTTTATTTCCCCATAGGCCTGTACGATTCACGGACTGGTTTTTAAAACCGAGTGTTTACTGCGCGGTACGAGCTCAACTTTTACATGTAATTCAGCTTTATTTATCCTCTTCGGCCGTGCCATGGCTCAGGCGGTTAGTCGTCAGCCTTTCTCCGCAGAGGCACAGGTTCGATTCCAGGTCAGCTCCTGTGAGGACTGTGGTGGACAGAGTGGCACTGGAACACGTTTTTCTCCAAGTAATTCAGTTTTTCCGTGTCAGTATCATTAAACCAATGCTTCATACTCATCTTCATGTACATGTTGCTCTTTTTAGAAAGGCAAACGGGCGAATTCTGGGGAATCGAGGAGCGCTGGCTAGGAAGTAATTTCAGTTTTTTTTTCTCTGTCAAGGGTTAATTTGTAAACAAAATTCCTCATTTTCCATACTATTATTACACATCAATAAACTCAGATTTTAAAGAGAAGATTCGTATTTTAAAACGAAAATACGATAAACTTACAGTAAGTGCAGAGCAAACGCCCACCAGGCTTATGGATTTAAACGAAACAAGGGCTAATGAAGTTCCATGACAACTGATAAGAAGTTCAATTTAATACAAAAACGTCCACGTATATCAGTGTGGTTAACTAGTAATTACTCTGCAACCGCTACATCAGATTTTAATTCATTTAATACAGGTTAAGGGGCCTCAATCTTTTTCATTCGTAACAAAAGACACACGCCATTAAGTTAGGAAATGTGATGCAGAATGTGATGCAGAATGTGATGCAGAATGAAGTACAAATACTAAAACGAAAAGTTCTGAACTAATCCGAGATATTCAATGCACTGAACTTTCGACGGCGAGACACGGTAATGAACTTAAAGGTGTGAGAGCAGCAAGAACTTCATAATCGGGCCAGTGACTGTGAACTGCCCAAGGGCTCAAGATAGTTAACATACGAATCTGAATATAATACACTCCTTTAATTCTGCAGCAAGCAGATAAAAGCTTTTGCTAACAACAATAAAGCACACTTTCACACTAGCACTAAGCCAAAATACTTGCTGCTTATGGCAGTTTGTGTTCCATTGCTTCCCCAATCTCAGTGCCACGCAGACTTCACCACAGCGGTCAGTCTTTGAATATTATGTTAAAAACATAAAATCAATGATCCTGTGAATACACAGTAGTACTACACATACCACTCAATTAAACGTCGAAAACACAGTAGTTACTACACACACCACGTACTTTAAAGCTGAAAACACAGTAGTTACTACATACACCACCTACTTTAACGTTGAACACACAGTAGGTGCTACATATACCACCTATTTTAACGCCGAACACACAGTAGTTGTCACATACACCACCTATTTTAACGTTCAAAACACAGTAGTTACTACAAATACCACGTACTTTAACGCTGAAAACACAGTTGTTACTACATATATCACACATTTTGAGGTTAAATTCTCTGCATCTTATCAACGTAGCAGGCCTAGACTTAAGGATGATCCTCAAATCAATCAGCGTTTATTTGCCCCAGACAAGAAACCTGGCAAGAAGTAACGCTTCTGACTTGAATTTGCAAGGTCCCGGGTTCGAATCTCGGCAAGTCATTGACATAACAACTAAGCATTTTCTCAGTTTCCTTTGATCGCTCCGGGCAAACGCCAGAGTAGTAGTCTAAAATATTCCACGACAGCTTCCTTCGGCATCCTTACAATTCATTCTTCACCATCCCAGGTTATCGAACGCTATATAGTCTCAATTCCTGTCAGCATCGTTAAATTTACTGGGAAAAAATTAACGTCAAAGTTGCGAAAGTTGTGGTTCCCACGTTTGTAACAGTGAACACTACCGTCTAGTTGGGTGGGACGCCGCGTAGTGAGGCAGAAACCTACCGACATTGCGAGGAAACAAAAACATTCTGCCTCCGTCTTCGGGAGTACCTCGAGAATTGATTTAGAATGTGTGTACGAAACCTCTGAGTACTTCTACCATACTAATTGGTGTCACATCTCAAAAAATCAAAATTTTAAATAAACCGTTCGGTCTCTGTAACGCAAATGCAGTGTGTTTTTGTGAGGTAAACACTAAATTTTTTAAATATTACATAAAATAATTTGAGTCTCAGAAGGGTTAGTATAGACTAATATGTCACAAATTACGACGCTTGTAGCCGTACGTAAGTAAAGGCAATTCTGTTCCAAACTCCTGTTCCATGGTGGCTTCGGTTTACAGCTCTATGAAATTTGGAAGAAGGGTTTATAGTTCTTTACGGGCGCTATACCCAATACAGCATGTACTATCACTGCGTTCATTCAGTTTTAAAAAGCTTGACTGTAGCCTACTTCGAGGTATTATCTCAGAAATGGTTTGAAATAACACAAAAAAAAACACGATCTCCATCCGAGATTCTGGCCGGGTTCTGTCCCAACATTCGTAATAAACACCACTGGAGCCGGCTTACTCGATCCCTCAGCTCTTAATAGAGATGGCAAGTCACCTTCCTTTTGCGGTCTATTTTACTCACAAGGGAACAAACACCTTGTTCCCGGTGGACAGAACATTTATGGACGTGGTGATGACGAGGCAAGTTCAACCCTCCTGAAGCGACTCGATCTGTGTCCGTCTGGTCCTGAATCAACTAGCACGACTGAACTGAAAAACGAGGCTAGTTTTGAAAACCAGATCAGCCGACCCAAATTACACGGTATTCTAAGTATACATACGCATTTACAAATAGCCGTCGGTCAAGTTTGCGTTCCATATTAATGCCAATGCTGGCTACCAAAACGTTTGATCTTGTGCAGAAATGTGGGCGTATAACAGAAACTGGTACTGAAGCGCGTCACCGAACAGAAACTGAAATCTGGTCATTAGAATGTGTATTACTTCGCAGTAACTACAAACGGTAATTCGGCAGTTCCAAGCGAGGCTTTAAACAAACTACAAAATACTGCACTTTTCTTTCAAGTGTACGATGGAAGACAACAGCGTAACTATATTCATTCACTGTCCTGTTGATTTATCTATTCTACATTAACCTTTTGACGCCTAATGTCAACTATAGTGGTCGTACCGCACCGCTAACCTCTAAAGTTCCATTCTATATATTTATTCAACAAATATAGGTACTGAATATTATAAACATGGTATATACTCTCCATTTTTTTCTCTTCAAAATGCAGTTTGTTTCATAATTCTAAAGTATTTGGTTCCTGTATTATTCACATTTTATATACAGTGTGTGCTAAAATTAAAAAAATAATTCCGGCGCCAAAAGGTTAATAAAGTCGTTCATTCACCCCCAGCCGTCAGCTCCTTTACTAAGGTCCCATCGAAAACCCTCGATCTCCAAAGTTGTGTTCAGTATGTGATTTTAAGCTTCCGATATAGAACGCCACGTCAATGGGCAATTTGTTACCGACTTTTCGGAGGAGCTGGTTACGTCCATCTTCAGGGTAGCCAAAGATAAACAAGTTACTGGGACAACCGTCCAATGCGACAGTGCTACAATTTTTTTTTGTGGCGCAAAAGCCCCACTCGGACCTAGGCCGCATCACTATTGAATTTTCGAGATCACACTCAGACACACCACACTCGGTAGGACTTCTCTGGACGAGTTATTGGCCACAGCAGAAACCTCAACCTGACAAAACACAACGTTCACAAGAGGCAGATATCCATGCCCGCGGTGGGATTCGAAACCGCAATCCCAGCAAGAAAGCGGCCGCAGATCCACGTCTTAGACCGCGCGGCCACCGGTATCGGCTACGGTGTTATAATACTGTTTAACATTTACATCACACCGTCATGTTTCAACCGCTGTTCGGATTAATTCTGAAGGGTTATATAAAGCGAGAAAATTATCGATGACACTGGCTAGCACAGAAGATACTTCTGATATGATCCCCGTAATGAATTCAACATAAAAAACAACTTAGTTGAAGTTGTGGCTCAAAGAATATATTTCAGAATGTTTAAAACTCAGTTAACCGGGATCTTTCTGGAATCCGGCCACGTTTCAGTCCCTTCGAGTTTAAATTCTCCCGTGTGTCCTCCAGAAAGTAGCAATGCCCTGAATTGTTTCTCAGACTGTGTTACCACCATTGTTGAGACTGATTTTTAATAATATTATTATGTCTGTTATCGAATTAATTTTGGTATACCTTTATATCTAATCGACTTAGCCTTACACTTGCATTTCCATATCAGTTATGTTCTCCGCCTGTAAGTGCTGAGGTCTTCTGGTTTCTTTCCCTAGTAGTGTCAGTGAATGCAATGCTGCTGGGTTGTTTTCCTAGGTAATGCCGTGCCACTGCGTCGTGTCTGTGTATTTTCTACACCTGGGTTTCGTGTTCTGTGGTAGTGCTTACTCTCTGCCACTGCGTTCGTGTCTGCGTATGAACAACTGCCGAGTTTTGTAACCGAAGAACATCACGTTCAAACAATACGCACGCCACCCCTTTGCGTACACTAAAACAGAAATAAGTCCAAATGTGAGATGCAGGGGTTAACCACTGCCGCTTTCTCTTGAACACAAATTGTGACTGGAGGGGGAGGAGGGAACTTATCAAACTTCACTTATGTTCATACGCGAAAACAAGCAAATTTGGAGTTATGTCGCATGAAACCAAAATACGGTTCTGACAATTTATGGATCCTAAACACATAACAGGTTGGGCTCACAACCTTTTAGCCCGCAGCCGTACGTGACTTCTTCAGCGTCTTTCGCGGTGGTCGTTTTGTTCCAACGGATATTTAAAATAATTTTAACCAATGAAGATTACTCAGTGTCGCCCAGGAAAAACTGATCAACCACCTCTTCGTTGCCTGACCAACTGCAAAGGTGGGAGGCACTTTCTGGAAAGCGAAATATTGATAAGAAGAAAGACGAGAATTAGCACACAGCTTTAGGCAGTCGATTACTATACGCCTAGCACTAAGAGCAGTTACCTTTCTTTCACAACCGACGGTAAGAAGTGTGAGAATGACAGAAAAAAAAACTTGCGTCAACCAGCAGTTGGAATCGAAAGAGGGCTCGACGTGGACAGCGCAACGTCATTGTATTCGTGTATATGTGTACGTACAACCACCACCACTGCCGTCGCCGCCGCCGCCTCCGCCACCATCACCACCGCCCCCAACACCGTCACCACTACCACCACCACTACGCAGTGCTTTAAGTGTATTCTTATGTCAAATACGTAGTTCTGTTCAACAGTTAACAGATCTGGGTCTTATTCTTTCTGTTTGTCATTTAAAATGATGATAGCTTTTTAACGCGTCCTCATGAAATTCCCGAAAATGACCCCCAAACAAGGATCGAAACATGTTGGGTAGGAAATTAGGATTGCAGAGTTCTATTATATGAATCCACTAGACCGTTACTTACAACAGCTTCGTGGTTACGAAGTTCAACGAAAAATTACTTTAAACAACCTGTCTCTTTTACGCTCGCGTTGGTTCATACACATTACGGTCACATAATTTTTCCAGAAACTATGAATTTCCATTCTCTTGTTGGTTCACTCATCTTACGTTCACATAAACTCCACATCATTCAATCCCCACCGTAGTTCTAATTCACATACTCAACATTCACACAATCCATTCAAAACAACAGTACATACTCAGTTTAGCACAACTTTTTTTTTTTTATTTAAAAGCTTCATGTTTCGATTTATATATCTAGAACGAAACATGTACCTTTTAAATAAAAACACAGTTGTGCTAGATTTTTAATATTGTTTGGAATATTCTTCAGAGAACACGAAGGGATGAATTCTATTGAGTTCGTATAATCTTTTCAATCATCACACATCTCCACTCTCCCGTTGGTTTATCCATTTTACATATCATCATCAAACAATCAATATCCACTCTTCTGTTGAGCCATCATTAAATTCATATAATCTCTTAAAACATCCTCAGTCTTCACTCTCCTGTTTGTTACCCTGCCCTGTTTAATTAATATCCACTATCCTGCTGGTGCATCTATCGTAACGTTCAAATAATCTCTACAAACAAGCTTAACCTCCCGTGTCACTTTGGTTCATTTATCCCATGCTAACACAATGTCTGCAATCTCCAACATTATGTTCGTTCACCTACCCTGCGTTCACAAAATTTCTACAACCGTCACTACCCTACTGGTTCATCTCACGTTACTACAATACACATGCACATCCTCAATTTCCACTCTAGTGTCCATTCAACTACAGCATGTTCCCAGATCTCATCACTTTCCATCTCCACTTTCCTGCCGCTTCATCTATCCCATACTAACATAATCTCCACAATCTCCATTGTCACGTCGGTTCATCTATCTTACGTTCAGATAATCTCCTCATATACTATCAACCTCAGCTCCCCTGTTAGTTCACCTCTTGTACGTTGGAGCACAGTCCATTCTGTCTCCAGCCTACTTGTTCGTTCCTCTTCCGTTCACCCAGTCTTCCCAAACGTCCTCAATGTCCCCTCTACTCTCATCTCATCTCATAATTCCTTCAAATATCTTCAATCTCCACCCACCATGGATTGATTTATTTAATGTTCGCACAAACTCTCCAAGCCCCCCACACCCACCCCACCCCTTCCCCTGAAATTACTGTCTTCTCAAACACAGCAAGTTATATAAACATTGGTACTGCAGGATAAATTAAAAAATATGCTTCCGACTGGGCGCCAAGTCTATGGATATGGTGACCTCAAGGTGAATTAGAACACAGTTCGACGAGGAGCAATAAATAAATAGGCTGCCGTGTTCATGCGGAAACACGAAACATGGTATTCTTCCATCCTGAACGCCGGAGACCGGCTGGCTCAGGTCTTTGTAGTTTTCCTCACTTCCTCCAAGCAAATGTCGGAAGTGTACATGAAATTAAGCCACAGGCGCTTCCTCTCACGCCGTTTGCAACTCATTATTCACAAGCCATCGTATCCTTTGATGCTACACGGCCTCAGCTACTGACAGCGTTGTTAGACAAATATATAAATATGCTACGTGTATACGTCACTACACATGCTTAACCTCCCATAATCTAAAACACTTCTGTTCTGATATTAGCCAAAAAAACACATAAGCCTACTTCGAAAATCTACCTCTATCTGATAATCAGAACACAGAGAACTCTTTTCTGCAACTTACACTCATTCGCTTTAGGGGGGAAAAATTGCATTCATCTGTGTAACCATTGTACCATTACAATTCATCTGTTGTTTCTTCACCTGTATGTTTCTGCACTGGGAAGTCTTATTAAACTTCCGGTATGTTTGGCAAAACTCAGGGCATAATAACTGACACTAAATCGAAGCGTAAAACTACGCACGTATTTATAAAAGACAAACTAACACCACTAACAGCATAATAATAATAATAATAATAATAATAATAATAATAATAATAAAGGTAAAAACTATTCAAATTCTATTTTCTTCTTCCGGTTGCAAATTATTTAGTAACATCATGATGATTATGGTGATGATAAGCAATGTGAAGTCGAACGTAACAATTCAGTGGGCAGCATTTCTGCTATGCATGCAACAGGTACTGGGTAAAAACCGCACGCCGATAACAAGGTATAATAGTGTAAGTTCTTTGAGGTTTCCCTCAGTCTAATGAACGGAGAAATTTATGGCTTACCTCAAAGCTTGCGAAATATTAGTATCTACGACTATGACGATTACTGTCGGAAGTGACACCACACAGCCTGGCAAAATTTTACAAACGTTTCGGAGGAACTTACTGCTTCCATACGTATTTACGTTAAAAGATGGATTCAGTACCGTCCGCCCAACTGATAGTAATTTCTACCAGACCACACGACAACTACTTCCGTAAGACACCGTCTGAATGGGCCACGACCTTTTCCTTCCACCCCATCATAGCATTCGACACTGTATGGTCTTCAGATACAAACGGCATCAGTATATAAGTCACAAAATAAATTACACATTACACCTTGATCGGGTGTTGCTACAAAACATTAACACAAATGCACATAAGCAAAAGCATATCACTGACAAAGTTTAACATATTCACTTCGGCCTGATGCCACGTCCTTTGGTATGTACGCGGGCACCAGCGTTAGGCAGAGCAGACAGAACTCGGGGGAGGGGGGGGGCAACGAAAAAAGCAACTGAGATTTCCAGAGTCCTGGCAGTGCCTGCGTTAAATTACAGTCGTGAAAAGTTGCCAATGTATCTATGGGATAGAAGAATAATCGAAATCAAGTCCAAGGATTTTCCAACCTGGACAAAAAAAAAACCAGCTACAAGTATTAATTCAAGCATTTACATGCCTAAATTAATGCACGCAATGAAAGAAAGAATCAAAAGAGAAAACGGAAAAGCAAGAGACACAACGGCACGAATACATTTTCAGATTTGAGGAACTCGGAGACTCCCATGGATATTACTCAAATGAGCAAGACGGATTTAAACTGAATTAGTAAGGGAACAGAAGTATAAATACTGAAGAAGAAGAAGAAGAAGAAGAAGAAAAAGATATAAGAAAACAGAAGAAGAAGCAAGGTGATTCAGCCTTCCTGTCACTGAATCTTTCTAGAGATAAACTCACGTGGTTTCTTGGAACTCACGAATAGCTCAGCCACTTCATGTTCATCAACACGAAACAAACAGTTTTATTCGTAATGTTACACATCGCTTATGCTGTATCTTTGCACGGGGCACTGGGGGTGTTAGATAGGAGGATCCGTGGCCCCTGTGTCCTTTATTACTTTACCAATAAAACAAGTAGGTTATGGGATCACAGTGCTGATTCTGTAGCTGTGTATACTCCTTCTAATTTTGAGCCAACTGACTGAAATTCACGAGAGCCGGGACGAACGTTACGTCACTGATAGTAACCCAAATGTTGTACTTCTTAACTTAGTACTAAAAATGAGCAATACTAAAAATGATGAGAGCGGGGATAGGTCAGCCGGTAATGTGGGCCTAACTAGGCTACGGGCTGGACGACCTAGGAGTCATGGATCAATTCCCAGCAGGATAAGAAGTTTTTATGTCGTGCAGGACGTCCACAGCGACTCCAGGACACATCCAGTTTCCTGTTCAATTTCTATTTCAACTTGATATGGCAGACAAAATTCTTGTGTGCGCACCACCCCTGATTGCTTGCCAGTCTTCATGAATGACAACATATCATGAATAATTTATTACATCTGCCTGCAAATTGACACCATTTGGCTTTGTCTTACTCCCAATCCACAGAAACTGAAAATGTACTGTGTGGTACAGAGTCCCTTGGCCTCATGACGGATTTGAAAGCTGGTGTCAGAGTCATTCCAAAATAAGAAACATCTACCGCCTACCGTTTTTATCATTCGTCTACTTTACACAAAACAGAGAAGACCCGCGCGCGCGCGCGTGTGTGTGTGTGTGTGGCACCGGACAATAACTGTGCGGAACAAAACAATAATTTTGTATGTAACAAGCCGTCTCTTACCGAACGGAAGTGCACTCACATACAAGTTGTCCCACACTACACTAAGCATCACGACATAAAGACACATGAAGAGTGGAAGTAAAGTTCCATGGATTCTCAACCTCAGCACCAGATCGAGGATCGTGCACAATTTTACGCCACAATCGCTGTTCCATGCGGACGGACGGACAGACAGACAGAGACGTGAAATTCGAAACTTTGCGAATGCGCCTAAAAAGTCATGCTCCCAGTTCATACAAATATGTAGGTTAAATACATCCATAACTGGGGTGCTTTTCGTGCACGATATCCAAACAAGGGGCAGTTTCACGCAGTCAAGACATATGTATTCGGCATTACATGGCAATGAAAAGTTGAAAATCGCGTTTACAAGAGCCTACCAATGGATATCAACCTGAGTCACAAGAATCCAATCGATGTCATGGCATCTTGTATACTCTTCGCTGCTGAGATCGTTCCACTAAAGAATTCTTACGAGACTCTCTGTAACATTTATTTGCATGCTGCGTTTTAACAATTTAGTAATGTCAGTCCCCACAAGATCAAGAGCTAGAGGATCATCCGTTTTACGTTCGTAAACGCACTTGCAGTTCCGTCCATCCTCCATAACTGAAGATCGTATCTTCCACCTGCAGCATTGCGAGGACAAGGAAAAGTCTTAAACTAGACCGCACTCAGTTTTAGTTTCAGGTATAAAATATTATTTTGCATACGTGTGTAAAATATACTTCCATACACTTGTGTGCATTTGTTGGTTTTCATACCACATCTAATTGCTCAAGGCATGGTTAAGAAACCTTTGAAATTAAATAAAAGTCATCTAACTTCAGATAATTCTGTAGGACGCAGCACCATCACACTTAAATCTGGCGACACGCGCGCGCGTATGTATATATGTATGTATGTGTGTGTGTATGTATGTATGTATGTATGTATGTATGTGTGTGTGTATTTATGTATGCATGCATGTATGTATGCACGTATGTATGTATGTGTATGCGTGTATGCATGATGTGTGTGTGTGTGTGTGTGTGTATATATGCATCTATGTATGTGTGTACGTGTATGTATGTATGTATGCATGCATGCAATTACGTACGCACGTACGAGGGGGTGCTGGTAAGTACTTAGCCCGACCTACTTCCCGATGTCGTAGAATGGAATCGATACTGTCGTTGGAAAGAAGGGTCTGTTAATGTGCCGAATTGCAAGAATTTTCTTGTTACAGAGGCTGAAAGGAAGTATGTCAGGCGACGAGCGCGATTTCAACAACATCGAGACGCGAACTGTCATCAAGTTTTTTTCCTGCAAGGCAAGGCGCCAAAGGAAATTCACACCATTCTGACAGATACATTAGAGGTATATGCACCATCGTATGCCACCGTCAAAAAATTGGTGGCCCAGTTTAAACGTGGTAATTTTTCCACCCGTGATACGCCTCGTCCCGGACGGCGAAAAACAGTGATCATCCCGGAGATTATTGATCAAATTCACGAGCTAATCTTGGAAGACCGCCGGATATCGGCTAAATCAATGGCTGAGCAACGGAATATCTCACGTGATCGGGTTCGATTCCATAATTCATGAAGATTTGGACATGCGGAAGTTCTCCGCGAAGTGGGTCCCGAAATGCCTGAACGCGGATCAAAAACGTCATCGGTGCCAGTCGTCTGAGCAAGTTTTGGACTTTTTTTCGGAGCGATCCAAATGATTTCCTGTCGCGATTGGTGACCATGGACGAAACCTGGTTATATCACTATGACCCTGAGACAAAGCAACAATCAATGGAGTGGCGGCATAGCGGCTCACACCGCCCCAAAACATTCCGAGTGCAAAAATCCACTGGAAAAGTTCTCGTCTCGATTTTCTGGGATCAAGACGGTATCCTCCTCACTGATTATCTTCAAAAGGACCAAACTAACAACGCAGAGTATTACTCATCTCTGCAGGTGCAATCGAAGGACATTTTGAAGGGAAAACGCCGCGGGAATTTCACCAAGGGGGTCTTGTTCTTGCACGACAATGCCCCGGCTCACCGGGCACTTTGAACCCAGAAGAAACTGGCCTACCTGGGCTTCCAATGTTTTGATCACCCATCCCATTCTCCGGATCTGGCTCCGTCGGACTACCACCTGTTCCCTGAACTGAAAAAAGATATTGAAATTTCACCATTTTTCGTCCGACGCGGAGGTCACTGCTACCGCGGAGACCTGCTTGGACGGGCAAACTTCTGAATTTTTTTGAGTGGCTCGCAAAAGTTAGCGCAAGAGGCTAAGAAGTGTACTGAGCTTCGTAGGAGGTAGGATGAATAAATCCCGAGTTTGGTCGCTGTAAGCTTGTTTCCTTCCTGGTCGGGCTAAGGACTTATCGGCACCCCTCGTATGTACGTATGTATTTATATTATATATGTGTGTATGTATGTATATATATATATATATATATATATGCACGTATGTATGTGTGTGCGTATATATATATATATATATATATATATACATATACATACACGAGTATATTTTCACATATTCCAAATGTTGGGTATCTTGATATGAAGCAGTTCCATGACCATTAAACGATCAGTGAACATGAAAAATCAAGTCCAACAAGTGAAACCGGTCAGTGAAGCACCTTGACAGGACAAATAGCAGAGACAACAGCAGCAAGCAAGAGAAGACAATAAAAGGGAACGACCGGTTTTATACGCTCCAGTATTTAGCTACTGGAATATTACAGCCCTGTGTCTCGTCTTGTTGGATACAAGGAAAAAGGCTACAGAAAACAAAGGAAGTGATAGGCATAATGGCCACTGTTACGTAACAGTATTTAGCTACATAATCAAATTATCTTCCATTGTCAGTTAGGCTAGTTCGCATTCTTGCGGAATACATACTAAACAGCACACGTCCGCACGTTTGCCAACGGAGTAACTCCAGAACATATGAACGGTTTTCATAAAGTCATTTCGGTTGAAACTTGTTATTACTCGCGCATTCTAATTTTACTTAAAATGGGACAACACCTTATACGACGACCGACATATGTTACTTCTCGCGTATCAACCTTAACATTTATCGGAAAGCGAAAAGTGTCCTAACAAGAACTAGAGGACGGAACACACATTCGACTCCGATATAGCCAACTCGTGTCTTACCCACATCTTTCGCTTTTCAAGAGATTTAAACATGCCACAACTGTTAAGCTATGGGTACCCTGACTAACTTTAAACTTACTACTCCCGTGATTGTGAAACCGTGTAGTTTGGTACAAATTTAACGGCAATTCAAAGAAACCTGCTGCCTCCATCTCCGGAGTAGAAAAATTATCAATCGACAGATATGTCTATCTCGCCTACTGAGTCTACCGACTGACTGTTATATTCTTACACCCTGAAGATGGCGGTAGTATCACATGTTAATCCAATGGTGTTGTACAGGGTCCGGCAGAAATGCCTGACGATTTGGCAACACAGCTGTGAGTGGAATCGTTGGCGTGGAGAATTTCTCTTGAGCGCCCTTCTAGCGAGACTCAAAGCATTTCAGTTGCCATGGAGCGCTGGTCTGTAGAGCATCAGGCTTTCGCTGTGGAGTCGTATTTCTAAAACAACGATTCTGTCGTTGTGACTCAGCAGATATTCGTCGGCACTTCAATAATCATCGGAACGACAGTGTCCCTAGTCGCAATACTGTACTGTTGTGGGTGAGAAACTTCAGAGAAACAGCGTCTGGCGCAAAAAGGAAAACCTCCAGGAAGACAGCCTTCACTTAGAACTCCTGAGAACATCGAATGATTGCGTCAGGCTTTTGCTCCGCTTGCGGGAAATGTGCTGACAACAAGGGACGCCACCTCACAGACACTATATTCAG
>Ga0123352_10011852_pt1 | contig 13760 bp, 10 predicted proteins | sample TergutLab28metaG_FD_89700 | JGI IMG/M metagenome (GOLD analysis project Ga0123352, IMG submission 89700) | Labiotermes labralis P1 segment gut microbial communities from Petit-Saut dam, French Guiana - Lab288 P1 | ecosystem: Host-associated > Arthropoda: Insects > Digestive system > Gut ...
AACTTAATGCACAAAATCTTGTTTTGTAATAAGTTTATTATATGCCTCTACATGTTTCGAGCACTGTTGTGCTCATCATCAGGAGGTCAAAATTGTATTATACAGCATCTGGTATCGTCACACTCTCTAAAAAAGTTGCGTTTATGCGGTTATTAAAATTGTGCGGTGTCTATTTACTTTACACTAATTGTCGAACCTACAGAAAATGCAACTTGACTGTTGTTAAAACGTGCTGACTCTGTAGGTGGCCGTTCCGTGCGCAGGTTGAGAGAGAAGTCCTCTCTCAACCTGCGCACCGGACGGCCACCTACAGGTGTGATGATACCAGATGCTGTACAATACAATTTTGACCTCCTGATGATGGGCACAATAGTGCTCGAAACATGTACAGGCATATAATAAACTTATTATAAAACAAGATTTTGTGCATGAAGTTGGTTAATTACTAAGAAGAGAGCAGCAGGATGTCAAAAATAACGCTGATTTATGGACCGAATGAAGGAAGACGACTTGGAAGACTTGTGAAGAGACTATTAGACGAGGGCGAAACAGGTCTATCAAGGCCTAACTTGTGGCCGATGATGATGAGTTCCTATTCTTCTACTAGAATTTTCTTTTATTGAGTGATATCTTAGCAGTACGGTGTGAACCGGCAGACCAACAGATAAACGAGTGATATCTTAATGCTACTATGTTTACCGACAGGCCAGCGGGTAACCGAATGATGCCTCGACAGTACTGCGTGTCAGGCACTTATACCAAAATTTGCACATAATGCGTCCATAAACTGTACATAAGTCTTAAAAACTCCTACATGTTTCGGCGCCGAGGTGCCGTCTGTAGCGGACACGATGCACCAATGAAATTTCGGATTTCATAAAGAATGGGCAAGTTCATGTAGAGCTGGGCAACTATCAGCTTTTTAAGGACTCTTGTGAGTTAAGTTCTTCACAGAGGCAAGTGTCGTATCACCATATCACCTCGTGTATGTACATCGGCAGAAACCCCTAGGCGACCGTATTAGGATTTACTGCTTCATATACTGTCTTATGGGGAGTTAGGGGAATAGCAGTCAATGTGACAATTGTCTGAGCGTAATAAATTGCAACTGTCTTTATTAAGGGACAAGAATGCGTGAAAGATGAAGACATAAAATATTGAAGGTATTATGCGAGACACGCCGCAGAAGTAATCTGGAAAGTAGAGAACTTATTTTGAATGCCATTAGGGCTTTGTCTGCATGCGAATATGTGCGGACGCGATTGGTTTGTTCGGTGTTCGCTCAGAAAACAGCGACTGCGTAAAATCCTATAACTCCAATGAGAGAACTGGAAACAAATGGACAACCGCAGGTACTTGGTACGTCCTGGGCAAGACAACGATTTTGCAAGGATTGCCATATTGGTGGGCAAAACTGTCTGAAATTTTGTAATTTACAATTTTTTTTAGGAGTTGACGGGAACTATTAACGTGCTAGTGATTTTATGTACTTATTTTACGGGGACGTTCCCGTAACTTAATTGCCACATCTCGTACTGAGAATATCACAGATCTGCCATTTGAATGATAAGTGTGTGAACATGTAACGACCAGTGTTTTTTTGACGTAGAGACTACGAAATCTCAGGCTGATTCTTCCGAGTTACTGGAGTAATTTCTTTAGAAAATGAAGTTACGAAAGGGAATTGCCTCTTGAAAGGCACCTCAAGTAGAAACCTCATTCTGTATTTCTCATGGTTTTAAACCTATTTCAAAATCAGCTTTTGGAATTACAGTGCCGACGTAATTCCTTTGACGGCTCTTCTGATGACGTATTTTGTTACGATCGTAGTGCGGTGGTCAACGTTTCTCTTCGCAAATAAACTTCCGCGGTGGGTAAGCTACCTTGAGCTCTGATTTGCACGTGGGGTCGTGTTGTTGGAACAGCGCACACGAGGAGACTAAGAAGGCAGCTTACAGACGATTAAGGCGCCCTGATTTTCGTAGCACCTCATACTGCCTCCCTGCTTCACTTTGTACTAATAATAATGTTATAGATATGGTCTTCTGTGTGCAGTTTTATAGCACTAGTGTGACGTTTTATCAGCTCTTTTTTCTTTTGTGCTCGTAATAATTTGAACTACATCTTACTTACTTACTCCATGGAGTAGAGTCCTTCTTGAGAAGCCAGTCGGTTTTTAGTTAGTCAAGAAATTCCCCGCATTTTAGGGAATCCGAAGGTTCCTTATCGCATTCACAAGTGCCCGCCACCTGTCCTTATCCTGAGCCAGCTCGATTCAGTCCATATCCCCAAACCCAACTTCCTGAAGATCCATCTTAATATTATACTCCCATCTACGCCTAGGTCTCCCACAATTTGAACTGCATCAGCGGTAGTTAAATCCTACAAATTATAAGAATTAAAATATTATGAATAATGTATAAATAATCGATCTGTATCCTTATCTATGAGCTTTACAGCTAGAGTATTGTTATTGCTGGCCAAAGGAGAATATTTGCGTTTTTATTTCTGGAACTGTTCCGGCGGTTTCATACTATCGTGCAATATTGAACCGATGGGAAACAAAGTCAATTTTATTAATTTTACGTTGCAGATTGCAGTGTGCGAGTCGTAACAACTCCTCCATTCAAAACGAAATTTGAAAATGGTTATACGGAAAAGAAATGCATTTAATGTGAGAAAGGTAAACGAAATTCTGTAAGTGTAATAGGACTTGGGTCACCGTGCAGTTGTCAATGGACATAACGCTGTAAAGAATTACTTAACACTAAGACGAAATCTTACCTCATGACAGTAAAAGTATTACATTCACACGAAACTATAGCCTTAGTTGACATGCAGTCCTACTGAATCTAGGAAGTGTGTCATACCCGTTGTGTGTGTGGAACTTGGAAATTGTATATAGTCAAACACAACTGTGTCACATAGGTGTATTTAATGGTTAAATGGACAACTACATGTTTCGGCCCTTACTGGCCATCTTCAGGTTGTCTTAAGAGAACTGGCTTAGGATCTTACTATATGCATTGCGCGCGCAGTACGGGCCGAAACATGTAGTTGTACATTTAGCCATTAAATACACCCATGTGACAAAGATGTGTTTGGCTATATACAATTTCCAAATTTCCAAGTCCTACTGAATTGACGAAAATTTAAGGTCTGCTCAAATAATAAATTTATTAGTAAGAATTCAGTCCGTTTTAAGTTTTCAGATCTCCACGGCGGTTGCTGGTAAGCTCGCGGTCTGCTTTTGGGTTTTCTCGCGGTGTGGTAGATGTCTCTGCCTTCATGGTGACTGTGTCTGGTTTACGTGAACCAGATTAAGTCTCTCTGAAGACGGAAGAATTGCTTTTCTCCGAAACATCGGAGCGCTTATTTACTGCGTAGTACAGAACCTCGCGATAAACTAAATTCAGCACATTCTTCGCACATGTATTATACGAAAATTGCATGTTCGTGTAACTTAATAACAGTGTCATTATATAAACCAACCATAAAATGCATCGAGTAAAATACAATTTATGACAAAAATTAATCTCTACATGTTTCGGCACCGAGACCTCATCCTCAGGATAGTCTTTCAGATCAAAAGAATGCAATCCCAAAACGCTAAAATGCTTTGCATGTATAATTTTGATTCGAAAGACACTCTGAGGATGGCGCCTCGATGCCGAAACATTTATGGGATTAATAATTGTCGTAAATTTGATTTTATTAAGTGAATTAGTTGATTGATTAATTAATTATAACAATATGTACTGTATGAATGCTTCAAATTCGTATTGCAGTATAGCAGTGCGGTACGTACTTTAAACTTTCAACAAATCTCCTTCGAACCTTAAAGCCATTCATATCTTCGCCGTGTGGATGGATATGCTGGGAACACTACAGCTGTGGCACAGTACAGTTTGTAAATATAAACACAACGCATAATAAACTAGGCTAGATACTGGATGACCAAGGAATTGAGGTTCGCTTCCCAGTAGGGGAAAGGGATTTTTCCTTTTGACGGTACTTCTCAGACAGACACTGGGACCCACACAGGCTTCCTTTCCATGAGTATCGGGTTCTTGTACACGGGATAGAGCGAACGGGGCGTGAATGTAACTCATACCATCTACTACCGGCGTTAAGGATCGGTGGAGCTATATCTCCAGTCCCCATACGCCTTAATGACTTGCACAGGGACAACTTTATCGTTACTGTAAGGGGAAAATGTATTTTGTTTATCTGTAGTTGGCTGCGCGGTCTAAGGCGTGGGTCTGCGACCGCTGGCTTGCTGGGATTGTGGGTTCGAATTCCGCCGGAGGCATGGATGTCCGGATATTGTGAGTGTTGTGTGATATCAGGTAGAGGTCTCTGCGACGAGCTGATTACTCGTTCAGAGGAGTCCTACCGGATGTGGCGTGTCTGAGTGTGATCGTGAATCCTTGGCAATGAGGAGGCCTTGGTCCGCTGGAGATGTGGCAACGTGGTAGGAAAAAAATTATCTGCAGTAATTTTTCGACACGTTCGTTGCTTCCTTCAAACTTTAACTTACATGCCCGATGAACTTTCTTAAACACATGCAGGTTGTCATGGAAAGTGGGGATCTCAACACAAATTGAAGTGACTGACCAATGTGCTGTGAAATTCGTACGACTATTCACGAACTGCGACATAAAGACAGACTGACAAAACAACAGGACATTTTAATCATGGCTCAGCAAGGGTGCGAACGCCATTCCAAAATAAACAACCGCATCGACGACTCAAGAATCATGGGACTTGACTTCATGCCGCTTGTTACAGTGTCACCGACATTTCGTAGGTTGTGGCCGCCTCCTTCTGTACGGCCTGTGAAATCCAAGAAAAATGTGGGTAGCAGCCTTCTCCGAAACGTCGGTAATCTATCAGCCGACATGGCACGACAACCTATAAGACTGTCTATCAGCACCGCTGTGATAACCTCCAATGTTGCATGTGGCCGCACTGCGGCGTCGTACACCTAAGCAGTAAATATTTCTTTTAGAATTTGACGCTCAGGTGACCGTGCATCGTGATAAATTCTTATAATAAAACCAATTAGATGCATTAATTTCCCAAATTTATTTTTGGAATAAAACTCTACATGTTTCGGACAGTTCCTCTGCCCATCATCAGGAGTTCTTCATTGTACATACAGCAGTGGTATATGTCATACAGGTTTGCTGACAGCTTGCGAGCAGGACCAACAAACCTGTATGACATATACAACTGCTGTGTGTACAGTAAAAAACTCCTGATGATGGAAACATGTAGAATTTTATTCCAAAAATAAATTTGAGAAATTAGTGCATCTAGTTGGTTTTATTATAAGAAGGTTCTTTTAGAATGACAGTTATCGAATACTATGTAAGGGATGTTAGAGTGGGGTGATACCTATGTATCAATTTTGCACAGATGGCGGTTAGCATTTCCTTCCTGCCCGTCTTCTTGACTACTCAGTGTGTAGATAAATACGTAACCAGACTACAGACTCAGATTGCTGGGTTCGTGGTGGGACGAGGGTGGCAGTAGTAGGGTAGTTTGTGATGATACGTCTCGTGGGACCAGTTAGGTTACGGGGGGATGAACAGGGTAGTCGCCAATAATCACATAGTTTTCAACAGGAGTCGCAGAGGAGGGCAATTATATAACAATGCGTCCCCTCCCATGCCCCTTTCATCACACTGAAATGCGCGGAATTGAGTTGACAACCTGGTTAATATGTGGAATTCATTGAGCTAATGAAAATGCTTCCCATTACTAAATATTGTTTGTATAAAGGTTGGAGGCCCTGCTTGTGGACTTCATAAACAGGTTACACGTGGTCTGATTTACTAATCATTCCACGATGGCCGTTCAGGTTGAAGCCTCCTACCGCGGTGCAGACCTGCAGTGTTGTTGATGTGTGTGTGTGTGTGTGTGTTTGTGTGTGCATTATTATGTACAGTGCTTGTATTTAACGTCTAAGCAACAGTTGTTGAACATGCCGTTTTTTACGTTACTGGGTGAATACATGTTTCTACTTAGATCTGCCGTAATGAGGCTGTCGGTTCATAGAAACTTATATACAGGGTTTACTCAATTAAAAACCAACTAATGCACATATATAAAAGTTACACATTAAAACACTAAAACTGCTCCGACATGTTTCGGCCCTAAGATCATCATCAGGGAGCTGTGTTTTCCTGCTAAAGTCACATTAAAAACAGTCACTGATTAACTTCGTTGTACTAATGGGGTATTATGGCAGCATGCTGCCATAACACCTTCCGCACCGTACACACGACCCACGCAGCGGCTCTCAAGACCACCACCCATCTACAAACTCGGTGCAGAAAACCAAATGCTGCAACTCAACATCCATTGCTCCTGATGATGGGCGTATGTGCCCGAAACATGTCGAGCTGAAGAAAGTTCAATAAATTACACTGTTGCATCAAGTTGGCATTTCACTTTATTTCATAGAGAAGGTTGTATTTGTTACTGTTACTCTTTTGTTACGGTTGTTTTGTTATCGTCTGATGTTGGATCAGACATGTAACAAGAGCTGAGTGGTCTGTTGTGTAGAATGTAGACACAAATAGGCCTACTGTTTGCGCCGTGTACACACATCGGTATTATGCTATGTAAAATACGTCCATGCGCTTTGCAGTTCCAATACCTTGTTCCATAACAGCACTTAGCGCTCCGAACCTGAGGGTGTATAAAATTAAAAGGCAGAGGTATTAGGCCTGCTGTATGCACACATTTCCTAACTTCTTAATTGATAACTTTGTGGTATTCGGTGCTACTTCTTAATTTTGCTTATGATAAAGGGAAAGTAAATTTGAAATTAGTCTTTAGAAAGTCAGAAGGTAATTAAGTCTATGTCATTGCCTTGTAAAACTTGACACCTCTAAAAGCAGAACAAACGGGCTCAGTAGTTAAAGTTCCTAATTCCAGTCGGGACATCTTGTTCTTCTTTTTAGATGGCACTGCAGTCCAATGCAGACCTTCACCCTCTTAATGGACTTCTCCCAGTCATCTCTGTTTTTTGACCTCTCTTTCCGGTTTATAACTTTGCATTTATTACTGTCCGTACACAATTCCACCATCTGTTTTTTGGTCGCCGTCTTAGTCGATTTCCCCGAAGATTATTGTTAAATACCTGACTTATTTTTTTTTTAACTGTCCGTTCTATTAACATGACCAAACCAATTCAACCGATTCATTCGGGACGTGTCAGATTAAAAACTCAGATTCTTGGATTTTTCGTGGTTTTTTTGTTCATTTTGTACAGACAAATGCTGGGAACATACCTTGAGTTAGGCCAGGATTTCATCCTATGATATAGTTTGCGATTCAGTGCTATGGAACTTACATTACTGGCCGCGTCGTAAAATGTTGGGCCATTAAATAGAAGCCTATAAGACAATTCTAGAATATGTATATAGTCCCTACAATGAAAATCTTTATTCCGAGAGTCATGTATCGCACGAGAAAAATCTTCGTGCGAGATTCAAAAGTTCTTACAGTGGCATGCCTCTGAAACGTCTGTAATTAATTCTTTATTTGTCCAACTAATGCACACAAATTATATTAAATAATTATTAGAACATTTAGAATAATAAAAGTTGCTCCAACATGTTTCGCTTTACATAAACCATTATCAGGGAGCTACAGAATGTGCTTAGCTAAAATTACATTTGTGGTTCCAGTATGCATGTCGTTATAGATGTGTTCAGTGTCATGGCCGCAATATATACGGCCATGACACTGAACACATCTATAACGACACGCATACTGGAACCAGAAATAATTTTAGCTAAGCACAGGCTGTAGATCCCTGATGATGGTTTATGTAAAGCGAAACATGTTGAAGCAAATTTTATAATCTTAAACGTATTAATAATTATTTAATATAATTTGTGTGCATTAGTTGAAAAATAATGAATTTGATATTATCAATGCACGGTGCAACCATGAAGATTGTCTGTAACTAATTTTCAGTCAACGTGATATAGCAATCCAGAAGATCTGTCTCTTCGGCAGTTTTCTTGTTTTACGAATATTTATTTTGTGTCACCCTGTATGATAACATGTCCCTTATCACGAGAATTTTTTTTTTGTGGCTCGACATCCCTAGTGGGCGTAGGCCCTCTCGTCGTGAGGTTTCGAGATCACCCTCACACACACCACATTCAGTAGGACTCCTCTGGACGAGTGGTCGGCCCGTCGCAGACACCTATACGTGACGACACACACAACACTCACAAAAGACAGTCATGCCCCCGGCGGGGTTCGAACCCAACAATCCCAGCAAGCGAGAGGCTGCAGACCCACGCGTTAGACTGCGCGGCCACTGGAATCGGCATCCCGAGAATCACATATCTGTCAATCCTATTCTCTATTTTCGGAGTTACATAGAGACTTTTATTAGCGCATTGCAAATTTTTGATATAAATTTTACCGAGTGGAGTAAATGTGTCGGAAAAGTTAGAGCTGATTGGCAAATATATATTAACGCAGGAAATAATTTTGAACTAGCTACAAGTGGCCGCAGTCTAATTTCCGTCCCTTGGGATTATCATACCATTCAGTATTTCGTTTAAATAGCCGATATAGTTCAGGTGATTTAGTGATGTCGCAGGTTTTGTTCGTTTAGTTTGTTACCCACTCCCACACTTGACCTGAATCGGGGGGGGGGGGTTTGCGTGACATGAGGGATTACATCGCTGACGTAATAACTGTTGCAATCATCGATTTTTTTTTTTTACAATTAAACTATTACCCTGCGGGAGTCTTTCGTTCGTGTTTTCGGAACGACACACTTTGTGCAGTTAAACAAATTTTACAACAGATTTATCCGGGTATTGAAATGCAAACTCTTTTAGCCTATTTTATCTCTATAATTATACAGTTTCAGAGGCAAAATGCAAACTGACACAAAACCAATGAAACGTAATATACTTTTAATTGATTTACGTTTATGGCTTGGGGATTTTACAGATGTTGTGCTAAAATGTTATTTGCGCGCTCTGTACGGAAACAATCCCAACCACAAAGCGCCCTGGTTACTTTTGCAACTGAAATAATACCTCTTCGGGCTACCACCCTTTTCAATGGACGTTCATTTTAATTAATTCATTAGTTTGCCTGATGTTTTGCTGTATCTCTGTGTTTGTGATATGGTTTTGTGCCCCAGCGAAACGTTGGTAGTGGTGATGTTGGTAAAATAATTACTGCAGGATGGCGAAAAGTGACCGCCCCACCCGGCAGCGGTCATGGCCCCTTTTATATTCAATTTCATTTTTAAAACCGCGATTGTGGGTGTCACTTGCAGAGTGTTGTAACTTTTTTCATATACCACAGTTGCAATCAAACAGTTACATTGTTACATGTAGAGAAAGGAGGGGGGGGAGGGCCTTCAGGGGCTTGTCGGCGCCCACAAAGTGGGACTCATCAAACACACGCACCCCTCTTCGTACTCCTGCCGGAGTCCTCCGAATACGGTCCAGGATATAGAACGCTATTTGGGCGCCGCAGGGGTTACGTACACCACAATTTGTATAGTAAATGGATGCAACCCACCTCTGCAGCAGGCGCGTTTCAATGTGCATACTTGCGAAGTCAGATTTTATTTCATTATTCCACTCACAAGGTACAGAATTCTCTGATTGGTTGCCTTAAAACGCAGGATTCAAATCTCATTCTTTAAGAGTTTTTATTTACTCCTTACCTAGCCCTGTCATACTTCAGTTTTGAACCAGATTCCATTAGTTTTCCAAGTGCTCACTAGCCCTGTTTAACTGTACGTAGTCTATATTGATTCATTCTTTCTTTCTTTCATTCATGCATGCATTTCGTAGTGTCTTGCTACAAGGTTCACAGCCTCTTCCACATCGAGTTCTACAAAAATTGCAATCTGTTGCTTCTTCTTTCGAATTCCAGCAATTAATTTTTTAAGGTCACCCCGTAACCGCTCACGTCTTCTTCCTCTTCTTCTCGTCACTTCTGTCATTACTTCAACAACGTATTTTAGAACGCCGTACCGACGTAAGATGTGCCCAATCCAGTTGGCGTTCCTCATTTTCATTTCATGTAGAATGTTTCTTTTCTATTTGACTCTTACACTTACTTCTTCGTTTTTAACACTATCAGTCCAACTGGTCTTCTCCGTCCTTCTGCAGCACCACATTTCAAAACTTTCAACGGTTTACGCTCCTTTTTCGAAGCGTCCAAGTTTCAACGCCAAAGTATAGAATTTCATTAATTTATTTCCTAAATTTTTAGTCCTGTTTGCTGGTGAAAAGAATCTTCTTGCTGAATGTCGCTTTTACCACGTAAAGTATACTCGTGTAATATATATCAAATTAGTTACGGATTTTAAAATGTTCCCGGCGATATGGCATGAGGGACGAGCGTAGAGTTTTGATAGCCTGTAAGCTTTAAGTATATTACTGAAACTCATAGCTCGTGTTTGTTCTAGCCATGTGACACTTGTTAATATGCGACGCAAAGTGCTTTATCTTTAAGTGTTAGTTTCCGAATTACCTCTTCTTTTTGCCCCCCCCCCCAAAAAGTTTTAAAGTCTGCTAACAAACGGTCAATTAAAAGACAACTGTGCTTTTCTAGGTTATTACGCAGAGAGTAGTGGGAATCTCTTAACGACGTTTCGGGGCAACCTATCCATCCCATCTTCAGGGTTCATGAATTCAAAAGGATTTTGAATTCTTTACACTTGAAGATGGTACCGACAGGTTGTCCCGAAACGTCGATAAGAAATTACCATTACTCGCTGCGTAATGACCCAGAAGAGCGCAGTTCTCATACACTTCGCGGCGGAAGCCTGAAGTAATGCAAATGCTCGATTAGTCTGTTCATAGTGGCTCAAGAAATGCACCTGTGATGTCATGTCTCTCTCTCTCTCTCTCCTTTGTATAGGCCTGTGTAGTTTCTGACAGACTTGGAAACGTGGTACTATTTTTTCTAAAGTTTGCGCCTTCCAGATGCACGAGTGGTTTTAGCGTCTGTCAGATCAAACGTTCTGTTATTGAAATGTTCACGGAATTATATAAACGCATGTATGGGAAGTAGGACGTACATCTGACTGTAGATTTATTCATATCATTTTTTGGTATTCGTAGGATGTGGGCCTAGCGTCGACCGCGGGAAAACGGATTACCGGCTACGCTTTTAAAGAGATGAGTCTGCAGTGTATCGCCGCCACACTGTCCGTTCTATCAATGACTAGATAGGTCCGCGGAAATAAAGGTCGGTTTTGAGAATGTAATGTTTGATCACAAAGTCGGAATTGTTGGCCTCTTATGGAAATAGCAATTTAATGTAGTGTCAGTATTAATACGTTATTTTTCCACCAAATATTGCCATGTCGTGTTTACTGGGACGCGCCGTTTAAATTCCAACGTGACTTATTCCGTGACGTCACGTGCTGTATTTTAAGATCGAATTTAATTTTATCCTTATTAAAAAAAAAAAACTAGTTGCACTAATTTCTCAAATTTATTTTTGGAATAAAACTCTTCATATTTCGGACATTTCCTCTGTTCATCATCAAGAGTTTTTTCACTGTACACACAGCAATGGTGTATGTCATACAGCTTACGAGCAGAATCAGGACGGAACCGTTGCTGTGTGTACAGTGAAAAAACTCTTGATGATGGACAGAGGAAATGTCCTAAATATGAAGAGTTTTATTCCAAAAATAAATTTAAGAATTTAGTGCATCTAGTTGGTTTTATTATAAGAATTTATCACGATGCACGGTCACGATGCACGGTCACCTTAATTTTATCCTTTCATATAGTCCACATAGATATCCTTAAATTTCTGTTTCTTTCAGATTTTCGGAAGAAAATGTTGTCTAGATTTCTTATCTACCCCCAAGCCTGCTACTTGCCTCTTCTCTTGAATCATTTTTGTTTGTCCCCGTGTATAATAAAGTAGTGTCTTACGGTAAGAGGTCATGGAATCCGGCTTAGAACTTATGGAATCAAATACCGAAGTGAGAGCAAAAGATGTGGGAAGTTAGTGGGAAGAAGTGATCAGAATATTGGAAGTGCTGAGATTAGTTAGAATTGTGCTTGTTAATGCTTGAAGTTAAGTAACCCAACTGGAAAACTTAAATAACAAGGAATTGCACAAACTTGATTCTTCCATAGTTCCATTGTTTTATGCGGTCAGATATTTTGAGTATGGGATGGGTGTGAGACGTAGAATGCATTGTTGAAAGGTGCATACATTCGTTATTTTTTTCTGACCAGTGAGGGAGGCAGCTTTGGGAGGAGGTACGTGATACAGCAAAATTAAATGTATTAGAGCAATGGATCGTAATGATGTGGAGTGGATTTGAATTGGGTCAGGATGGAGCCCAGCTGTTTTCACGCAAGCCTTTAAAGTTAGAAAATCTTAAAAAAAGGGAATTATATTTACTACTGACCAAATTTCAAATTACGCAGGGCACAGTTCGAAATTTAGTTATTTGGTCGGCTTACAAAGGACTTAATTTGACGTAATTAAATATCCAATTACTAACCAGGACACGAACACAGGACTCTGCGTTACAGTGTGTGTGTACTAAGGCTCGTTTAACCTGAACAGAGCGATGTCAGTGTTCCTGTAATATGGATATGCGTACAGACAATAGCGATAACATTAGCTTGTAGTGGCAAATCCCATCGTGCAGTTCAAAGGGACTGGATATGCCGGCTTGTTTTATGTCTGTCAGCGTTTTCGTTTGATACGCAGCACGATGGCTGTCTCGATTTGTTTGAACAGCAAACTGGCAATGTGTCAGAAAATTCTGCAGTGGCTTGTTGTAAATTCTTTTTGTTATTTTTGGACGAATATATATATATATATATATATATATATATATATATATATTCAGTTTCAGTAATATTTTTGTTGTATTGTATGTGGGACATGATAGACCCAATTAACAGACGTTTACTTGCTGTAAATTTATCTTTGGTCAGTTTAATTAACTTTTCAATTAATACGATTTTACACAGACTTTTTCCTTGTGGCTGAGTCAAGATTCTTTCCCAAAGTCACATATTTTATCCTTTTTGAAATGGAAGTAAGAAGTAATTTAATAAACTTTATTCCCCCGTCTTACGAGGTACTGTTTTTGACGTCATACAATTCGGTTATGGATAGAACGATATCGCTTGGCATTGTAGATACTCGGACGCATTTTTAATGTAATTTGGAGTAATGCATAAACTTTATGCTCGTTTATGGTTTCAGTAACGTATCTGTTCTACAAATGCGATCTCTGATTTGAGGGATAAAGTGATATTTTGTAACGATGCCAGAGCAAGTTATATCCAATCAGCACTTCTATCTGTGTCTTGCGATGTTCTGTCCCATACGTAACACTACGTTTTCCGTATGACACGACACGTATTTAATATTACTTAAAACACTACATGCTTCGATCAAGCCGATCGTCAGCAGGTGTTTGTTTTGTACACAAACTTAAAAATATAAATTACAATCTATTTTCAGTTATCGATGTTATTTTGTCTTTTGTCTTGTATGGGCGTGAAACTTGGTCGTTGACATTGCGGGAGGAAAGGAATCTGAGGGTGTTTGAGAAGATGGTGTTGAGGAGAATATTTGGACCTAGGAGGGACGAGGTAACGGGGGAATGGAGGAGATTGCATAACGAGGAGCTAAATGATGTGTACTCCTCACCCAATATTGTGCGGGTGATATAATCGAGAAGAATGAGAAGGGCTGGGCATGTG